>CEOU01006828.1_pt1 | contig 22089 bp, 9 predicted proteins | sample 530731 | NCBI WGS metagenome assembly CEOU01 (sample SAMEA2620894, study PRJEB7988) | marine metagenome | isolation source: saline water (ENVO:00002010), including
AAAGTTGAAAAAGCGGATTTCGAAGACATCGTAGATGTAATTGAGGAAGAGCTTGATGAAGAGACAGAAGAGGTAGTATATACTCCTTCTGACCCTGAGTGGAGTGAGTATGTTCTTGATCAAATGCATGACAGCGAACTCAAGCAGGGAAATCCTACTGTAGATGGACTGCGTAGAGTTACTGAAAGAGTTTACGGAGAAATCGTAAGCTCCACAAGTGAAATATTCAACTATGATACTTCTAGAGGAGTATGCACAGTTAAGCATACTTTGTCGATCCAAAAATACTCTACAGACGTTATAATAACTGTAGATGGTTGTGTCGATGTTAAGTTTCAAAACATCCCACACCCTTTCAACCAACACCTTGTTTCTACAGCAGATACCCGAGCTGAAGGCAAAGCCTTACGAAGAGCTCTTAAGTTAAGGGTCGTGACTGCTGAGGAAGTCCAGCAAACATCAGAAGATGATGTGCTAGCTGCTCAGGAAAATATAACTGATCAGCAGATACTGGCTATCAATCAGATGTGCAAGCGACTGGATATTAATTTGGTTGAGGGTGTCAAGAGTGTTTGTCCTAACGCTGACTCAATCAGAGATTCTAGTAACCTCCAAGGCAGAATGCTGTTAAGTACTTTATCTGAGTACCAAAGAAGTCCAGCATCAATTCCTGAAAACTTGAAGGGTTACGATTCCGAATGGAGAGAAACATTTGATACCGGAGGTAAAAAGTAATGAAAGCTAACGTCAGAGCAACGCCCGACTTGACTTTTCAAGTTGACGCGGAAACTGAAGAAGAACTTTTTAAACAAGTTGCTAGAGTTCAGGAAGTTTTTCAGCATCAGTCATGTGGTAAATGCTCTTCACCAAATGTGAAGTTTGTTTGTCGTCATGACAGCTCAGAAAATGACTGGCTTGAGGTGGTCTGCAAAGATTGTCGAGCTAAAGTTATATTCGGACGCACGAAGAAGGGTGGTCAGATCTATCCAAAGATCAGATGGGATCAGCTTTCTGAGAAGCAGAAAGAGCAAAGAGCCAACGAAAAGGCTTATGCTGATAAGAACCGAGGATTTCTACCTCAGAGGGGATGGTTTGTATACAAGCCACCAGCCTCTAAGTAGATATCTAAGGCAGTTTTTTAAAACTGGAGGGGGTTATATACCCCCTTTTTTTATTCGTTAGTGTTATCTTCTTTATACTTGTTGAAATAAGGGAAGAGTCCATTCAAAAACTTCTTCCTTGCTCCACAACCACAGCCTCCAGAATCTACATTGAATATTCTTTCTACTCTTTCTGAGGTTATACCTATCTTGCCTAGAACTTTCTCTATGGTATCTCCAAGTCCTCCTTTAGCATCTGCTGCATGAGACACGTATTGATCGACTCCTTCTTTTTTGAATTCGTCTATCACTTTATCTGCCAACTGTTCATCAGATAGGTTATCTATATCTTCAGACATTGTTTTCTTCCTTATTATAAGAAAATATTTTATTAAACCATTTTTTTCTTTCGCTACATCCACATCCTTGAGCTCCTAGAATGCTCTGTATCTTATCTTTGTTGATTCCAAATTTATTAAGAACCTTTTCTATTGTATCTCCTAAGCCTTCTGAAATTTTTTCAATCTCGACTCCTTGATCTTTGAGCTCAGATATTGCCAAGTCTGCATCAGAATGTAGTTTTTGAAATTCTTGCTGCCTTTGGTTCCTCTGTCTTTTAACTTCTCTGTCATGGACACCTCTGTTGCGAGCAGTTTCCAAGAAGTATTCTCGATATCTAGCGTCTGTCTTGCAGAAGTTATGCAGTCTGTCATCCATCCTCATTGCAAGTAAGGGGCAAAATCCTGCCGACTCACACTCACATTCGTATCCTTCGCTTGCCATCTTTTCATAGTCATAGTCTTGTTCCATTTATAGATCCTTATGATATAACTGCTGTTAAATTTACGTTGTTGTCCTCCTCATCTTCACCATTCATGCATGGTCCGCAATTCCAGTAGAGACCATTCGCTTCAAAAGTTAATATGAATGGATCGCATCTTGAACTAACAAGAACAAATTCATTGAACAAGTCAGTATCACTACTGGCCTCAGCATTTGTATAACCCGGCAATATCTGTGTCTTGGGCTGAGTCCCTTCTATATATCCAGAAGGACAGTGGCAATACTTTGTATCTGGATCTGTTTCCACAGGGTGAAATTGCATCGTTAGTACATAATTGCAGGTGTGACATTCTCCAGTACTTCCGGCTTTGGTCGCTTGAGTATGCGCTCCGCAACAACATAGAGCAATATCTGCCTTAGCTCCGGGACAAGGCCCTCCTTCGTCTCCAACAATTCCAGAGAAAATGTGATCCTTTTTTCCATATTTTTCATATGCTTGTACAGTCCCTGTCTGTCCTAAAGAATCAGGCGTATAGCAAGTTCCTCCTCCAACTGCAGGATTATCCCCACTACAAATGCTCATTCCATCACTGGCAGTTAGGGTAATGGTCTCAGCAACGCCACCAGCTGCGCAGCTTGCAGTCAACGTTAGAGTAACTGTCCTATCATCTCCAGTAGCAGGACATGGACAACATGTTTGTGGAAAACAAGGCACACCTCCTTCACCGGGATTGGCTCCGTAAAGATTGTTATTGCCTCCGGTGCAAACTCCACTGCAGCTATTGCCTGCAGAATCATCCTGATTTCCTAAGAACCCACACACGCAACATTCATTGTTGCCATCAGGTCCTACTGCTACAAATCTACTAGTCATTTATTTTCCTTTTAATTAACAAGCAGCGCCCTCGGTAATACTCTTAAGTAGTCCACAAGAACTGAATGTTAGGGTTGTATATTTAATATCAAAGCCATTTCCTTGACAACATATATCTTTCACAAGCTGAACTGTCTGTTCCCCCGCGTCTCCTTTGGTAGGATCTAACTTTATTTTTATAGCGGTTCCGTCCAGTTCGAAGTCTACACCGCATCCCGGCTTAACCTCACATACATAATCTCCAGCGGGATTGGCACCCGCATGATTAGTCCATATGCTTTTCCTATTAATTGTAAATGCGCCGGCACCGTCAGCCTGCACCTCTAATCCATGATTAAAAGTTAGTTGTGTGAAGTCTGTTGCGCCGAAATTAGATGCACAGTTGCCATTCCCTGCGGCTATCTTCTGATCCAACCCTTTAATTTCAAACGAGCAATCAGTTTGGTCAACTCCAATATTGTCAGAGAAAGTAAGTTTTGTGAAGTTTTGATTGTCAAATGTTTCTGAACCTGCTATTAGAGCGTTTGCAGTCCCTTTAATGTTTTGATCAAGCCCCTTGACAGTTGCCGTACAGGCGTCAACTGAGACACCAATGTTATCAGTGAATGCTATAGTCGTAAAATCTGTGGCAGCTACATCTGCCCCCTGTGCCATACAGTTTGTGACAGCGGCGTTTCTAGTGGAAGAGACTTTCTGATCAAGCCCCTTAATCGTTGCTACACAGTCAGCAACAGAAACTCCAATATTATCAGTGAACGCTAGTTTTTTGAAGTCAGTCTCGGCTACATCTGCCCCCTGTGCCATACAGTTTGTGACAGCAGCGTTTCTGGTGGAAGAGATTTTCTGGTCAAGCCCCTTGATAGTTGCTTTACAGGCATCATCGCCTGCACCCATTTCAACACCAATGTTATCAGAGAAATTAAGCTCAGTAAAGTCTGTTGCTGCCGCGACATCTCCTTGACCGCAGGCCCCATTTTCGGCCTTTATTTTCTGGTCAAGTCCCACAATGGTGGCCTTGCAAGCATCAGCGCCTGCTCCCATTGAGACTCCAAGGTTGGAAGAAAAGTTAAGCTCAGTAAAGTCTGTTGCTGCCGCGACATTTCCTTGACCGCAGGCCCCATTGTCGCCTTTTATTTTCTGATCAGCTGCCTTAACAGTCCATACGCATCCAGCTCTGCTAGTAGAGATATTATCGCTAAATAGTATCTTAGTCGCAGGAAATTCTGAAGCAGCAACCGAAACGCAGCTTACCCAATCACCCTCAACATCAAGAAGCGGAGCGGATACCGTTGTTCCAGCGAGCTGCAGCCCTTCCCCAAGAGTAAGGCACGCAATCTCCGTGCATGAAGTTGTAGAAGCGGTATAATCGCAATAGCTAGTATCTTTATATTGAGGAGCAGTTCCGTCTATATAGTTACCACTTATGGTTATCTTGCCGCAATCTCCTGCAGCTTTAGTAACACTTATTCCAGCTATACCTTCAATATCTGGTGCGCAACCACTAATTGTGTAATCTTTACAGTCTCCATTACTGCTCGATGTTATCGTTACTGTCCCTGCTTGCGTAAATGTGTCTTGACAGCCGCTTATCGTCACTACCTGATTACAATAATCCCCAACGTCTGTGATACTTACTCCTCCTTGAGCAACGAAAGAAGGCTTACAGCCGGATGCATCAACAGTGTATGTCTTACATCCTGCAGAAGTAGATTCATTTACTGTGACATTTGTTCCTCCTGCAATTACTGGATTACAGCCACTGACTGTATATACATTGCCAGCCTTAGTAACAGAAATATCTCCTGCTTGAAGGATATTTCCAACAAAAGATGTACAGCTTGGATCAAGAGACAAATCAAATCTCGAACAATCTCCTACACTTACTTCATTAACTATGATGCAGCTATCAGTTGAAGCGACAGTATTGCGACAACCATCAAAATCTATTTTATATCCACACTCTCCACTAGGAGTGACATTGATCCCGTCACCGCCAGCAAGCAATGTAGTGCAGCCACTTACTATGTATCCGCAATCACCGTTAGGAGTAACTGTGACGTTACCTTGTCCTACTAGTTCTGTCTCACATCCGCTTATAGTGTATTCTTTGCATTTTCCCTGAGCAGTTGAGGTAACAGTAACTGAGCCAACTCCAATAAAGTTGTCTTGACAACCACTGACCGTATAGGTTTTGCAACCTCCTACTGTAGAAACTGTAACAGTATTTGATCCTTCTCCGGCAACAACAGGGTCACATCCACTAACTATATACCCGCACTCACCATCTGTGGTGACAGTGATATCTCCTGCTTGAGTAACGGTCGGCAGGCAACCACTGATAACATGGTCACAGCCATCGGAAGTTACAGTGATTCCACCTTCACCAGAGAATGTATGTTCACACCCACTGATAATATAACCACACTCTCCACTTTCGACAGCTGTTATTGAGCCTTGCCCTGTAATAGCGGTTCTGTGACCACTTACAGTATATGTTCTCTCATTTCCATTTATAGCTGGTCCAGTGACGCTTGCACATCCAGTTGCTTTTACGATAGTAATCGAGTTTGTGGAGGGAGCACCAGAAACCACAAAATCACAACCGGCACCTTTTGTGACTGTGACAGTTCCTTCTCCACTGATAGTGGGGCAAGATGCCTCAGCGGATTCGGTGCTTATAGTAAATGAACCGCAACCATTGTCAGTAACGACTAATCCGAGTCCCGGTACAATATCAGTAAAGTACTCTCCAGAAAACTTGTGCATAGTCTCTAGTTTAAGACCACTTCCATCGCATCCTGCGTCCCGAGAATAAGGAACTCCTTTTAGCCCAGAACCTATCTGTAGAGAGTTGTAAGGAACATATGTATCTGGTTCGTCAGATTCATTATAGCAGCCAGATAATCTATTTGCATTTATGCATGATGTAGGTCTTAAAGGATAGTACTTACAATCTGAAGTGTCATAAAAAGTAAAGAATTGTTCGCCCGAAGTAATCGTGCCGCCAAAAGATGGGTTGTCTACAGTAATGGTTCGATCATCCACTACAGCACCGTCTGCATCATAAACTGGATTAATGTTACTGGGTACTGCTACGCCATTAGAACCGGCATCTATGTCAAACTTGGCGGTAGCCTTGATGATTCTAAAAGTACTCGGAACAGTCCAGACTTTCCTAGATCTGTCATATCTTAAGTCAAGAGGAGCAACAGGCCAAGTCTCCCTACTTTCTAGCATATTATCTATAAACTTGTCTTTAAGATTACTAGATGCAAATATTCCAGCCCTTGCACTGCTAGCTGAGTCTACCTTATTAGGAATAGGCTTGCCCTGCATATCATATCCCCAACCCTGAATAATAAGAGGACCCCTAAGAGCCATAGGTCTTAAGCTAGTTGGTACGCTTGCACCCTCTGCATCCAAGTTGGGAATATTCTGACCGTTGGCCGAAGTGTCATTAAAGAGGATAGTTCCATCATAATGGTTGGTCGTATCAGAATAGGGAGCACTAAAAGTGAATGGATTCAATGTGCCAATATTTACCGTAGGTGGTGTGTACTCATTGATAGGAGGATCTACATGGTTTGTAAAAGTAGGCCTACACTCAGTTCCGGCACTATTTGGCATGACTGGTAACTTGGTTGACGATGTGCCTAACTGAAAGGGCGTTACTAATCCGTCCCAGCTAACTCCGCCCTGATTAATAAAGTTCCCGGACGCCGCAGACATTACCTCCTGTGCGCTAGCAGTTGCGGCAAAGGTCGCCTTAGCATTAGTATTAACCTGATGTATTTGCCCTACAATTAAGGGCTTTGGAGCACTGCTATTTCTTCTTGAGCTGTCTTGATAACCCATAGTACCTAAGATCCCCTATTGTTCATAAACCTAGAGCGTTGGACATACATGTCCATAAATGCCATCTTTCTTCTCTGTTTAGCCTGAGCTACCCTATTTTTAGCGGCTTGTTTTATCCTTTCAGTATTGAGTTTAGATAGCCTTCCAAAGTTTGGAGTGAATGTGGTAAGTTCATAAGTAGTATTGATTCCTCCTTCTCCTATATTGACTGCAACACTAGTTATGTTAGGCCCAAAAGAACCAGTAGAAGATGTCAGAGGTATATAATAATAATAATGCTGCGTAAGTCCTAAAGTCCAAAAATATTTTGTTAGGGAGAAGCCGTTGAAAGTGGTGTTAGTGGATCTAAGCTCTGATCCTATTCTATGTTCTGGATAACCGGGCCAATTCACAGAGCCTCTCTCTCCCACTTGCATAAATGTTAACCCATCTTGGCTCTGGCTATTTGCCACAGTGGTCATAGCTGAGGAACCGCCATAGTTCCAAGGGGATAAATCATCATTAGGCTTCATATTAACTGGACCCGGTGGACCTTGAAATGCAAAAGGGCCGTATTTTGTGTAATTACTTCGCATAGGCACTTCAATATTTGTCGGATAATATCTTTTCTTAGCAAGACCAAATGCGACATCAGAACCATTAAAGTCAAAATTCTCTACTTTGGTTTGGAGGTCTGCAAGAAGTCTACCTGCGGCTCTTCCTACAAAAATAGTCCCTGCATAGTCATCTCCAGTCCCAGCCTCTTGCGTTTTAGCCTCTACAACTGAAGCTAGTGTAACTACAGTCTTAACTCCAGTTACAAAATTAGAGTCTGCGTTAGCCCTGACATATAAATAACTTCCATCACTTATAACCTCTCCTCCCTGAACGAAACCTGTAGTAGCACTAAAGCGTGCTCCTCCCGATATCATACCCGTGTCGCTTGTAAATGAGTCCATATAAACACTGGGCTTTGCTAGTCCAAGCCAAGTTGATCCATCTTCAATCCAAGCCTCTCCAGCCGGAAGAGCAGAATAGTAATTTTTCTTGGCCTCTGTGTTATAGTAAGTTTCAGCGTCTGTTTCTATAAGAACCTTTTTTCCATAATACTCGTTTGCGAAGCTTTGTATAAAAGTATGGACTTTATTCATATCAGACTGTAGAAGATTAGGATTTCCGGGAGGATTAAAATTGAAGCCTCCTCCGCCGGGCATATTGGCAATACCATTATTAACCGCATCAGCTTGATCATCTGCAGCTGCAGCAAGTACCACGTCCTTAAATGGATTATTATAACCTCTTGTATAGAGCCATTGGCCCGTTGTGGTGCCATTATATCCATTAAAAGAAGTGCAATAGGCTTTCCAGTCATCTATTCCTTTTAGAGCTGCCCTCATTTCAATCTCATCCACATACACAAAGTCCGTACTGAGAGGAACACTTAAAGTTGTGTTGAGCTTTCTAAAGTCCATTCTCACATTAAAAATAGAGCCATACTCAGCTGGTACATTAGTAGTAGTCGTTGTGTATGTTATTGCATTTCCATCCTCATCCAGTCCCCACCAAGGAACTATCGAGGTAGTGCTAAAAAAGGTCTGATAGTTAGCACCTGTTGCTAATGAAGACGTTGCCTCATTTCTAAGTTCCCGACCGACATTCTTTGATATTACATTATCTCTAGTATCTAAGAACTCTTGTATCCTACCCATAGTGGGCTGTTGCCGCCTTTGCTGGGTTTTCACCTTTATAATTTTTTGTTTTTGGTGTGTAATAAACATTTCTATATAGTAGTCACAGCCGGCATCTGCGCAAACCTGAGATATTAAATCCATAACCGTCATAGAGTCTGCACCTAATCTGTAGATGGAAGGAGCAAAAGGAATATCATGTAGATCTAAGAAGTATCCTGTAAACCACCCATTCCCACCAAAGCTAGTTACGAGATCGGCGTCATAAGAGTCGGTAGTAGATTTAATTAAACCAAACTTAGCTCCTGCAATATTGACTCCATTCCAGTCATGAGCCCTAAATGCTATGGCTCCATGTGGGCCAAAAGAAGGGTCTGTCTCTCCACTTAACATAGTGCTTGTAGCAAGCTTGACTAGTGCCCAAGGAACCCCTTGATCGTTAAAGTCTGACGAGCCAAAGCCATGCGCTTCAAGATACCCAAACACATTAAGTACGTTGTAAAGACCTCCTACACTACCATTATTTTCATTAAGTATGAGTTGTGTATTTTGCAGTATGAATCTAGGATCAGATATATTTACACTATATTGATTAAGTCCCGAAGTATCATCTCTCTTATTCCAGCTCTGAACAACTCCTGCAAATTCAAAATCTGCCACTCTAAAATAAACTGGAGCTCCTACAGCAGGCCTATATTTTTCGAAACCGGGATCTGCCTGCGTCCAAGTTCCTTGATGTCCCGGATAGTCATAATAGATCTTATCGCCCGGACAAGGATCTTCTGTAAGCTCTACCGTCAAGTTCGTCTGTTGCTCATTCCACCCAACAGTGCAAGTGAAAGATTTTACACTACAGCCTAGAAATAGAGTCTGCTTGAAAGGCCCTACTATATTCTCTCCGTAATCACAAACGTTTGGCATATATCAAATCCTAGCTAGATGGGCAAGAAGTATAGATCCAGCTACATTGCCTTGTATACTTGCCTGTTTTAACATCAAATGACTCACTATCTGCAGTCCTAAATACTGTATTGCCATCACCACTTATAGCTTCCTCTAGTTTATTCACAACAACATCATATTGAGGAGAAGGGGAATTATCAAAATAATTATCTCCTGTTGCACATCCAGTGTATGGAGGCACGGCTGCAGAAATGCTCAAGTCCTGTGTAAATGCAGTCTTAGTTCCTATGTCTTGGAGTAATGGGCCAGCAGCTCTTCCTAAGATCTTTATCTCCGCAAACACATCTGTAGGTCTTTTCTTAGTAACATTTATTGTTTCAGATATAACACCAGTAACGCAATGGTCTGGTCTATTATCAAACGAAACATTATAAGTAATAGTCCCCTCTTCTATATTATAGCCATATGACTCAGAAATTGGCTTCTTATTAAAAGGAGTTCCTATAACTCCAGAAAAAGTTTCTGGTATAGCTCCACTATAAGCCATTGCTGCTCTAGTTGAGAATATACCGTTGTCAAGACAGTATCTAGTATAAGTTCTAGCTATATCAAAAGCGCCACTATCTGATAAAAGGGCAAAAGAGCCATCTCCTAGTTTATAAGTAGGATAGCCCTGAACAGTGCCATCCATAGTAACGCTTGTTATACCATCTTGGTTGGCTTTTTCTACATTCAAACTAAATGCATCATTGACCGGAAACTCGCCCAAAGGAACAAAGCCACTCTTGGGGCCGTCAGTGACTCCACTTGGTAGATTTGATATTCCAGCAGGAACTCCAGCAGAAACACTATTAGGCATTCCTGTTGCAACAGCTATAAATGTATCATCAACTGACACAGATGCGGCTGTCTCATCTTGACTAACAGACCTTTCGGTTAAATATGTCCTATATCCATAATTCACATTAGTTCCTAAACTAAGCAAATTATTAACCTCTACATTTTGTAACTCTAAAGTAGCCACTCCAGTTATATAATTAATAGCATTTGTAAGGCCAGATATACACAATGCTGAGCCATCACCTAGCTCTCCAGTAGATATTGTCTGGCCTACAGCACTAACTGACCTTGAGATCTCAAGTACTGGAGGAAACTCAACCCCATAAAATTTAGTCGGCTTTTTAACATAACTAAAAGAATAGTTTGTCTGTGCATCTTCAAGATTTAAACCTGTTCCTAAGTAATCTTGAGTTCCGCTTATGCTAGATGCTGCAAAGCCTAAAGATATAGAGTAGTCAGCTCTTTTTGTATAATAGTCAGGACTGGAAATACTAATAGAATTGACTAAAGGTCTCCCAGATATAACAGTGCCTGAACAGCTCTCATCTCCTAGAAACTCAGCAATAAACTCTCTGTAGTTGCCTGTGAATGCAGAGTGTAGATCTTCTTGTGCTCTAAAAACCTCAAGAGCTCCTCCATCCCCTACCGCTTCAGGAATTAATGTTCCCTCAAGGTTTATTGTATAAACACCACCTATTATATTTCCATTATTTTTAATAGCATAAGTTTCTCTTTCATAAGAGACAAGTGGCGCAGGCTTGAATTGATAATCGCCATACGTTACATTTACTCCAGTTATTGCCATTGTCTATTCCTTATCTGAATGATGGTTGTTGAGGAGCTGGACTTGGTGAGTCTAAGGTACTGTTAGTAGGTTGGGAAGAACCGATTCCCGGCATTTCTGCTAACTTAGCTGCAACAGAATCTGCCACAACTGTCTTTATAGCTTCTAATATATTTCCTTGATCAAGCCTTACATCGACAGCTTGAATTTTCACTCCATCTTTAATCGAAGCAAATGCTGTGCTAAGAGAACTCATAGCAGTGACTGCTTCTGGACCTACAATAGGTGCTTGCCCACCTGCCGCCGCATCTAACGCAGGAGCTTGAGGTTTTTTTATAAATGCACCTTCCGGGGCGTAATGGGACATACTCGCTGCGCTCTCCATCATCTGCTGCTTAAGTTTCTCTCTTTTTGGATCAACATAGGAGCTTCCAACTCTTCCCGGTGTCTTTCCTCCAGTTACATCAAAGGGCTGCTTGCCAAAACCTCCAAATGGATCGGTAACTGGGTTTCCGAACTGGTCAACTTGAGACATTGCTCCCTCAGTTCCCATGATCTGCCCTTGTGCTTTCTGACCGGGCATCATACCAGTTTTTATATACTCTTGAACTTGGTCTTTTTTAAGTTGGCCCGAGCGAAGCATATTTCTAGCTTGATTTATACGCTCTCTTTTCCCCAGTAATCTTTCCTGAGTATTTTGTAGAGTGGCCTTATCACTATATCTGCCCTGAGCCTGTTTTCCTTTGTCAGTCAAAGCGCCAGTCATGGGGTCTATTTGTCCAGACTTTAACTGTTGCTGTCTTCTAAACTCTATAGCTGTAGAAACTTCTTGATTCGTAAGTCTGCTACTTAGATAACTGTCTTTCTTTAATACATCAAAGCCAATTTTATCTGGATCGTAGCCCTTAAAGCTTCTTATCTTGCCTTGAGGAATCAAACCTTGAGCCTCATACGCAGCATTGCCCATCCTACGTTCTGCTTTTGATGCTCCTGCACCACTTGCATCAGTTAGCAATCCAGTTCCCTCAAACTCGCCAGCCTTTATAGCATCGGCTAGTCTAAGCTTAGAATTACTTATCGTGAACCTACTCGTGTCGCGCCTTCCAACTCCCATTTTAAGCTCTTTGTTAAGCCTAATCCTTCTTTCCATTTCAGTTTCATTTTCATTCGCTCTTCCTTTATAAGTAGATTTATACTGAGGTCCCGTATCGGCTAATTGAGAAGTAAGTTCTGGTTGGGCAAGCCTAGCTTCAGCTTCCGCTTTGTCCTTCTTCGCTTGTTCTAACATAGCTTTTCTTCTGCCTGATACGCTTGCGGCAAAAGTTGTTGTTCTATAAGTTTCAAGCTCACCAGTAGTTCCACCATCTTTATTTCTTAGGCGACCAGCTGCCTCTTCTCCAAATCCAGCAGCGCCTGTGAGCGAGACAGTTGAGCCTTTTGCTTTCTCAATATAGGATCTATGAGTAGCCAGATCCTGCCGAAGTTTATCGGATAAGCCTTGTCCTTCAGGTCCAGCCGCTGAAAGTCTCCTAAATATGTCCTCATCACTGCCCTTGAGACTTATTCCTCTACTCTTTGCAAATTCAGAGACCTTGCCTCTAGTTTTATTAAGATTGTCAAGATGGATATCTGATGTGGCAATGTTCTGTAAGTGGTCTAGCTCCTCTAAGTCTAAAGAGGAAGCCGTTCCAGCATCCCGCATAGATTGTAGTTGACCACGCCTTTTGTCTCGCGAAGCTCTATCTCTATAAGCTGCTGTGTTAGCCTCTCCAGCAATAATTGTTGAGTCAGCTTGGGCTAATTTTTTCCTTGCCTCGTCTCTTTCTATCTTGTCTTTAACTCTTTGCTCTATATCATGACGAACACGAACAGCTTCGCTTGGACTTTTAGTCGGATCAAATTGTTCCTTAAGTTTTCCATCCTTGTCAGTGAAAGGATCTGGAAATGCGTCTGATGCAGCTTCCATAGCGAATGGGTCTACATTCTTAATTCCTTTTTCTGTTGATTCCTTGAACATTCCCTCAGTCTGTACTCCGAGATCGTTTAAGCTTTTCTTGACTGCCGCCGGTTCGATAGTGGGAGCTATCGGCAATGCAAGAGATCCGATAGATGGAGCAGAACCACCGGTTCCAAAACCAAGCTCTTTCAACATTGCAGCATTTTGGGGATCTTCGAGGCTCTTCAATGCTTTTGCAGGCATAGTCTTTAGTTTTTCCTCTAATGTTGCAAGCTCTTTAGGAGCAGGTTTTGTCGCAGTGCCGGGGAAAATAGTATCACCAGCACCGGGAACATCCAGCATGTCACTCAGATCTTCCGGTGTCAGATTTGAAATGTCTGCTATCATCTCTTCTCTTGTTCTTGGTTTTCCACCGCGCGTTGGCCCAGCAACAGGGGCTGTCGTGAACAGATTTCCACTAGCAATAGACTCAGCATCTCCTAAAGGCCTTCCTCCTCTTGTAGCCTTCAATCTTTCATTTTCTGCTTCTATGTTAGCCCTAGCTCTATCTTTAGCTGCCTTTCTATCTGCTTCGTATGCTTCTTCCTGAGCCTTAATAGCATCTTTCTGGGTGCTCGCAAGTTTGGCTCTAATGCCAAGCAATCTCTTTTCTTCTTTCTCTATAGCATTAAAGTCGCTTGTACTCGTAACCAGATTCTTTAATTCATCAAGCCTTTCAAGTTCCCCAGATATTCCTGTGTCTATTTTATCTCTTACTTTTTGATCCGATAAATCAGCACCTGCAAAACTAGCACCAAAGTTACCGAATGCTGCAGTTCCTCTGTTGCCAGCCAAGGTGACTTCTCTGGCTGTCCCTCCACGAGCAAGCATATCATTGACTTCTGTTCCCATGAATTCAGACAGATCTCTCTTCTCGACATTGTCCGCTTTTCTAAGTTCTTCTGCAGAAAATGCTGCAAGCTGCATTTGGATTCTTAAATTATCAACAGCAGTATTCAGCCTATCCATCTCAGTAACGGCCTGCTTGCGAACTCTATCTTCCATAACATTCAGAGCATCCTTCTGCTGCTGGCCTATTGCTGCCGCTTCTTCTTTCTTTCTATCTATAGCAGCTCCTTGATCTACTCCAGCAAAGAAGCCTTGTGCATTTATTCCTAATTGCCCCAGACCTTGTATTGCTACTCCCCTTGCCTGAACTGACGCTTGCGTTTTGAGCTTGGCTATTTCTTCCTGAGTCTTGCCTCCCGCAGTCAATATAGGATCAAGCTGACCGCTGAGAAGTTTGCTCATCTGCCCAGTTGTTAATTGTCCGCCTGTTTCTAGTAGCTCAACAGCACGGAAATCATCCCTAATCGCCTTTCTATCTTCAGCAGCACCTTTGAAATCACCCCTGTTAATCTTCTCTTGGATTCCTTGGAGTCTCTCAAAAGTACCCTTCAACGAATCTTGCTCTGCAAGCTGTTTAGATTGCAAGTCTGCTATCTCTGATTCAATGGCTGCCAATCTCGTTGTGTCGTCAGCTAAAGTACTTAAAGCTCCTGTTGTATCTTCTAATGCTCCTTTAACTGTTGCTAACTGACCAATAAGCTCTGTATTGGTTCCCTGTCCGGGTTGAGCAAGCTGAGCTTCTATGCGAGCTTTTTCTTGTTGTAAGCTTGTCTGTCTAGCCTGCAGTTCACCTACATTTGCTGTAGCTACTCCACCGGCTACGACCCTACCACCTATACTAACTGCCTGACCTGTTTGTCTAGCTATATTTTGGTTTAGATCAGCCTGAGCTTCAGCCAGTCCGCCTTTTCTAGATCCAGTTATTTCTCCAACTCTTTTATCTATGTCGTCTCGTTTTTTATCAAAATCTCTAAGCTTTAACTGCACATCTCTTTGAAGCTTAGCAATATCCGCTGACCTTTGCGCAATCTGCCTTGCTGCGTCAAACTGAGCTGACAGCTGGTCAATTATTTCCTGTGTAGCTCCTCCAAACTGTTCTACTATATCTCCGGTATTGCCCAGAGCAGCTTTAATAGCATCTATCCCGCCTTCTCCTTGTCGCGCTTGTGTTAGAGTAGCCTCCATCTGCTTCATAAATGCATCTAACACTGGCCCTTCAGCACCAGCAGCTTCTGCTCTTTCTCTAATAGTGTCAAGCATCTGCTGATTTGTTCCTAGCTCTCCACCTCTAGCTGAAACGTCTTCTGTAATAGCGTTTAGAGAGTCCTTCAATACATCAGGCAATGCTGCGGCAAAGCCCGGAACCCCTTCAAGTCCTTCTAGCGTGCCTGATGCTCCAGCCCCACCAACTGATTCTATCTCTGCGAATCCAGCCCTTATAGCATCCGTCACTCCGCCTTGCTCAAGACCCTGTATGTCTAAGTTTTCAAAAGGATTGACAACCTCATCCAAACTAAAATCAGCTTCACCACTAAGCAGCGAACCTACTCTCTTTTCAGCATTAGAAACAAATACATCGAACGAGTTAAGAGTTTGCTCCATAGCGTTTGTTAGTTTTTGGAGTGCCGTTACCATGCCATCCATAACTTTTCCAGTGGCTTCCAACAGATTATTCACGACAGCTTGAGATATTGACTGCTCAGTCAGAGCCACAGAGTTTGCCATAGCTTCCTGAGTTAATCTATTAAATTGTCTCTGTACTCCTGAATAGGCTGGGCCTGCTTGTCCTAGTACCCTATTTCCGTCTAGGAGAGCTTGGTTAAACGCATCCATATCTCCAGAGGCAGCGGCCTGCTGCACCCTTTTGATTGCTCCCGATAGAGCTGCCGCATCTTGTTTTCCAAGTTTTTCTATAGCTCCTTGAGTTGCCGCAAACAGCTGGTTTCCAAGATCAATACGTATTGTTGCAGCCGCTTTCTTTCCAGCCTCTCCAAGCAGTCCTAAGTCAAGAGCCTTCTGTATTTCTGTAAAGTTCTTCTGTGCTTTCTTTGGATCGCTGGCATCTATTTTGCTTAAGAATCCTTGCAATTCTTCGATTTTACCTTTAGAATCATCAGAAGCAAGTATGATAGTATTTGTTACGTTTCCTAATGCATTCGCTAATGCAGCGGCACTTTGTTCTGCTATTTTAGGATCGAAATTCTTAAGGGCTTCTGCAAATCCTCTACCCTCTACGACAAGCTCACCTGCTGCTACGTCTTGGTCTATCTCCCTTTGACTTTTTTCTTGGCTATCAAACGACAATCCGGCTCTAGAGAAGAAGTCCATGACTGGATCTTTACTTCCTGCTCTTTGAAGCAATTCTCTCTGGGAACCGCTTTCGATATCGCCTACACCACCGCCACCGCGAAGAAATGATCCTGTGAAAAGTCCCAAAAAGCCGCTGAGGCCTTCACCCACTCGCATGAACGAGGCTCTTTCTGCGTCTCCTCCCATGAAACCAACGCCCCTTGCTTGCTCAAAGTCGCCGCCCGCAGAGGAAAGCCTATTGAACATTTCAACATTCTTTCTATTGGCCTTGTCAATATCATCAGCGGTTACAAATGCATCATTAGCTAGTTTATGAAGAGCTTCTCCTGCTTCTTTTGATGCATCATTAAGACCAGCTATAGCGTCAAATCTTATTTTGTCAGCAGCCGCATTTGCTTGGCCTATAGCTTTACCAGCAAAAACACCTATTCCACCACCTATCGCTGCTCCTACTGGGCCACCAAGAATGAAACCTAACGCAGCGCCCGCAGAACCTCCAGCAACAGCTCCTTTAATTGCTCCTCGTTCTCTAGCTGTTTGCCCGCTTTCAAGCCTACTTCCTTTTATCTGTTGAGCACCAATCTTTTCAAGATTCTGTGTTCCTGTAGCAAATTCAGAAATTGGACCGGCAAGAGCAACTCCAACTGCACCAGCTATGGCAGGACCAAGTGCAGCCATTCCAAATCCAGTTCCTCCCATCGCCATCCCGCGTACACCTGCCATCTTTGAGCCTGCTCCAGCCCTTGACAACGACGTTCCTAAACCTTTTCCGCGAGAAAGATTCTTCCTAAAGATTCCTCTTTGTCTTGTTCCAGTGCTCGCTTTTTTCGGTCCTCCACCGCCACCGCCCATACCCATGAACATAGGGGCAGCAAACAATAAAGAAGTCCCAATACTCATAAGGGCTGAGGTCATTGCTTGACCTTTTTCCTCAACTCCTGCTGCAGTGTCGCTCATAGCATCTATAAGCATAGGGCCGGTCATCGCTAGCTCCATGCCGATCATCGCGAAGCCCATACCCTTCATGCCTCCCATGCCTCCTGCGCCTCCTCTATTGGTACGGGCCGGCTTTGCGGCAAGGCTTTGTTTCGCTTTATCAAATCTTACTCTTTTTTGGTGATCTTGTAAGAAGCCACCCTGAGTTCCAGCCCGAAGTCTCTGCTGATTAAGTCTTGCCTGCTGAGCTGCATTTGGCCCTTTATTTGGAGGTGGTGCAGTTGGTCTGGGAAGCGGCTTCTGTGCTGCTTGATTTCGAGCATTAGCCAAGGTCTGCTGAGCAAAAGCGTGTCTACGGTTGACTGGAGGACTAGGTATTGGCTGAGGCCTTGAAGTGGTGATGCCTCCGCCACGATTACCTACTCCGATGTTAAGGTTATTTGGTGGAGTTGGCTTGGAAGGAAGTGGCTGCGGTTTTGGTCTATCCGGTTTCACAAATTTTGGAGAGACATCAGGTTCCGTGTTGCGAAGCGCCATAGCCGTTCGCATCTGTCTGTTCTTGGCAACTCGTGATGCAAGTGGAGAACCAGTTGGTCTGGATGAGGTCATCACCAACGGCGACATGGGTCCCGGTTTGAAAGGACCTGTTCGCTTTGGCCGTCGTCCTTTAGTGAATCGGTCATCTAAGACACTGCCCGCACCAAAAGAAGCTGCACCACTGCGAATTCGTACGGACCGGCCCGCTCTTGCTGTCTTACGACGAGATACAGTTGCTGCCGACACTGGAGCTTTGGATTTCTGTGGTCCGAGAATATCATCTGCGGTGAGACTGGCAGCACTTAAGCTCCGAGGCAATCCCTTTGTCGCTATTTTTTTCCTTGCATTTTTAGCTGCCGTACTAGCGCTTAATACCCCTTTAGCTCCGGGTTGGGATCTCAACCATTTATTTGCTTGTGCAGCGGCTGTTCGAGGGTTAACACCTTGCGATACGGCTCTCTGGTATATTTGAGTATAAGTACTCTGAAGCCGTCCTGCGGCTGGATTGCCATAGAAATTTCTACTAGGAGTTACAATTCCACCCTCAGCATAAGCATTAAGAGCATTTAGATTTCCATATCCTATTCCTTGTGCTGTTTTCTTATCAAATACATATTCTCCGGGAGTTAGTAAAGCAGGGGTATTTCCACTACCGAAGACAGCTCCACCTTTATTAAATGTTGCTAAATCTTCAAGATCAAATATAACTTGACCGGGAACACCACTTATCGCCTTTCCGAGGAAAGAATTTCTTTGGGTTTTTCCTAGCTCGTTTTTAAGTTCTGTGGGCAAAACAAATTGTGGCCCAAATATTTTGCTTAGTTGAGCCGTATCCCCTGCAGGAATATCAAACCTAATACCGGCCTCTGTTTCTCCCTCAGCTCTGAGCACTTGGCTAGCTTGCTTTATAACAGCTTCAAATAGAATTCCTTTAAGTGAGTTTACTGCACCTCCGTCCAGCACTCGCTCAAGCTGAGTAAATGCCGGAAACTTCATGTCGTCTCCGAGTGCAGCTGTAGCCTTGGAAATCATGTCCGGAAGAGGATCTATAAGTTCGTTGCCAAATGCCTGTTTAGCGTTTGTACTTATTCCATAGATGCTAGTGTTTAAAGCTTGAATTTTACCTTGTTGAGCCTTGAGCATATTATAGTCTATGACTTCTTCTCCGGGATTCTGCTCTGCCAAAGCAATCGCTTCCATAAGTGCAGCGCCCCTAATGCCTCCTCTCCCTTTTGTAAGCGCGCTCTTGCTTATGCTTCTTCCATCAACTTTTCCCGCCTTTCCTTTTCTTTTTGCTCGGTTTGCTATTTTTTCTGCTAGTTCTGCGTCACGTTTCCCTAATACTTGAGTCACCTCGGAACCGTCTCTCAGTTCCTTAATTCTGTCCAGCTCTGACTGACTAAATGCAGCACTTCTTGCTGTCAAAGGAGCACCAGTCCTAGCCTCAAACGCTTTTGCTTGTCTTACAAATTCAGCTCTAAGCTTAGCACCAGATTTGTGATCTTTATCTTCTATTCCAGATAAGGTAGCGCTTATAAAGTCAGGAGGATTTCCAGCAGACAACAAGCCAAGACCGATTGGTGTAGTAGGTTTAACCCTACCTACAACGCGGCCTCCCTTATTATAGCCTTTAAGATTGGAAGCACCTATAGCTTTAACAGCAGATTTCCTTAAAACAAACTCTCCGGGAGTTAGCATTGCTGGAACTGTATCTCTATCCCCTGTTCCGGGAACAAGCCCTCCACTAGCAAAGCCCATAATTCCACGACGACCTGCTCCTCTGCCTCCTCTGCCTCCTCTGCGTACTATAGGAGTAGCTCCTCCTCCAAAACCTCTAGTCTTGATCGCATTGGTCAATGCAACAATAACCCCCTGAAGGTCTCTTATTTGTTGAGTAAGATTATTAGTTGCAGTAGTATTGTTGGCAGTTGCCCCAGACAGCTTAGTAACAGCTGTGTTCATTGATTTTACTGCAGTAGCTAAAGCGTTGGTCGCAGCATTTCCACCTGCGCCTCCTCTTCCTCCGCCTCCGCCTCCTGTTATAGCACTTCCTAATGCGGCACCTGCTCCTCCTGCTCCTCCTCCTGCTCTAGCAGAACCAAAGAAGCCCTGAAAGAATGAAAATGCCCCTCTAGTAAGTTTGAAAGCTGCTATTTTAGCTAGTATAGGCAATATAGGAGTAAGAGACTCCGCAACACCAAGGAAAGCGTTAGCAAGCCCTATTGCTGTTTTAGATAAAGCTCTAAAAGTAGAAGATTCAGATATTGTTCTAATTAAAGCATTGAATCTCTCTCTGACTTTTTCGAACTGCACAATTAGTGGAGTCAAACCTTTGGCGACATCAGATCCTAATCCTTCTACAGCTCCTCTTTGAGCTTCAGCAAATGCTCTTTCTGCCTTATTGAAGTTTTTAATAGCAGGAATTAACTTACCTATCTGTCTAATACCACCTAACTCTTCAGTTATCGCAGATAAGGTAATAGCATCTCCCTTTTGAACTAATTGATCAAGTCCGGCAGATAGCCTTCGGAACGATTCAAAAAGACCAACAAACTTACCTTGTGTATCAGTAAGTTCAATCCCCAGTCCTTTAAGTACATCAATAGTTCCTCTTCTCTGAATACGAGAGAAAATGGTTCTAAGGCCAGTAGCTACCGTTTCAGCAGTTTCCCGAGTAGTAGATCTAACCGCTGTAAAGATCGCACTGAATTCATTAAGGGCCTCGATAGGTTCTTTGAATTGACCAGCCGATATAGCGAATACGCCACCGGCACGTCTAATAGCAGCAATTAGGTCATCGGACTCAACAGCAAACTTTTTAGATACTCTATTTAGAGAACCAAGAACTTTTTCGGAATCTGAAGCCGCTATACCAAACTGGTTTAAGGCAGCAACAAGACCTTCAGCTGTCTGCTTCATATCTCCAAAAGTAGGAGCTAAAGAAGACCTTGCAACAGCACGGACAGAAGCCTCAACCTGCCTAATGCTTTGACCAGTTTGAGCAAATATCTGTGCCAACTCTAACAACTCATTAGCATCTTTACCGAATTGCTGAGATAGAGAACTGACACTATTTTTTAAATTGCCGAGACCTTTAGCTGTTGATCCAGTAATTTGCTGAAGTTTTACAAGGCCTCTCTCAAATTCCAAAGCCTTCGGTACAGCCTCGGAGATTGCTTGTGTTAGTCTAAAGAATGTTGCGGTAACTATACCGGCAGCAGCAAATCTTTTGAAAGTAAGGGCAGTTTCTTTACCAAGTACTTGCATGGCATTAGCAGCTCCTTTAGTGCTGTTAGCCATGTTCTTAACGGAAGTAGAAGTAGTCTTAGCGGTATTAGCGAACTTTTGCGAATTCTTATTGGCATTATTTAACTGATTATTAAGATTAGTCAGCTGACTCTGAACATTGTTAGGTATGTTCAAGCCGACATTCACGTTTATATTCTGAAGCTGAGAGCGTATACTCTTAGTAACGGCACTAATATTCTTAGGGCCTTGAAGGATAACGTGTGCGTTTATATTAAATGCCATAAGTAGCTTTCGTTTAAAAAATAAAGCGGCCACAACACAGTATTGCTATGACCGCTTACCCATTAAATATTAAGAAGCGTCATCTTCTGGGGGCGACTCTTCTTCTTGCTTATCCGGTTCAGTCTTTTTAGGCCGACCACGGCTCTTCTTCGCTTTAGGCTTTTCTTCTGATTTAGGCTCATCTTCAGTATCGCCTTCTTCATCTTCTGCCTCAGCTTCTTCTGGTTTAGGTTCCTCTTTAATGACAGGATTGCCATCGTCATCTAGGAAAGGAGAAAACTCTACGTCCCACTCTCCAGTCTTAGTAACCTTACGACCAGTGATGTCAACAAAAATGTACTCATCATCGCCAATCCATTCGATAAGATTTCCATTTTCATCAATATGATTGCCTTCTAAGTCTATTAACTTACCGTCACCGTCAATAAGTCGATAACTATCGTCAACAAACTCAAAGTTTTTAAGAAACTTATTTTCCGGCAATTGAGAATCAACATCTTCCGTTCCTGACATCAGGTAGAAGAATTCAGTTGCGCCTAATACTGCAACTGGATCATCTTGGTTTGCCATATATTCATCAAAACCTTCTTTGAAGTACAGCTCATCACCTTCATCATACACCAAACAGGATGCAAAAAGGAAGTTGAATCTAGCTGCATCAGCCTTTCCCTCGCATGTAATTGAGTCTAGATCAGAGCGCCCAGATAGCATAGAAACCATCTCATTCCTAGCTCTAGACATCTCAAGAGCAATATCCTTTGCTTCAGATAACTTAATACCACCCTTTTTTAAGGTAAACTCACCGTCTATCACCTTTTTTCTGTAATCTTGGTACTGAGCCTCTCTCTCATCATTCCAAAGCTCTCGTTTTCTTAGCTCATTATCAAGCTGGTCTCTAAGAAGATCCCCATTTTGCAAGGCTTCGTTAAAAACTCTGGCTCGCAACTCATTAGCCTGTTTTACATTTTCAACGCTAGGCCTTTTAACTGCGTAGCTTTTTCCTTCATACTCAAAAGGTCTTTTTTCTTTTTTATCTGCCATTATTCCTGATCTCCTTTGACATAAAAATTAGTTACATATCTGTTCCAAGTTAATGTATATTGGCTGATCTCACTCTGAGCAGC
>CEOU01034946.1_pt1 | contig 22011 bp, 5 predicted proteins | sample 530731 | NCBI WGS metagenome assembly CEOU01 (sample SAMEA2620894, study PRJEB7988) | marine metagenome | isolation source: saline water (ENVO:00002010), including
ATATTATGGGATACAACATATCTTGAAAGAAAAGTATATACTTGGGGTGATAATTTTTTTGCATTTGAACATGGTGATGTAAATACTAAAAACTCTCTTTTACTTTATGCTACAGAGTTTTCACAACAATGGGGTGTAACTAAAAATAGAACTTTATTTACAGGTCATTTACATCATAAAAAGAAAGTAGAATATATTACTACAAATGAACGTACAGGGTTTATGTTAAAAATACTTCCAAGTCTTTCTAGAACAGATTACTGGCATTATCATAACAAATTTGTAGGTTCTAAAAGATCAGGTGTAATAGAATTACATGATTATGATAAAGGTAATATATGTGAACTAACTTATTCTCCTGATTAATCTATAGGGTTTAAACTTTTATTAATCCCCTTTTTTTTGTAAATTATATTGTATAGTATTAATATGATAAGTAATTTTAAAGCTCCAGATTTAACTGCTCCTAGATATAGAGAAAAAGTTTTAGGACTTTTAAACTCTGATTTAATTAAAGAGTTTAAAGAAAAATATCCTATATATGAAAATATTGACGATGCTAAACTTAAAAAAATTATTAAATTATATAATACTAAACTATGGGAAGAAGTAATAAATAATAGAGAAGGTGTAGAGCTGCCTGACTCTTTAGGTTATTTATTTATAGGAACATGCCCAGCTGCTAAAAGTGTAAATACAAATTATTCTTTATCAAAAGAATATGGTAAAGTTTTACAAAATAGAAATTTAAATACAGATGGTAAAATAGCTAAAATATTTTATACTAATTACTCTACTAAATATAGATTTAAAAATAGAGAGTTATGGCAATTTAAAGCTGTTAGACAATTTAAAAGATCTGTAGCTAAAACATATCCAAAACAATGGTCAAAGTATATTGTTATGGAAAGCAAAAAAAGAGTTGCTGATATGTATAAAAAATAAAAGAATATAGTATGACAACAATAGGAGATGTAGTATCTAGAATTAGAAATCAAATGAAAGCAGAATCTGAAGATGCTTTTGTTACAGATAGATATTTATACAGCTTAATAAAAAAGTATGCTACATTGCTTATGAGAAGGCAAGATAGTGCAAACAAACTTATGAAGTTTAATAGTGTATGGCAAACTTTAACATTTGTTGATTTAATTGACGTAGATAAAATAGAATCAGATTGTTGCGGAATAAAAAGTGATTGTACAATTAAACGTACAAGATTAAAACTTCCAACATTCATGGAAGGTTATTGGGGACCATTAATTAGAAGTGTTTCATCTATTGATGGATCAGTAAATGTACAAGCAACTTCTCCAGCTACATTTACTGCAATGGCTAATACAACTTCATTTAAATATAATAAAACAAAATATTTTTGGTGGATAAATGATTATTTATATCTTCCAAATGTAGAATGGGAAGCTATAAAAATAGAAGGTATTTTTGAAGGTGATATATCAAAGTTTAATTGTGATCCTGCTGATAATTGTGATCCTCCTAGATATATGCAAAGATTCTTTGTACCAGAATTTTTACATGCTGAAATAGAACAACAAGTTTTACAAGAAACATTTAACACAATGGGAGCTCCTTCAGAAGATGGAGATAACAAACAAAATGTAAATAGATAATGGCAATATCACATAAATATAGAACTTTTGATCAGTTGTTAGCTGATGTTAGTATTGATTTTTCTGGACAATCTTTAGAAGGAATGATAGAACCTCAACAATTAATTAAAGTAGCAACACGTGTTAATTATGATTTAGGTTTAAGAATACATAGAACTAAAGAGTTTCTTTTAGAAGTTGAACATAATAAAGCTAAATTACCTGCAGATTTTAAATATTTAAATTATGCTTTTGTTTGTGATGAATTTAAAATAACAAATACATTTCCATCAGGTACGCATGTAGATACTACACAACCAGCATATGTACCAGCTCCAGATGGAGGAGATACTGGACCTTGTGATGATCCTACATGTAAAGATGTTTGTGTTGTACAAACGTGCCCTAAAGAACAAAATGGAGAAACAGTACACAATCAATATATGGTTGTTCAATATATGGGAGCTGAACAATATAGAACTTCTAGTAGATTTTATCCTTTAAGAATAAAAGACACTACTGGTTCATTACAATGTGATTGTCCTAATATTAACATTCAAGCAATGGATGTAGCAGAAATTAAAGATGGATTTTTATTAACAAACTTTACATCAGGAAAAGTTTATGTAAATTATCAAGGAGCTATGGAAAATGAAGATGGAGAATTATTAGTACTTGATCATCCTTATTGTAATGAATATTATGAATATGCATTAAAACAAAGAATATTAGAAAATATGTTATTTAGTGGAGAACAAGTTTCACAAAAAATAAGTTATATAGAACAAAAACTTAGAGCTGCTAGAAATAACGCTTTAGGTTTTATTAATACTCCAAACTTTAAGGAGTTACAAAAAATATGGGAAGTTAATAGAAAAGCACAATATAGTAAATACTATGACATGTTTAAAAGTTTTCCAGTTAGATAAATAGTGTATAATGGCAAAAGGACAAAATTCACAACCTCAAGATACTTCTAGTATTGATACAGATCTGTTTGTCAAAGGTATGACAAAAGATGCCCATGATAGTTTTGTGGGGCAAGAAAATTGGGTTCATTGTAGAAATTGTATAAATAATTCTGCAAAGGGTGATGCTGGCACAATAGGTAATGAACCAGCAAATTTATCTTGTATTACTGTCAATTATACTATTATTGGTTTTATTAATTTATTTGGTGATAGTTGGATAATATATTCTACAGATAATATTAGTAGTGAAATAGGTTATTTTGATGATAGTAGATGTGAATACACTCCATTAATTAATGATCAATGTTTAAACTTTAATAAAGTTAATCTTATTACAGGAGCTGCTAAAGAAAATTTTGATTGCTCTTGGCAAGTATATTGGGATGATGGAAGAAATCCTTCTAGAACTCTTAATTTAGGTCCTGCTGATAGAATTACAGAAAACATTAATATACCATGGATACAAACATTAGTTGAAGGTCCAGAAGAAGAAGGAGGACAAGGAGAGCCATGTTGGGTATATGAAAATGCTGATCCATTACAACTTGATTGTGACCGTATAAGATTAGCACCTTTAATGAAAACTCCATGTATAAAACTTTCTAAATCTCCAAGTGGAGGTTTATTAAAAAACGGATCATATCAAGCTTTTATTGCATATACTGTAAACGAACAACAAGTAGGTGATTATATTGGAGTTTCAAATATACAACCTTTATGGGAACATGATGATACTGCTTGTTCATTAGATATAGAAATAAGTAATTTAGATACAAACTTTGAATTTTTTAAATTAGTAATATTATCTAATAATCAACAGCAAATACAAGGAAGATTAGTTGGATTATATAGTACAAGACAAACATCAATAAATATTGATTACATAAATGAAGCTACAGCAAAAGCAGGTTCTGTTCCATTTTCACAACTATCACTAAGAAATCCTGCTTTTGAAAGATCTGATAAAATGATAGCTCTTAATGACTATCTTCTTAGAATAGGACCTACAAGTCAATATGATTTTAATTATCAACCTCAAGCAAATGACATAGGTGCTAGATGGGTTTCTGTAGAATATCCAGCAGACTATTATAAAAAAGGTGGTAATAAACCTACATTTATGAGAGATGAACAATATGCATTTTTTATAAGATTTGTTTATTCTACAGGAGAAAAATCTGAATCATATCATATACCAGGTAGACCTAAAAATGCTACAGACTCAGCAGTAGCAGATGGTAATAATGTTATAGATGCAACAGAAACTGAATTTTGGCAAACACATAATACAGCTGTTGCTGATGAATTTCCTCCTTTTGCTAATCCTGTTACAGATGATGGTGGTGTAAAAATAGCAAAAGGTAGTATGGGTTATTGGGAGTCTACAGAGTTATATCCTAGTACAGATCCAAATGGAAGATGGGGTGACTTATGTGGTACACCAATTAGACATCATAAATTTCCTGATGAACAAACAGATGAAACTGTTTTTAAATCTTCTGCAGATAATCAAAGAATACGTATATTAGGTGTTGAGTTTGATAACATTACATGGCCAAGAAATTTTGATGGTTCTCTTATAAGAAATATTGTAGGATATGAAATACTTGTAGGTTCAAGACAAGGTAATAAATCTATAATGGCAAAGGGTTTAGTAAGGAATATGAGAAACTATGCTATTCCTTCTGATGGAAACTCTGGTGCTGATAATCCTACATTAATTGGTACAACAGGTCTTATACCAAATTATCCTTTTAATTCTGCTGATCAAGATCCATATTTAGTAACATCAGATGGTGGGACTACATCTTGGGGTGAAGGTTGGCAAAGTTGTGGAAATGGTGGTTCAGACTATGCAACATGTAATAATTTTTTTACTTTTCATTCACCAGAAACATCATTTAAAAGACCTTATTTAAATCCTTATGAAATTAAAAGTTATGGTGTTCATATTGGTAAACAGCAAGGACATTTTGTTACAGCAGAAAAACATCCAAAGAATACAATAATACGTGACTTTACAGCAATCATTGCAGCTATAATTGGTGTAGGTTATGCTATTAATCAAATGCGTGGTGAAAGAATTGAAAAACTTGAAAAGTCTAGAGATCTTGCAACAGGACAAAATCCTATGTGGGGACAATTAAATCCCACAGGAACTTTTCTTCCTGTTGGTTTTGGACCTATACCAGGTGCTGCTATTTTTGCAGATCCTACAACGCCATTTGGTGGTGCTGGAGCAATGGGTACACCACCGTTACCAGCTTTACCATTAGTACCAACTTCTTCACCAGGAGTTGTAGGAGTAGCTCAATCAGCTGCAGCAGCTACTAACCAAACAGCTTCAGATGCTTTAAATCAAGCTTCAGAAAGTGCATTTACTGGATCTGCTCTTACAACAGGACCAGGAGGTGGTGAAGTTATTTATATGGATACTGTACAAGCAACAGAAAATATTGCTGCAGGTCTTTTACCAGGACACATTGGTCCAGGTAGAACTGTAGAGTTTAAAGGAAGTAACTATAAAGCTCTACCTAACTTAATGGCAGTTGCAACTACAATATTTTCAACTTTAAATTATGTAGCAGTAGGTGGTCAAGAAGTTGTAGATTTAGTTATAAATCTTTCTTCACCAAAACCACATGCTCTTAAATATAATTCTTATGGTCTTTATGGTAGAGAAGTTCCTATGCAAAATGGACTAGTATTTAGAAACAGATTAGGTAAATCAGGATATGTTGGTAATACAATACAAGATTTTGGTTCTGAGTTTACAACTGACAACATGAGAATAAATAATTTATTTAGACCATCAACTGTTGTTTTACAAACACAAGGTAATCAAGTAGGTAATCCTATATCAATGAATCAACTTATAAATCCTGTTGATCTTACTTATTTTGATACTTCAAGACAAACATTAAGTACACTTTCTGGTACATTTGGTGATGGAATTTATGGTAATCCTACTGGAGGTTATTATAATTCTTTTATTGCTGCACATTATGTAGGACTTAAATTTAATATGCAAAATCAATATGGACAATTAGATGGTATTAAACAATTACCTATTCCATGCATACAATGTTTTAAAGATGCTAAAGATTCAATAGATTCAGATGTTGGTCCAAGCACTGATAGTGGAAGTGCAGGTGCTGAGCCAGTTGATGGTTATGAATCAAATCAAAATGATTGTGTACATATTTACAACGAGCGTGGTGTTTTTATGCCTCAAGAAGAAGATACTTACGTAACAGATTGTTTATTTGGAGGAGATGTATATTTAAACAGATATAATGAAAAAGTTATAATGCCATTCTTTTGGCAATTTTTATCAAATAACGAACCAGATGAATTTCCTTTTCAATATCAAAATTATCAAAATGTTCCTTATGCAAGACACTGGATGGATATGACAAAGTTTGATATGATTAATATGATATCTCCACTTTTAAGTTTTTCATTTGATTGGACTGCAGGTGGAATACCTTCAACTTTACACACTTTAGATATACCAGGTTCAGATGCAGGTGACGCTACTACAGAGATTGGATCTGGTGATTGGAGTTTTGGTTCTGGATCTCCTGGTGCTGGTACTCAATTTAATTTCTTTATACATAAAACAGCATATATGTATACTCATTCCAGTGGTATAAATGATTTCTTTGTAGAATCAGAACTTAATATGGGATATAGAGATTATGGTGGAGACAAAAAAGAAAAACATTATGACTGGACAAACTATACAGATATTGATCAATTATTTCATGTTGATATAATTAAAGAAGGTAACTTCTATAAGTATGATGATTCATTAAGTAAGTCTAACTTAAATAGTCAAATGATTACTTATGGTACTATACAACCTAGAGATTATGATCCTTCTGTTGCAGATAATTGTTTTAAACATTATCCAAAAAGAGTTATATATTCATTACAAGCATTTCAAGAAGCTAAAAAAGATTTTTGGAGAGTTTACCTTCCAAACAATTATAAAGACTTTAAAAATGCACCTAGTACAATTAAACCTGTTTCTAAATCTGGAGCCCTTATATTATTTCCTCATTTAGCTCCTCAATTATTTCAAGGTGTTGATACTTTAACAACAGACTTTGAGACTAAGCTTTCTATTGGTGATGGTGGTTTGTTTAATGAACCAATGCAACAAATAACTACAGCTGATCTTCCACATGAATATGGATCATGTGAAGATTCACTTAGTGCTATTAATACTCCTTCAGGTGTATTTTATATATCACAAGCTCAAGGTAAAATATTTAATTATGCTCAACAATTAACTAATATTGCAGATGCAGGATTAAAACAATGGTTTAATAAATATTTACCATCTAGATTATTAGCTGCATATCCTGAACTAGAAGGAACTGATTATGCAGATAATCCTGTATTTGGTATAGGTGTTCAATCTGTATATGATCCTAACTATGATATAGTTTATTTTTCTAAAAGAGATTATGAACCATGTAATCCAGAATGTATAGAGTTTAATGAAGAACTAGGTTTAGTTATTAATGAAACAGAATGTTATGGTGTAGAACAAGTTCCAGATTGTCCAGAAGGTACAGAATATGATCCAGAAACAGATGAGTGTTGTTCTTTTAATTACTATGATGCAAATTATTATCAAGATTTTGAAGCAGCACAAACTATAGTTGTTCAAAATCCTTCATGGGAATATACTATAGATGATTTTGGTGTACCAGGAGACTGGCCTCTAATATGGCCACCATGGACTATATCACAAGAAAGATTTGGTATTACAAGTGACATGTGGAAATATGAAGAAGGTCCAGGTGTAAGTGGTACTGATGGAACTCCACCAACATCTAATTGGATGGGACCACTAACTGGAAATGGTTCACATGTTCTTGCTTATTATGCTAGACAAGAACCTGAAGAATATAATACTTATTATAATGATTGGGGTGATCCGTCTACATCAATGGCACAATATTGGGAAGTATGCGGTATGCTTACACCAGATATACAACCAGGTAACTGGACAGTTGGTGGTGGTTATGATGCAGAGTTAGATATAGAATATCCTGAATGGGCAGCAATTGATGGACAATCATTTCTTTCATTAGTTACAAATCATGCTGGTTGGGTAGAACATGTTAGTACTCCAATGCTAGATACTTCTGGAAATCCTACAGATTTACAACCAGGTGTTATTTACCAAGGAACTATAGCTTTAGGAGGTCCTCCAGATACAGTTGGTTATTATATTATAAGTGAAGAAGGTCATAAAGATTATTATACAATAGCTAATATTACTTATGATTTAAATTATGAAATGGGTATAGAAATTTGGGGAAGTCAGACTTCTTGTGATCTAGGTGAGTTATTATGGATATCCCCAGCTGTAGATGGTGTAAATGGAACTATAACTGATTATCACGGAGATGATGATGATTCTACAATAGGAGCACAAATAGGATCTGATGAATTTCCTATAAGAGTTAATTTACAACCAGATGGTCCTGAACCATATACATGGAATACTTGGGCTAGCATGAATGGAAGTACAGAAATTCCATATATATTTAGACCTTTTGGTGGACCATGGCCTTATCTTACAATACGAGCTAGAAGTAATTATCCTAACAATCCACAAACTGCTTCTACTTATATTTCTGTAGATAATTTTCGTCCACCAGAACCTGTTCCAATATTTGCATGTGATTGCCCTCAAGGAGATTTATTTTTTACTGGAACTCCTTTTCCTGCAACACCACAAGATTGTATAGAATGTGAAGGTGAATGTGTAGAGTGTGTAGAAAGAATATGTGATCCTGCTCCTTATATAGATGTTATAACACCTGTTGAATTAGATAATAGTGAATTTTTTACAGATATATCTTGGACAGCAAGTTATGATCCTAAAATTAAAGCATGGATATCATTTCATGATTGGCACCCAGAACTTGTTATGTCTAGTTATAAACATTTTCTTACAACTAATACAATAACAGGATTAGATCCAACATGTCCTCCAGGATATACTATGGATGAATTTGGTATGTGTATAAATGATGCAACTTGGGAATGTCCTCCAGGTTATGAACTTGATGAAACATTAAATCCTCCGCAATGTTGTAAAACTGAATACGGTGGTGACTATGGTGAAGGAATTCCTGATTTTACATTTGAATATACTCTTATAGATGATGATGATGATATGCCACCATTTAATAGAATGCATATTGAAAATGCAAGTGTAACAAAAAATGAAAATAATTCTATTTTCTTTGAAATAGAAGATAGTATACTTAAAGACATTAGATTATCAAAGCCTAAAAGATTTAGTATAACTGTTCCTTTTATAGATAACCAAACACTTAAATTACCATTAGAACTTGTTAATGTACATTCAAGAGATTTTCAAGTAGTTTTAGAAACAGAAAAAGGAAGAGTAAAAGACCCATATGTATCTAAAGCAGTTTCATATAAAGTTCGTGGAGAAAAAGGTTTAAAAGGATCTGTAACATTTATGGAAACTAAAATGTTTGGAGTAATTAGAAAAGGTCAAAAAATTTATGAGTTTACTGTTGAAAATTCTGATGTTAAAAAGAAAGCAAGTAAAGATAAAACTAAATATATTTTATATGATACATTTAACTCAAAACGAATTCCAATATTTGATTGCGCAACTACTGATGATCTTAAAACAACAGTAAGAAAAGCATCTGCAAAACAAGCTAGATCTTCAACTGGAGGTTGTCTTAAAATGGCAGTTGAAATTGATAAGTATACTTATGATGCATTTAATGTTGGTGATGAAGCAGATAATCTTAATGCACTTGCAGATTGGGTAACTATGATTATAGCTGGAGTTAGTGAAGTATATGAAGATCAATTAGATACACAGGTTACACTTAATTATCTTCGTGTATGGACAGTAAATGATAATTTTTCAATGTCTTTTCCTTGTGGTGGTTGTGAAGGTAGTGGTGCTCATAAAATTAGAACTTGTTATTTACAAAGTCTTATTGGCGAGTGGACAACAGATCCAGATTTAATTGCAGTTGATAGAAGTTTAGTATATATATTTAGTATAAATGATGAAGTTCTTGAAGGTGGTCAAGCATGGGGTATAGGTGGAGTATGTAACCATGACGTATCATCAGATTATTGTGAATCAACTCCAGGAGCTTATGGTATTGCTGCACCTTTAACTCAAAATATAGAATTTAATCCTGAAGGATTTTTAAGTTCTGATTTTGATTCATCTTGGTCTTTTAAAGTTGTAATGCATGAGATAGGACATAACCTTGGTGCATCTCATACTCATTCTTGTACTGCATATGATCCAGATCCTGATTTTGGATTTTTTGGAGGTCCTTTAGATACTTTAAATTCATATGTAGATACTTATGCAGAAACATATGAAGCATGGGAAGATGGTGAATTAGATGAGAATGAAGATCCAATTGAGGCACCTGGATGTTTTGATCCCCCAGGTAATATACCACCTGATACAGCTAACTTTTATTCAAATGTTCAGTATGCAACAATTATGGGTTATGGTCAATGGGGTATAGGTACAGGAGATTTTGAATTTCCTTGGGAATTTCACCCTATAGTTATAGATCAAAGAATTGAACCTACTTTACAAGATGCTCTTGATGAAGGTTGTTTAGAATGTACAAATGATGATCTAATAATTGATGTAGTAGATCCTGGTGGTACTACTGGAATAGGAATGACAGCATTAACATGTGAGTGTCCAGAAGGTTATGATATGTATTTTATAGGAACATGGAATCCAGCAGAAGAAATAGATTGTTTAACAATATTTAACGAACAAGATTCAACAATAGGTGTAGAATGTAAAATAAGAATTTGTGAAGATGAATTTAATTTAGCACCAGAAATATTTCCTTCAACTGAAGCAAGTACTTTATGGAAACATAATGTACGTTGTGATTTATTTAATAATTATTATGATGTACAATACCCATGGGAAATTGAACTAATAGAATCTGTAGGTCAAGCGGTTAATACAGTAAGAAGTGTTGAATATCAAATGGAAGCTTTTGAATACAAAGTACAATTAGATGACGAAGGCTGTGCATTAAATTATGGATGTGATGATAGATGGCATGATTTAATGTATAACTTTGATGAAGCTATTATTTATAATACAGAACAAGTTTCTGGATTATTAACTCTTGTAGAGCAAACACCTGATGTAAATGATATAGTTTCTTACCCAATAATTGGTGATAATGATATTCAAATACTATATAGTAAAGTAGAACAAAAATTTAGATTTGATCAATTTTGGGATGTAACTGCAAATAGAAATGTTTCTGAATCAATGTTTATAACTCAATTAAATGGTTATATTAGAGATTTAAATGATGCTTATTTAGATTATAATAAACCTCAATTAGAAAGAAAGAAATTTAGACACTATGTAAATAACTTAGTTCTTAGAAAAAAAGTTGAAGAAACTGAAGGTTTTTGGATAGACGAATTCCATTATCAACCTGGAGAAGTTATTCTTCATCAAAGAAAAATGTTACTTAAATTAGTTAATACAAAACTTAACCTATCATTTAGATAATGAAATATAGTAAAGACGGATATAAAAGAAACAGTAAGGATAAAAATAATCCTTATAATATAATACCATCAGGTAATATAACTATGAAAGGTGTAGACTTTCCTGTAATGGGAACAGACAATTTTGGTAATAGTCAAATTATGATGCCAGGTGCTGATTATACATTTCCAGGTAATGAAGTATTTGAGGTTCCTTTAATTAGACAAAAAGGAGGTAATAGTACAAAAACAGAAGAAAGAGATTTTGAAAAAGATCCGTATAAAGCACTAATATATTATGATAATAATGATCCAAACTATTTTTCAACTGATCTTGAGAGAATGATTCCTGAGTTAAATGAAAAATATGGAGAAGGTAATTGGTTAGCACAACCATTACCAGGAACCGTTTATACTGATGAATATCAAGATAAAGTAAATAAGTTTAATGAAGAATATCCTTTTGGACATGAGTTTATGGTGATGAAAGATGAAAAAGTAAATCTACAAGGGATCCATAATAGTACTATAAGAGCTTTAGAAAGAATAGAAGAAAGATTAAATACATTAACAAAAGAAGGGTATGAAGCTGGTCATGGAGAATTTGATAGTCTTTTGGAAAAACAAAAATATTATGAAGAACGAGCACCCCGAATACAGGATCAAATATTAGATCTTTCTAGACAAATTGATGAAATACAGGCTAATGAATCATGGGGTGATGATTTTGAAACTACATATAGTACTCTATTTCATGGTAAAAAACCTCTTAAAGCTTCTGCAGAGTTAACTGGATACTTTGATGATATAGATTATTTAGATCCTAAAGGAGATATAATTGTTATGCAGCATGGTAATAACAAAGTAGGACCTATTATTTTAAGTGAAGCTGATAGAAGTAGAATAGGAAATTCAGATAATACTCCAGATGTAGTTGATACGTTTACAGAAATTCTTAAAGATAAAGGTTTTGAAGGTCAATGTATAATGGGAGTATGTGGTGCCACTGAGCCAGAAGAGTCAAATGCGTATAATATTGCAAATGAAACAGATGCAACAGGTATATCTGGAAAAGGTACATGGTCAGGATATCAACCTTTTTTTGGTGATTCATTTTTAGAAAATTTTTATAATTTAAATAATAATCCAAATTTTGATCCAGGTAGCATTATTATTTATTCTCCAGGTGATGATGCACCAATTTTAGTTAGAAATGATGATTATGAAGATAAAGACAGTGGAGACATGAGAACTGTAAATGTTACTAATCCTACCCCATCTCCCACAGGAGAAGGTGTAAGTACTTATATTCCATCAAGAGAAGAATACGAAGACGATATGGCATTAGAAGAGACTGAAGACTTTTATGTAAGACAAAAAGGAGGAGAAGATAAAGAAGAAGATAAATGGAGAGTTGAAAAATTTGGACTTAATGAAAAAAAATATACTCCTGCAGAAGATTGGACAGACTATAAAGAATATGATTATAAAGATAAAAAATATAAAAAAAGATATTTTAATATAGATAGAAATGAATTAGATTGGTTTTTAAACAATAGAGGAAAATCAATATTTAAAGATACAAAAAAACATTCTGGTCAATCTTGGAAAAGCTTAGTTGCTAATACTGCAGGAGATATGAGAGTAAGAGAAACTATTAGTGATACGGGTAAAAAATCATATACTCTTGAATATAAAGGTGGTAGTGGATGGAGAACTTATGCGCGTGGAAATGATCAATCAGGACTTGCTAATCTTACTCCAGAATATGTAACAAATTTAAAAAAGACAGGTAGAGGTGCTATAGGTCAATGGAGTAGTTGGTTTGATATGACACGTGATGAAAGAAAAGAATATGGAATGGGAGATTGGTATGATCAAGGTTATCAAAGAGATTTAAGATTTGATAATGATGGTAATACATGGAGTGGTTGGAAATATTATGGTGATAAAACTCCATTACATCATAGACTTGAAGATGAAAGTTTATATATGCTTCCTGGTTCTATTAAAGAAAAATATAATTTAATAGGAGGTGAACAATTAAGGTTAGATCCTAAAACTGGTGTTATATCTATTGTTAGTTCAAGCACAGGAAGTCACCGTAAAACTATTAGTCAAAAAGACATGAAATGGTTTGAAAATCCTGGAAGATTAAGTGAAGCATATAAAGATTCAAGATTTCATAATAAACATGATAATTTACTAGATTATATAAGCAATCCTGATTTTAGATATTGGCAAGATTCTCAAACAATTACATTAGATCCAATAACTATAGATGGTATACCAACTAAAACAGAAAAACAAATACTAAAAAAATCTAGATTTGTTCCTAAACCTCAAACTGCTGCACATATGAAAAAAAAGTCATATGGTACAGGACCTTTAACTGGAGATATACCAGATATTGTTTTAACTCCAGAAATGGAAAAAGATAGAAATGCTTATCAATCTTTTGTAAATACTTTACCAGAAAATCTTAAAACAGAAGATCCTAATTATAATATGGAAGGTTTTTGGGAAGCTATGGGAAAACCTAAAGATTTTAAAGAAAGTAAAAAATCTAAATACTGGGGAGATGAAGGTTGGATTCCTGAAACATATGATAATCTTTATCACGCACCTTCTGTAGGAAATGATGGATGGCTTTTAAAATCTGATAAACATGATACATTTCAAAATGAACTTGATTGGTTAAAATCAAATGATCCTGCAGCAGAATATCAAAGAGAAAATTATGAATTGATAAAAGATGATACAGGTTACTTTGGAAAAAATCAATGGAGATATGTTCCTAAAATTTCTGAAACTGTTGAAGAACTTATGGGGCAATTGCAAAATACTAAAAAATCTTCAAAAATAAATACATCAGGACAAGCAATATTAGAAGCTACTAAAAGAGAAGACTATAGTAGTAAAGATTTAATGCGAGATTTGAACATATTTAAAAATGCTTATGGTCAAAAAAATTATGAAATACTACAAAAAATGTTACAAAAGTCTGAAAGTCCTAAAGCTAAGTATGGAGCAGAACTTATAAGATTTCAAAAAAAGGGAGAAGTAGAGCCAGGAATGTTAGCTCAACGTATGAGAACTTCTATAACTCCAATTGGATATAATATAAATCATGCATTTAAAGAACTTATTTCTGGCAAAAGATTACCATTTGAATGGGATGGAAAAATTCAAACATGGGATACTTTTGGAGAAAATTTAAATTTGCCACCAGAACAATCTGAATATATTAGGCAATCTTCACAAGATCTTTGGGATAAATATTTAGGTTTTGAACCAGAAAATAATACCATATCTAAATCAAAATTTTCACCAACTATTAAAGGTGCAATTAAAAAAGGTAAAGAATACTTTTCATTTAATTGGGATGATGATATATGGGATGATATTATAAGTTATGAATTTTTAAAGAAAAAAACACCTACTAGTAACTCAGAAGAAGAAAATAATTTATATATAAAAGATTCTTCTTCTGGAGGTTTTGCTATGAATAATTATAAAGTTTCAAAAGGTTATGATGAAGAACGTCAACTTCCTTATGTTTCTTATTATGATGAGTTTGATTTTGATATACCTATGAAAGGAGCGTTTGCTTCAGCAGGATTTTTATTTGGAGAAAAAGGAGAAGATGGTTCTTATACTATACCAGCAGAAAGAATAATTGGAAAACCTTTTGAGTTATATGGTAGAATGTATTATGATCCTAATAACGTTGATTTAGATGGTAATCCTTTAAGAATACCTGAAGATAAAATAGATGATTATCATGTTGATTATAATAAACTTAAAGCAGGTATTATAGCTGTTGAAAGTGCAAATGGTAAATTATTAAAAAATCCAGAATCTACTGCAAGTGGATTGTATGGTCAAAGATTTTCAGAATTAACTTCTGATAATTATAATGGATCAAGAGATCAATTTATAGCTGATTTTACAGCACAAGAAGATATATTTAAAAAGAGATTTGATGGAAGTTTATTTAAAAATGAAAGAGGACTAAAAGCAGCAGCTAATGAAATATATAATGAATATTCTAATCAAACTGATATACCGTTTAATAAAACTGAACTTGCTGCATTAGTTAATTTTTTAGGAAGACAAGGTACTAGAGAATATCTTGGATATGTTGTTAGAGATGGAAAATCTTTATCAGAAGTATTTCCAAATTTATATGGTGAAAATTCTAAACAACAAAATAAAACACCTGAACAATATGTAAATCATTTTAGAGAATCTGTAGAAGAGTATGAAAAATCAGATTCTTATGAAGATTATATTTTAAATAATTTACCTCCAGACATTGTTGAAAAATTATTATTAAATTATACAGAAGAAGATGCAGAAGAAAAACAATTTGAAGCAGGAGGAGAGTATGAAAAAAATGATAAAAAAATTAAAAGACTTCAAGAACAATTAAAAAAATATAAAGAAGGAGGTAAAGTATCAGGAATTGTAAAAGATGAATTGTTTGAATATGGATTAATTGATGATGATATACCAAAACTTCAAGAAGGCGGAAGTGTTTATAAAGTTAAAAAGAATGATAATTTGACAAGAATTGCTAGAAAAAATAATATGAGTTTAGAAGAGATTCTTGAATTAAATCCTCAATATAAATCTAATCCAAGTCTTATTAGAGTAGATGATAATATTAAACTAAAAACAACACCTAAAAAACCTCTTAAATTCTTTAAAAGAATGTATGATAATTTTAGTACTTTTAGTGAAGCATTTGAACAAGCTAGAAAAGATCTAGGTCCTAATAAAATATTTGATTATAAAGGAAATAAATTTAGAACTAATCTTAAAGGTGAAGCTTGGACACCTACAGAAGCAGAATTAGAAAATAATGGTTTTAATAATGATAGTACTAGTGATAGAATAGATATAGAAAATACATTAGTTGATTCAATATATAGTGATAAAAATACTCCTGATTATGAAGATGCAGTAGGACCATGGAGAAATATAGATAGAAAAATTAATAATAATAGAGATATAAATAAATTACAAAATGTAGAAAAGATTTTATTTTATGAAGGAGAAAATAAACCAGAAAAAACTACAGAAGAATTAACTTATACAATAAAAGATGGAGATTACTTAGGAAAAATAGCAAATGAAAATAGAACTAGTATAAAACAATTATTAGTTGATAATGGTTTAAGTGAAGATAGTACTTTATATCCAGGTCAAAATTTAATTATTCAAAGACCTGCTGGTGATCCTTTTTTGGTTGTAGATAAAACAGCTGGTAAAACACATTTATATTATCCAGGACAAAAAGATCCAACAAGAAGTTATAATATATTAATTGGGGAAAATCCTGGTGATCAACAAACAGTTACAAAACCTATAGATATAAATCAAGATGGTGTAATAAATGATGATGATAAAGTATGGAAAAATGGTAAAAAATTATGGACATATGATTGGAGTGCAGGTAACATGCAAACAGGAGCTGGAATATTTACTATATCTAATGTAGATCCAGATTCAGGTTATTGGGACGAAACAGGTCAAAAAAGAAATGTTCCATCTTTTAATCTTACACATGATAGAATGGGAGAAGGTGAAAATATATCAATGAGTTTGCACGGTATACCTAATACTGTTAACTGGGAAGAAAAACAAGAAAGAAAAAAAGGATTGTATTCTCACGCTACAGATGATAATAGACAATCATATGGATGTATTAATATGAAGTGTGGTGATTTAAATGAATTACTTGGTACAATACAAAAAGGAACTAAAGTATATGTTTTACCTGAGTTTAAAGATAAAAATACATTTGTTTATCAAGATGGAAAACTTTCATTTAAAGGAGAAGTAGAAAATCCAGAACATCCAGAAACTGGAGAAATAGGAAAAAATCAAGGCGGATGGTATTTTGATTCAGAAGATCAAGTATGGAGAGAAGGTCAAGGTGTTATGAGAAGTGCTGAAAGTATAAAGTATCATCCTGTAAATATTTCTATAGATAAAAATAAAATTCAAGAAAGCAATTTAGATTATAATTCTTATGCTTCTCATGAGGATATGGAATTTCAAAAACATACAGAACCTTATTTAAATGCAATAGTTAATAATAAAAAACAAATTTTAGATGCACTTGTAAAAGTACAATCAGGAGTTCCTAGTGATGTTTATGATATGCTTATTCCAACTACTTTTGGTATATATGGTGTAGAAAGTGGTATGGGTAATATAAATCCTGAAATTGTTAACATGGGTCTTGGTATAGGTAAAGCATCTGGTTATACTGATACTAATCCTGATGTTATTAGAAAATATTATAGTTGGGGTCAGATTGGTGATTTAGAAATAAATTATAAAGGAAATAAGAAAAAACTTAGTGCAAAAGGTCCAAGAGATAGTGTTGGTTGGACACAAATAAAATGGGATGTTAGTTTAGATGATAAAGAAAAAGAATTACTTAAAATACTAGATATAACAAATCAAGGAGATTTAATGGATCCTCAAAAAGCTGCAATAGCAACTCAAGCAATAATTGCACATAGATATAATAGTAGAACAAAATCTCTTACACCAGAACAAAAGTCTGATCAAAATTATGTAAGAGATTATTTAGCTCAAACGTGGAATCCACAAAAAGAAAGTTATTCAAAAAGAGTTTCAAATTATTATCCTCTTATTGATGTTTATAGTTTAGATGTAGCAGATGTAAATCAACCAGGAAAAGTAGATGTTCAAGGTGAATATGAATCATCAGGATTTTGGAAAGATATTGGTAATTTTTTATTGCAACCTTCAGCAGGAAGTAATATTGAAGCTCCAGAACTTGATCCAATACAAAATAAAATAGGAACAGGTAATGTATATGGGATTGGAACTCCAAAAATAAAAAAAGGTGGTGCAATAAAACAAAATATTCCTGGAGGATCTTTTGATTTAAATACACAAATTAGAATATATAATGAATACATAGATGGAAAATTTGATGGTACATCTGATGAAAAAACAGTTAAAAAATATATTGATAAAATAAATAGATTATATTATACAGATGCTAAAAAGAAAGGTAGACATGTTTATGATCATATGAGAAAGTTATAATCATTAGATTATGTCCTTATTATTTAGTATATTATAATATATAATAGATTTTTTTAAATGGCTAATAAAGCAACATACAGTTATCAAAAAGGAGGAGCTTCTAAAGCTTGTCCTTCTGCTTGTGAAATACCTAATTTACAAGCAGCTAATGAAAATGCAGCTATACAAAATAATAATTATAGAGAATCTGATGGTAGCACTGGTTGCGATGGCTGTGCTCTTTTTGATGTATCTAAAAGAATGCAAGATTGCAACAATAAAGAAGCTGGTGTAGGATATTGTTGGAAAAATTATTTTAAGTGTAAATCAGGAATGACTTGTGATAGTTATCAAGAAGGAGGTCCTGTAACAGATGATAGTGCTTCTTATGCAATGCAAGCAGAAAATATTGAGGAAGCTTTAACAGATGAACCTGTTCCAACTGCAAATGCAATTGAAGCACCAATACCTGGTGTTGAACCACAATCTCCAGAAGGAGCTATAAATGTACCTCAAGCTATGCAACAACCACCTGAACAAATGATGCCCCCTATGCCTCCTCAAGGAATGGAAGGTATGGCTCCTGTATATAAACATGGAGGTTTAACTGATTTTATACCTGAATATCAAGAAGGTAATGGAGAAGATCAATCTGAAGTGTGGGGTAGTGAAGATTTTTATAAAAAGTATCCAGGATTTAGTGCAAAAAATGTATCTAATGAACAGTACACAACACCTAAAAGTGAAAATGTTCCTCGTGCAGAACCTTATACATCAAGATTTGCAGGTGTAGGTGATACAGGATTTCTTGATTTATTTGCTGCAGTAGCTGGTACAGTAGATAGTTTTAAAAAAGAAAATTATATTGATACTGATCCAGCAAGTTATGAAAGAAAATCATGGACAAATACTACAGATGAAGATATGTTTGTTAATCCTGAGACAGGAAATTTAATGACTGAAGATGAAAAAAATATATACTATACTGGTCAAATGTTAGATCAAAGACATCAATTAACTCCACAGTTGTTTGGTAAAAGAAATTATAATGAAGAAACAGGAGAGTGGGATATTGAAGAAGGAACACAAGGAAAGGGTGATTTAATAGAATCTTTAAATCCTGATGCAGATGCATTAGGATTTAGAATAAAAGATATTGATCCAAGTAGTCAAGAATTTCAAGATGATCCTTTTTGGTTAGAAAATAAATTAATAAAAAATCCTGAAGGTGCTATAGAAGGCTCAGATGGTACTAGATATAATCAAGAAAGATTTGAAGGTTTAGATGAATTAGATAATCCTATGTTTACTGCTACAGATGATGTTCCTTATTCACAATATAATCTTCCAGAACAAAGACAAGGTGGTGCTGCTGAAAATGTATTAAAAAGATTTATTCCTAAAGCTCAAATAGGATCTGAAAATCTTAATGAATATGGAGTTAAAAATTATGAATATAAAAGAAGAAATCCAAGAGGTCAAATGGATGTTCAACAACCTATAAGTCATTATCAAACTGCAGGAGAATTATATACAAGCCAAACAGAAAATCCACCAGATCAAGTAGAACCTTATTTAGAACAAGAAAGAGATTATACACGAGGAGCTTGGGGAGGCTGGGGATATGGAGATGTTGATCACTCTCTTGATTATGAGCCTCAAATACAACCTGGACCAGGAGGTAATAACAATAATAACAACAATAATAATAACAACAATAACAACAATAACAATATTGATGATGATACAAACAATAATGATCAAGACGTAAATAATACACCTGGAGGAAAAAGAACAACAAGACAATGGGCAACAGATGCTTATAATAAAGGTAGAAGATTTATGGATAGTAAAGGTGTGCAAACATTTGATAAAATTTCTACTGGTATAGTTAATATTGCTAAGCCTTTAAATAGAATACTAGAACAGAAAAAAGAAAGAGAAAGACTTAAAGGAATGCGAAGAAATCTTTTAGCTGATAATCAATTTACTGTTGCAAGTGATGAAGATAATAGAGGAGATACAGATATTAATACTGGAGCAAGATTTCAAAATAAACGTGTAAGATCAAGACAAGGTAAATATGGTGCTGAATTAAATAGATTTATATATCAAAATGGTGGTGGTACAAATAGTGGTTGGTATGATGATCCTTTTTATTATACTTCTACTGAACAATTAGATTCTTTAAATAGAGTTTATCCAGAATTAAATGCACTACCAGGTGATACTATATATGAAGGTACAGTATATAGTGATGATTTTCCTGGATATGTATGGTATGAAAATCCAATGGGAGAAGCTGAACAATTTTATTTAGAAAAATATCCAGAAGGATGGAATGAAATGTCAAAAGAAGAAAAAAATAAATTTCAAAAACAAATTAATTTAGTACCTACAACTAATCCAACAATAGATATTAGTCCACAAGATAAAATAACATTAGAAAAATTTAAAAAAGATCAACTAAAATCTGAAATTGTTGGATATAATGTAAGTGATACAAATGCACTTATGGATAATACAATTGTTGTATCCAATAGAAATATACCAAACTTTTCTAATTCTAATTCAGAATCATTACTTGGAAGTGATGAATATCCACTTAGTGATAGTTATTATGATGTGCAAGAAAGTGACAAAAGAGTTCAAGAACATTTTAATATAAATCCAGAATTAAGTCCTTGGATACAGGACCCTATATCAAATTGGGATCAATTACCTGTAATTAATATGTTTACAAATCCTGAGTATCCAGAAGAAGATCATGGCGTATGTCCTCCTGGTTATATAAGATTACCTAATGGTGAATGTCAATTAAGTGGTGCATGGGAACAAGATGATGATGGCAATTATTATTGGAGTTCAACACAAGATGAAATAGATGATGAAAGAAGAAAGCTTGCAAATAAATTAAATATTAGACCTCCTTTAACTACAGATGCATTAAGAGATAGAAGTTTTGGTTTATTAGATTTAGTAAGTTTAACCAGTAAAGACAATATACTTGGACTTGGAACTGAAAATATACTTGGTGATGGAACTCTTAATACTATTGCAGATCTTGCTGAGTGGTATTATAATCCTCTTAAATTTCCAGCATATGCAATTGAAGAAGGAGGTATGGCAATTGCAGATGCAATAGATTCTGGAAGTCCAATTCCAGTTATAAATACTGCAGCTGAAACTTATGCTTGGTGGAAAGGTTTTGACTATCTCACTAAAGGACTAGGATGGAGTAAAGATGTAGCAACAAATTTTTTAAGAAATCCACGTAACTTAAGAGGTCTAAGTGGTTCAGGTTCTGTGCTACCTATGTTAGGTGCATATTATGGAGTTATTGAACCAGGTGTTGAATCTGCTATAGATCTAGGATATGAAACATTAAGAAAAGATGATCAGTTTAGAGAAATGGATGACAATTTGCAATCTAGTGATCCAGAAAGACAAAAGCAAGGATACAATCAATTATTTCAAGGTTTTGGATTTAGAGGATTTCAACAAGGTGGAGGACTTGAAGCTGATTATAATTTTATAAATGCTGGTGGGTGTAAAGGTGGTGGTTGTGCTGGTAATCCTTATTTAGATTCAGGAGCTTCAGCTTTTGTTGGGGTTGAAGGTACTGATTTAGATAATGCTTTATTACAAGGTGGTCTTAAAAGTCATGTTGGTTATACAGGAAGAAGTGGTTTAGGTTTAAACTTAAGTGGAGAAGCTGGAGCACAAACAAATTTAATAAATGCTACAGAAGGTAATATAAGTCCAGAAGCTTTTTATAAAGGAAA
>CEOU01019645.1_pt1 | contig 21708 bp, 31 predicted proteins | sample 530731 | NCBI WGS metagenome assembly CEOU01 (sample SAMEA2620894, study PRJEB7988) | marine metagenome | isolation source: saline water (ENVO:00002010), including
TTTCACTTAGCAGGGATTGTTCCTGTAGCGGGACAGCCCCTTGATTTTAAAATGGACTGGCATGATTCACTAATGCCTATCGCACCGGATTACCTTGCGGTTGAGCGAGCAGTCTTCGAGTGTGCATGGGCTGGCTGCGAGACAATTTGGATTGTAGCCAATGACGACATGACCCCGCTTATCCGACATAGGCTAGGTGAGTGGGTGCAAGATCCTGTTTGGATTGGTCGTCGCCTTGACCCTTACCCATCGCAGACGAGAAAGCAAATACCTATCTACTATGTGCCCATTAGAGCCAAAGACGTGGGAAAGCGAGATTGTTTGGCCTGGTCAGTTCTTCACGGCGCTGTTACTGCTTTTGAAATATCGGCCCGCCTGAGTAAATGGGTTGTACCCAAACGAAACTATGTGGCTTTTCCATACGGGGTTTATGATCCAGAAGTTCTGCGAGAACACAGAAAAACCATTTCAGGCGACAACTCTTTTATGCTGTCTCACAAAGGCAAAACTGTTCAAGATGGCGAATACCTTGGGTTTACATTTGGTAAGGAAGACTTTGTTGAAGCACGCAGAGAAATAAGAAAAGGAACCGGACAGTATAATTCCAAAGTACTAGAAGACGGCATCTTCCCTAGAGAGAAACTGCCAAAAGAAGAAAGATGGTCTGCACGTTATTTTTCTCTTGACAAAGTTTTCAAACCTGTTATAATAGATATAGAAAATAAAATTGAAGTCCCATGGTATCACAACATAGATTCTTGGGATGGCTACTGTAATTATTTGGGGTCAGAAGAAAGGAAGCAAGTTGAAAGACCTCACCCAATCTTTATGAAGTATCACGAATGGAATGAAATAGGAGTTGATGATGAAGAATAAAACTAAAACAGAATTGAGCAAGATGACTAAAAAGAATCTCTTGCTTCACATCGAGAAGATGCAGTTGCTTATTGAAAACGATCACTTAAAGACCCAGCAAGCCAATGTAGAAATGCAGCAGACGTTGGCTAAATACAAAGACGGAACTCCCGAAAACAGGATAGAAAAATTTAAAAAAGCAACCGGGAAATTGAGATACGATCTGTTCCATGCTAGTTTTTCATCGGAGGAAGACAAAATAAAAGTAATAAAAATGGTTGACAAATTCATGGATACTGTGGTATAATTCTAATTATTCGGAGGTTTTTAAATGAAAAAGATTCCATTTGTGGGATTGCACGCTCATTCTGTGGCGGGCTCAATTTTTGATGCTATTGGGTACCCCCAAGAGCACATGTCATTTGCATACGAAAACGGTATGGACGCTTTAGCCCTCACAGATCATGGTAACATGAACGGCCTACCTCATCAGGTTATGCATGCGAAAAAGATGCAGAAAGAAGGCAAGGACTTTAAGCCCATCTTCGGGCTTGAGGCATATTTTTTACCATCTTTGGATGAGTGGCGCAAGGAATACAACGCCGCCAAGGAGGACAAGAAGCGCAGCAAGACATTAAGTAAAGATGTGACGGCCACTACGGTGGAGGATGAAGAGGCTTCGAAAAAAGCGGTGCGTAACTTGCTCAACCGCCGACGCCACCTCATTTTGCTGGCGCAAAATCAAACCGGCCTAAACAACCTGTTCGCCATGGTTTCCGAATCCTTCGGTCCGGACAACTATTATCGCTACCCTCGCGTAGATTATAAAACTCTTAAAAAGTACTCTGAAGGCGTCATAGCGGCCTCGGCTTGTCTGGGAGGGGTTTATGCGGGTAATTTTTGGGAAAACCGTGACGAGGGCGATGAGGCAGTTCTAGAGGCCATGCGAGAAACCACCCGCAGAATGGTGGACATTTTCGGCGACCGCTGGTATGGAGAATTGCAATGGAACAATATTCCAGAACAACATAAATTAAACCAATACATCATCCAGATGCACAAAGAGTTTGGGATCCCATTGATTTCTACATCAGATTCACATTATCCCAACCCTGATGCTTGGAAAGACCGAGAGCTTTATAAAAAACTAGGTTGGCTTGGAAAATCCAAACCATCATATGAATCCAATGAACTACCAGATGGCGTGGAGGAAATTGGTTACGAGTTGTATCCCAAGAACGGGAATCAGATGTGGGAGTCATATAAGAAATATTCGAATGACTGCGACGTGCATTATGATGATCAGTTAGTTATGGATTCTATAACGGAGACTCACGCAATAGCCCATCAACGCATAGAAAAGTTTCTTCCAGATAGCGAAGTGCGTTTGCCAGACTTTGTGGTACCTCCCGGCGAAACTGAAAACTCTGCCCTTCGTAAATTCTGCTTTGAGGGCTTGCGAGCCAAAAACCTTCACACACAAAAAGAATATGTGGATCGTTTAGAGGTGGAATTAACGGTTATTGAGGATCGAGGGTTTTCAAAATATTTCTTGACGATGAATGAAATTAGCAAAAAAGCAAACGAGGTGATGATCACCGGCCCCGGAAGAGGCTCCGCAGCCGGCTCCCTTGTTGCCTATGCCATGGATATCACGCAGGTCGACCCCTTGAAGTATGGACTACAGTTTTCCCGATTTCTGCGTGCAGATGCCAAGGATTATCCTGATATCGATTATGACGTGGCCGATAGCATGGAACTGAAAGAAATACTTATCACCGACTGGGGAAAGGATAAGGTTGCACCCATTTCAAATTGGAATACCCTACAGTTAAAAAGTCTAATTAAGGATATTTCTAAATTTTATGGAATTGAATTTAGGGAAGTAAATGAGGTCACCAGTGTTATGATGACCGAAGCAATCGGCCCCGCCAAGAAAAAGCATGGCTTAACTGCCGGGATCTATAATCCTACATTTAGTGAAGTTATGGAATTCAGCACCACACTTCAGGCATTCTTGTCTAAGTATCCTCACGTAAAAACTCACGTTGAGGCGCTATATGGTCAGGTGCGCTCCTGCTCTCGTCATGCGGGAGGAGTGGTGGTGGGTGAAGACCTAAACAAGAGAATGCCACTCATCAATTCGGGTGGCATCACACAGACTCCGTGGAGTGAGGGTATGAATGTCCGTCACTTGGAGCCCATGGGCTTTATTAAGTTTGATGTCTTGGGTCTCTCTACGCTTAAAATGATTGATGGCGCCATTCGACACATCCTTAAGCGCACCCAGGGAATCGACAACCCAACCTTTTCAGATGTCAAGGAATACTATGACAAGAACTTGCATCCGGATGTACTAAACTTGTCGGACCAAGATGTTTACAAAAACATCTTCCATTCGGGCCGATGGGCTGGTGTGTTCCAATTTACAGAAACTGGGGCACAGAGGTTTTGCCAGCAGGTGAAGCCCACCAACCTTGTTGATCTTGCATCCATCACTTCAATCTATCGACCGGGCCCTCTGGGTGCGGGAGTGAGTGAGGATTTTGTGGAAGTTCGTAATAATCCAGCGCGAATCAAGTTTATTCACGATCAATACAACAATGTTACGGAAGAGACTTACGGATTTTTGATCTTTCAAGAACAAATTGCGCAACTCGCCCACCAACTTGGTGACGAGATTACACTCGATGAGGGCAACTTATTGCGCAAAGTCTTAACAAAGAAGGGTACGGGAAAAGAAGCAGAGGTAAAAAACCGACTCATGAAGAAGTTCATCACAGGCTGTACTCAAAAAGGCATATCGCGCTCCATCGGAGAGAAGATATGGGCAAACTTTGAGCACTTTTCTGGATACGGCTTCAATAAATCTCATGCTATCTCCTACTGTATTATCTCTTATCAGTGTGCTTGGCTACTTAATTATTATCCTGCCGAATGGATGGCTGCGTTTTTGGACAAAGAGCCAGAGAGCAGAAAAGAGCGAGCCATTAACGTTGCGAAATCGTTCGGGTTTAAAATCAAGGAACTAGATGTGAATTCATCAGGTCGAGTCTGGGAGATCTCAAAAGACGGAACCACCCTAATTCAGCCATTATCTTCGATCAAGGGACTTGGAGATGCTGCTATCGATCAGATTTTGGCTCACCGCCCATTCAACCGCGTTGAAGACTTTCTGTTCAATGAAAGTATAGTGTATTCCAAATTAAACAAGAAAGCGCTGGATGTGTTGTGTCGTGCCGGCGCCCTGGGTGAATTGATAGATGATAGATTTACAGGAGGCAAACATTTCTGGTCGGCTACGTGCGTAGATCGACCTCGCAAGTTAAAGCATCTCGAAGAAAATATTAAGAATTATGCTCCGGAGGGAGACTTCTCGGACGAAGAAAAGATTGGCTACTTGGTGGAGTTGACGGGGGTCTTTCCATTTAATAGGGTGATGAAGCCTAAAGTATATCAAGACTTGAATGCCATTGACGTACCGCCCATCGCCAATTATAGTCCCGGCGAAACATCGTGTGTTTGGTTCATCCCGCGCAAAGTAGTGCCAAAAAAGACCAAGACAGGCAAAGACTACTGGATTATTGAAGTCATCGATGATACCAATACAGTTACAAAGATTAGGGCCTGGGGTGTTCAGCCATACGACCGCGTGCATGTTAACAAGCCATATATGGCACGCTTAGAATATAACGACAAGTGGGGCTTCTCTACAAGAAGTCTTCGAAGAAACTTTATTATGTTAGCCACCGAGGAAAAAGCATGTTGAGAGTAGACGTAATTATTGGAATGCAGCATGGAGATGAGGGGAAGGGAAAAGTGACTCACCATCTTTTAGGCAAAGGCCCCTACACTCATTGCGTGAGGTATAATGGCGGCTGCAACGCGGGCCATACAATCTATCACAAGGGAGAAAAATTTGTGACGCACCATATCCCAGCCGGCGTCTTTTTCGGAGTCAAAAGTATCATCGGCCCTGGCTGCGTAGTGGATATTCACAAATTCTTTGATGAAATAAAGATGCTTCGCGAAGGCGGGGTCGATATTGTAGACAAGATCTTTATTGCTAAAAATGCCCACATCATCCAGTACGAGCATCAGCAAATCGATTCGTTGGACACAGGTGCCCTTGGCACCACCCAGACTGGAAACGGCCCTTGTTATTCGGACAAATACGCCCGAAAGGGCCGTCGAGCGGAGAACTTTCCCATACTCACCGATTACTTGATCGACATGTACGAGGAGTTTTACATTCGCCATACGGACGCAAGAGTTTTGTGTGAAGGTGCTCAAGGGGTAGAATTAGATATTGATTGGGGCGATTATCCGTATGTTACCAGTAGTCACTGCACGTCAGCAGGCGCATGCCTTAACGGCTTCCCTCCGCAGTCCATCCGCAGTGTTGTCGGGGTAGCAAAAGCATATGAGACATATGTAGGCTCAAAAGAATTTCAACCAGAAGAACAAGTATTTAATGCGTTGCAGGTCGCCGGCGATGAGTTTGGTGCTACCACAGGGCGCAAAAGGCAGTGCAACTGGATGAGCCTTCCCAATTTAGAAAAGGCCATAAAACTTAATGGGGTCACCAACCTTATTATTAACAAAATGGATGTTCTAGAAGAAGTGGGTACGTGGTCTGTCTATGTGGACCACAAGCGCGCTAACTTATTCACATTCCAAAACAAAGAGCAGTTTTGTGAATATGTTAATGATTATTTCCCGAATATTGATGTGATATTTTCAGGATCCCCAGAGAGAGTGTGATGCCCAAGAAAAAGATTCAGTGCCTCGATCTTCATGGCACAGAACACGATGAGGCCGACCACATAATAGAAAAGTTTATAACGGATAATTTCCAGCGCCTTCCAGTAAAAATCATAACAGGATATTCTTATTTCTTCATAGAAAAGACAAAGAAATATGCTGAAAAATATGATCTAGGTTGTTACCCAGATGGGCCGTTTAACTTTGGGTGCTGGTTAATATTTGAAAGTAAGTGGAAATTTTTCCTTGACAACCAGAAGATTTAATGGTATAGTAAGAGAGTAAACAAAATAGGAGTTACACACAATGACAAGTGGTTTTGAAATTTTTGAAAACGTAGTTGAGATGCATCAAGAAGTTCGCGATGAAGATCTATCATGTAAAGAAGAAAAGATGGTAGAATATGTGCGAGAATTGGCCCAAATTGAAGACCAGATGGAGCCCTTAAAGGAAATGAAACGCCAACTTAAGGCCGACTTCAAGGAGGCTGGCTGGCTCACTGGTGATGAAATTTCAATGACAGTAAAGGCGTATCGCATGATGAAGTCCGAAACATTTGATTTTGATGAGTTCGCAAAAGTTTATGAGTCTTTGGCCAAGATCACCGGGCGAGCGTAATGAAAATCAAGACCGTCGCCTACAAGGGAAGCAAGCGAAAGTTGCTGGAAAATATCGAGCATTATGCTCGCGAAATCGATGCTAAAACTTTTTTCGATGGCTTTTCAGGCACCGGGATTGTTTCCGCTCATATGCGACACAAAGGGTATCGCGTCACATCAAACGACTTAAGTAAATCTTCTTATATTTATGGGAGTGTTTTCTTGAGATCGTTTGATGTGAGCAATGTCCTTACTCACCTAGAGAAGATTCGAGCCCTTGAGCCTCAACACGGATGGATAACAGAGAATTATAGCGGCACCAGAGAGCGCGTCATACGAGGCACAGGCGGCCAAAGAGAGTTCCGTCCCCTCGGCTTCATCAAATCGAACGCCATGAGGATTGATGCAGCCAGGGAGTATATCGCCAACATTCAAGACATCAGCGACGATGATAGAAATGCCCTGATTTTCTCGGTAATCTTAGCCGCTGATAAGGTCTTCAACAATTCAAACGACCAAAAGAGTTCTCTGAAAGATTGGCACAAGAACGCACTTGCAGCAATTTCATTTACAATGCCTACCAAAATTACAGGCCCAATTGGGCAGCCTCTCTGCGGAAACCTTAAAGACATCACGCCAACCGCTGATCTTGTTTACTACGACCCACCTTATACACACGGGGTACTGTACCCCTCCTGCTACCACCTAAATGACAGTCTTGCAACATGGTCAAAACCAGAGTTAGATTATGATTATGCAATTCCGCGACCCAAAGAAGTGTGCTTTAGAAAAAGTGGCAAAACAGCAGGATCCTTCTATAGCAAAGTGGAAGCCCAAGAGTCATTCAGGAAAATTATAGGAAACGCTCGGTGTCAGAGACTCGTTTTGTCATATTCCGATGCGCCGAGAAATACGGTGGATATTCCTACCTTGGTATCAATCTGTGAAGAATTTGGAAAAGTGCAGGTAGAAACAAAAGAGCATCGGCTTTGTACCCAGTTTAAAAGCATGAACAGGGTGTCCAAAGAACTCAAAGAATTTTTTGTAATAATTGATAAGAAATAAATTAGAAATGGAGAAATAAATGATTTTAGAATACTATTGTGTCCGTGACAACGCAGTGCGTCCTACGAGGGCCAATCCTTCCGATGCCGGCCTCGATGTCCATTTTAATCCTGAAGATGGCGAACTCAAAGGTGTTTGGCTCGAACCGGGAGAAAGTAAGTTGTTTTCTACGGGTCTAAAGTTTGGCGTCCCCCACGGCTACATGCTAGAAGTAAAAAACCGTAGCGGCAACGCATCGAAGCGCAATTTGCTAGTTGGTGCCTGTGTAATTGACGCGGGCTATAATGGCGAAGTGTTTGTAAATTTGCACAATGTAGGCCATGGGTCGCAGTTCATCGAAAGCGGAATGAAGATCGCTCAAGTTGTTATGATTCCGGTTGTCCACTTTCGTGCTTTGGAGACCCCCAAAGATAATCTCTATGACTGGTATCCGATTAGCATGTCCGACCGAGGATCGGGAGCCTTGGGATCCACAGATAAAAAAGCGTCCACAGGATCGGTCAAAGATGTGGATGTCTATTGCATGCCTTCGGGATGGGAAATTGGAGACCCGTCATGACAATTACTGCTTTATCATACGGCGATGTGTTGCTGGTTCCTCAATATTCCGACATAGTGTCCCGAAAAGAGGTGTCGCTTTCTAGCGACCTTGGCCCCGACATTACTTGCGGCATGCCGATTATTTCGTCTCCGATGGACACTATCACCGAAGCAAAGATGGCCAATGCCATTCAGTCCAAGGGCGGCCTCGGTATTGTTCATCGTTATAACTCGATTGAAGAACAAGTAGATCAGGTGCGGCAAATTAGGCATCCCCACAAGGCAGCCGCCGTGGGCATCTCCGGCGACTACATGGAGAGGGCCGCTGCCCTTGTAAGAGATGGCGGGGCAACTATCTTGTGTTTGGACGTCGCCCATGGACATCACATACTGATGAAAGAGGCGTTGATGAAGATGAAACTTCTATATGGCGACGACGTTCATTTGATGGCTGGGAATGTTGCAACTCGCCAGGGGTTTGAGGACTTGGCTCGTTGGGGTGCAGATTCGGTGAGGTGCAATATCGGGGGAGGATCGATTTGCTCAACTCGTGTTCAGACAGGACATGGGATACCGGGCCTCCACACAATCCTCGATTGTATTCAGGCAGACGTCGATAGGGACGTCAAGATTATCGCCGATGGCGGTCTGCGAAATAGCGGAGATATCGTCAAGGCTCTTGCAGCCGGCGCTGACTTTGTGATGGTTGGTTCACTCTTGGCTGGAACCGATGAGACGCCCGGTGAAGTAATTTATCAAGGCCCTCACAATGCGGATAAGAGAAAGGTCTACAGGGGAATGGCAAGCAAAGAGGCCCAACATGATTGGAGAGGCAAACATAGTTCCGATGAGGGCATCACTACGTTTGTGCCTTATCGTGGCAAGGTGGGTGATATATTGGATGAATTGTCAAACGGAATTCGAAGCGGATTTTCTTATTCCGGCGCAAGGAGCCTAATCGAGTTTCAAATGAAGTCTAAGTTTGTAATTCAAACTTCTTCTGGCCAGGATGAAAGCCATACTCACATTTTATCGCGGAAGTTTTGATGGCTTATGGTAAAAATCAAAAAAGAATCTCATTCATGGATACTGATAAACGAATTGCTGAATTACAGATTCGCCTCAAGCACGACGGGCTGACTAAAACAAAATTCTTCCGTACCGTTTTGACGGGATATTTAGAACGAGACCCTGTGCTAATTGACTTTTTGGATACCTATGCAGAGAGTATTAGTACCGAAAGCAAAACAAATAGAAAAAAGACGAAAACACTACAGAACGAGGGAGCAAAAAACAAAATCAAGTTCGGATTGAACGAGGGTGAGATAGAAGATATCTTTGATATGCTCGAAAAAGAACACCCAGATTTATAAACTTGGGTTTTTTAAAAATGTTTGAACTATTTATTAGTGTTATTATATTGCTTTTTTGCCAGCAGATAATTAGGAGAAATTAAAATGAGCAAGAAAAATGTTTTAAATGAAGTACGTCGCTTCATGAAACTCGCCAACTTGGATGCGAACATGTCGTCGAACTTTATTACCAAAATTGAAGAGGGCGAAATGCCGTCGTACCTTCGCGATGATGAAGGCGAAGAAATGGAAGACGAGATTGACGTCGAAGCCGATGTTGACATTGATGACGGTGTTGAAATCGAAGATGAAGTTGAAGTCGAAATGGATGTGGACGTCGAGGAAGAGGCTGTCATCACGGATGAAGAAGCGGATATCCTTATCGCTCTTGGTCAAAAGCTCGCCGCCGCCCAAGAATTGGGTGCCGAAGAAGAAGTAGAGGACGCGCTTGATGACCTCGACGCCGCCGACGAATTGGAAGCAGACGCGGAAGAGGCCGAAGTTGACGCTGCCGAAGATCTCGAAGACGCTGCTGAAGACTTGATGCAAGAAGATGAAACCCTTGAAGAAATTCTGGATTCTATTCTTCACGAAGACAGTGGTGAAGAAGAAGGCCGCCATTACGAAGATGATGAAGAGGCCGATAGAAAACACCTGGCTGCTCTCAAAAAAGACATTAGATATGACGATGATCATATTGATGAAGAAAAAGATCCTAACTGGGGTGGTAACAAGGGCGACTACAAACGCCGAAAAGACGCCAAGGGCGTCCGTAAAAAGGTCGGCGACAAAGATCACCACTACAAAGATTATATGGAAGAGGATCAAGGGTATGACGACAAAGAAGACGAATCCCTTGGAATGCGCCGAGGAAAAGAGGCCGATAAAAAGCAGTCCGAAAAAGACCGCAGAGACGACTCTTATGGAAAGTGGGGTTCACGCAACCAACGTGACCGCATGAGAAATCGCAAGCGCGACATTCCCAAACTTCGCAACGAAGACGCGGTGGTTCAAGAAGTTCTAAAAAGAGTTCGTGCCCGCCTCGCTCAAATGGCAAAAAAATAATTATTAGTTTCTCCATAACTAAAGGTGGGCCGCAAAGTATTTTGCGGCCCAATTTATTTTAAGGACAAGATATTATGATGGCCTCAATATTAATAGGGATTTTCGCAGGCTTCTTCCTGCGGGGCATATACAACAAATTTACAGTTTCCAAGGTAGATATTGCTTTATTTCGGGAGGCTGAATTGAGTTGTTTGCACATGCTTGTTATGACTTATGAGGACTTTCACTATCTTAAAGAAAAAAAATCCATGATGATGTCACAAATGGGTGTTGAAGAAAATGAAATAAAGATGGTAAAAAATGTGGATGAACAAAACATTGCCAACTGGCAACGTACCGCTATCAACAAGTTCCTTCTGGCTGTACCTCCCCGTTTTCGGCAGACCATACCTTATCGCACTTGGCGAGGTGCCATAACTTATTTAAACAATTTCAAAAAATCTGCTTGACTTTTTTTTAAAAAAGTGCTATATTTAAAAAGTAGGAGAAATTATGAAAGGAACATCTTGGAGAAATGCTAGAAACCCTGACGACTCATATTTGTATGTTTTACAAGTAGATGAAGTAAAAGGGATAAGAGAGGAGAATAGAATCGCCAAATATTTGGCCGACTGGCATCAATACGGCGATGGTTATGATCCACAGACAAAAACCAAAAGCCTCATCTTCCGAAAGAGTTTTCGCGACGAAGCCGAATGGAAAGCGTGGGCCCGCCAGTTTCCGTATATTTTGGAAGAAATCACAGAGAAGACAGGTCGCAAAAAACCATACAAACTGGGACTAGAATACCAGAAGAAAAAGGGGTTAGTAAAATGAGCACAGAGACAGAAGCTCCGTTGGCGGATGCGCCTCCACAAGACCGCGTAATGGCCTTGTTTCAAGAGGTAGACGAACAGAAGGCCGAAGAGGTCGTGTTTGCTTTAACTTTGTACAAGATTGAGTCAAATAATCCGATTGAATTTTACCTTAACTCACCGGGCGGATCCGCATGCGACATGTTTTCTATATATGATTTCATGCGCGTTGTCCGAGAGTCGGCCCCCATCGTCACGTATGGTCTGGGAAAAGTAATGTCGGCATCAGTTCTCCTTCTGGCGGCAGGAACTAAAGGTCAGCGCAAAATAGGGAAAAACTGCCGTGTAATGATTCATTCTGTCATGGCTGGAACAGGCGGTGCGCTTCATGATTTGAGAAATGAGATGGAAGAAATTCAAAATATTCAAGATCTCTACATGCAAGCCTTGTGTGACGAAACTAAATTTACAAAGAAAAAACTCAAGCAGTTATTTTCACAGAATGTAAATATTTATTTATCGGCAGAAGAGGCTGTCGAATACGGTATTGCCGATATTATAGTATGAGGAAGATGAATGTCTATTATTAAAGGGTTGCATGCCCACATGATCGCTACTCAAGTTAGGGGCATTATGGAAGAAAAGGGGTATGCTTTTTTTGAGTCTGGAAAGTTTAATGTCAACATTGTTGGCGTTCGTTCCAGTTCGGCCCAGTCTAATAAATTTGACGACACTATGTTGTTGATCTATAAAAACAAAAAAGATGAATGGGAAGTTCAATCTGCCATGATCACTACGGATCCGGGCGAAAAGTATTTGGTTCACCCTCTCAATAGCAAAGGTACAGCGATATTAATCCCTGGGCACTACAAAGGGGTCTATCGCCTTGACACTCACGCACGACACAATGATAAGTTCGCGCACGAAGCACTATGTCAACGAGGCGGCCCTCTTAAAGTTTGGCGCGATAACAATCGAGATAAAATCCTCGACCACGACCCCGAAACGCTCGACGAGGGATGGTTCGGGATTAATATTCACAGATCCAAGGTTGGAACCGCTTCTTATGTGGGCTCATACTCAGCCGGCTGCCAAGTCTTTAAAAACGGTACAGATTTCAAATTATTTTTGGATGTAATTAAGCGATCCGCAGCCCTATACGGAAACAGTTTTAGCTATACTCTGCTGGAAGAAAAAGATTTTGAGGACTAATTAGTATTATGAAAATGAAAGAATTAGATGCACTAATAGAAGGTGCCGTACAGCACCACCGAGATCGAGAAAGGCCGTTTGATTACAAGTCTCTTCTTTCGATAGTTTCGGATGTCATGGAATCAGCCGCACCCCAACGATTTATCATCAAAGAAAAGAAAGATTCATCAGGTAAAACCGTAGAATTTACCATCTCCATGATTCCCGACATAGAGGTTTCGGAGTTGGGTTGGTCGGATGTTAGAACACCTGATGGTGAAGGTGCGCCCATCAAGGGTCGCGAACGTCAAATCTTGGAAGCGTATTTGGAAAATATTGTAGGGGGATCGGGTGGCATCGCCGCGTTGCCCCAAAAACTAGAAGCGTTAAGTCGCTTGGCAGACAACCCCACTGCCTTTGTTGAATCTCAATCAGCAGGACAAACTTCCACAGAAAAGATTAAAACTGTAATTTCCTTCTTGGTGTTTTACAAAACTCTCACAAAGATTATCGCCAATTTTAATGCTTCATCCGCAGGCTTTAGTTTTGAATCATTCCTAGCCACCCTTCTAAAAGGGAAACAGATCCCCGCTTCAGGTGCTAACACCATTGCTGACTTCGTAGACCAAGATGGCGTCAAAGTGAGTTTGAAATTATATAATGAGGCGAGCGTTGAAGTAGGGGGCAGCTTCGTTGATCTAGTTGGCGACTTAGTTGAGGACGGCAAGATGACATATCTTGTGGTTATGAAAGATCTAAAGGGAAGTCGCGAAAAATTATCTGGTATCCTCAAGTTTTATAAATTTGACTTCACTCTTGACAACGTTATGGAGATTCTCAAACACACCAAGCCATCGTCGGCGGGGTGTATCGTGTTGCCTCTCGATAACCTAGAAGACGAATCTGAAATTCCTGCTCGCATTAATAGAAAAAAGGCGTTTGTAGAAATCTTTGAGGAATTACTGGCCCAAGAGTTGGGATCGGCAGTAGCAGACAAACTCTTGGACAATGAATATTTTCAATATTTTACAGATGAAAACAACGAGATTACAACGAGTGGCACTATTCCTCTGTTTTCTTCGTCGCGTACCCGTGACAAATTCGCTCTAATGGTGAGTATCATTAAGGACATTTTGGATATCGAGGACGACGCAGCCGCCCAAACCGCCGCTAAACTGCGTGCTATCAGCACTGAAGCCGCCGAGGCTCTTGTTGATTTAGTCAACCAGCGAAAAGAAAAAGTGGGAACAATTCTTCCCGGCATGGAAAAATTTAGAAAAGCCCCCTCAAGTCCCCAAGAAAAAGCGAAATATCAACAATCTTTGGCTAAGGCCGCAAACGAATCGGCGGAAGTCTACAAGGGTCTCTCCACCGACCAAAAAAGAAGAGCACTTTTAAAAACAAACGGCTACATCAATGAATGGCAGTTCTCCATGAACAAGACTGAAGTTCGCCAAGTAGCCTCTGGCCAGTTAGGGTCCGAGGGTGATGCAGACCCGTCTATTGGAGTCTTGAGAATCGGCACTGAATCTTTACAGGCAATGTTGGACGCTTCAGTCGCAGCCTTGAACACCGATATTTTTAGCGTCTTCACTAATCTTCAGGATTTGTCTGATAGTTTAAATGCTTTCTTCGCAGGTGGTCTTCAAAACGACAACGAGGCCGTCAACGCTATCAACAACGCAGATGCCATTGAAGGCAAAACAGAAAAAATGAGAAAATAATCCTTGACTTCTGGTCTAAAAGTGATTATAATATATAATAGTTAAAACTTAAGAGGTGTAATTTGACAAAACATTACGGTTCTGGATCCTCCATGAGCGAAAAGATCCTAAACGGCGTTAACACATTGGCCGACAATGTGGGTTCCACTTTGGGGCCAAGAGGCCGCAACGTGATTCTACAAGAGAAAGGCAAACGCCCCATTGTAACCAAAGACGGGGTAACTGTTGCAGAGTTTGTTGATCTTGAAGATCCCATTGAAAATGCTGCTGTGCAGATTGTAAAACAAGCAGCAGCCCAGACCAATTCGGACGCCGGTGATGGGACAACTACTTCCACCGTTCTAGCCCGCGAAATTCTAGTCAGAGCCCAGAAGCATATTTCAGCCGGAACACCTCCCGTAGAGATCCAGAGAGGCATCGAGAGGGCTGTTGACGCCATTCTGGAAGAACTTGCGACTATTGCCTCGCCAATTAAATCAGAAGAGGATATCGCGCATGTGGCGAGCATTTCTGCCAACAATGATTCTACCATTGGGAATCTTATTTCAAAGGCTGTAGCAGCCGCCGGAAAGGATGGCGCAATCACGGTAGAGGAGGCCAAATCCCAGCGAACCAGTCTGGATTTAGTCGAAGGCTTTCGTATTGATTCGGGGTATGCCGCAACTGCTTTCATTACAGACGAACGCCGCAGGGCCGCCACATACGATGATCCACTTATCCTAGTGACTGATGAAAAAATCGAGCACGTTCAAGACATTATGAAAGTGCTGGAATTGGCAGCGCGCGAGGCTCGTCCTCTTATTTTTGTGGCCACAGAGATTGAAGGTCAGGCTCTGGCCGCTATGATTATGAATGCTCTCAAGGGCACTCTTAAAGTGGCAGCAATTAAAGCCCCTCGATATGGCGAGGAGAGACAGAATTTATTAAATGATTTGGCCATCTCCATTGGCGCGACATTCATTAGCCGCTCAAATGGCACTCGCTTACAGGACGTCAAACTCACCGACTTGGGAAATGCCCAGCGAATCGACATTACGCGAGGTCAAACTACGATTATCGGCGGCAACGGCGACCACGATTTGACAGAAAGAAGAATTGCAGACTTAAAAGAAGATCTTCAGGCAGAGTCAAACCTGAGAGAGTGTGAGAAGATTCAGGACCGAATCGCCAGGTTGTCTAGTGGGATCGCCATTATTCGTGTGGGCGGTGCCACAGAAGTAGAAATGATTGAGCGAAAACACAGAATCGAAGACGCATTGGAAGCGGTTCGTTCGGCACAATTAGAGGGAATTGTTCCCGGCGGTGGTGTCGCTCTGTTACGAGCCTCGTCAAACATCGAAGTAGACACAGATAATGAAGACCAAGCAATCGGCGTCCAGATTGTGAAACACGCCGTTGAAGGCCCTCTTCGCCAAATGTCTAAAAACGCTGGCCTTTCCCCTGATATTATTTGCCAGACAGTACGAGAAGCGGTTACTGAAGGGAACTACGGATATAATTTTGTGACCGGCGAAGTCGAAGACCTTTTTGAAAGCGGTGTTATCGACCCGGTAAAAGTCACCAGAACTTCTCTAGCAAACGCCGCTTCAGTTGCGGGCACATTAATTACCACAAACTGTGCTGTTATTGAAAAATAAACTATTTATATAGCAAGAGAGAGGCTCTATACAATGGCAGACGATAATAACGAAGTTAAGATAGATATTGTTGAGTTGGGTGGCAAAATTGATCGCATGGCAGACAACATTGAGGTTGTAAAGCAAAGATGTGAAGAAATGGCGACATCCCTCAACTCGGTCAAAAAGGCTGTTTATGATCCAGATCAGGGTTTGTATGCAAGATTGAGAGAGTTGGAGCAGTGGAAAGAAAACACCTCCCGAATCATCTGGGTCATCACAACCAGTGTCATTGGTTTGGCTACAGCCACCGTTTGGCATACGTTTTTTAAATAAAAGAGGTATATGTGAAAGTAAACATATCATATGCGGTAGACTTGGAGAGGGTTCCCCAGGAAGTGGGAAAATTAATTGACAGTTGTGAGGGCATGCTGCGCGCCCTCCATGCTGATGTGGACATGATTCACGCTGCAAATCCGCTAGAAGCCATCAATCAAATTGGGTCTATTAGAAAATTATTGGCCGACTTAGATGTGCGCCTTGGCGACTGCTCGAATATCTTAAATGGGTATTTGGAGTTGCAATCCAAACTAGCAGCAGCCACAGATTCAGTTTCGGAATCAGAGGATAATAATGCTGAATAAGTTCACCGAAGGAGAATACGTTTATATTCCTTCGTCTTGTCGCCTCTTTCAATTTACTGATGCAGGGCACGTTAGTCGAGCGCACATATTGGGAAAGCCAGCGCATGTGATGGTGCTGGGGCTGCGCGAAGCTTCTACCGAATTCTATAACATCTTTTATGAGGGGCAGTTGTGGAGTGTTCATTCACACAACATGTATGCAGGAGGAGAGTAATGAGTAAAATTAAACTGGTCGAAGTCTATTCGTCGGGACACGCAAATAGGAAAACGTATTCTTTGAGACAAATTTACGTTAACCCTTCACAGGTTGCATGTCTGCGTGAAGATGAAGTAATCAAAGGGCTTCTGTCCGAAGGTCGTCTTATCGAGGGCCTCGACCCTAAACAATCATTTGCAAAGATAACCTTAAACAACGGCGAGGACATTACAGTTATCGGAGAATTGGAAGATATTTATCAAAAACTATACACAGACACTAGAGAAGTATTGAGAGGTTAAAGTGGAGATCGAGTGCAGATTCGAAGAACTAGGGTCGCTGGCCCCATATCTTACAGCAGAAAACGAAAGAAAGAAACTGGGTCGATACGAAGGCGGCGCTGTACCCCATGGGTCGGAAGACAGAAAATGGTCCATCGCTGCGTACATTGTCCCCAATGAGCCGGTGGCTAACTATTTGGCCAACGGCCTTTCGGAGACCCAACTGGTTGAAGGGTGCATTAGGTTTTTAAACAAGAAACCAAAGCGCGCGCGCAAACTCCCTTATGGTAATTTGGCATGCCGCCATTTTATCATTCACGACAATAAAATAAGCGTTTCTCTTATGACGAATGACCGCAACAATAAGCATTTCTGGGGTCGGGGCGATGTTAAGAATGCACAAATTCCATCAAAACGCGGTCGACCTCGGAAGAAGAAATGAGATTCAATGAAACTTTAGAGGATCACATGTCCTCGGTTGAGAATTACTTAATGGACATTCACGGTGTGGCTGTCGATTACGATCCCATGGGTCTTGACGAATATTGGATCGACGACAAAGTGGTTACAATAAACGACACGCGACAAAAACAAGAGCAATTATTCGTCTTGCTTCATGAGGCGGGCCACGTAATTTTGCGTGAAAGTCCCGACTTTGAAAAGATGTGCCCTCATGCTAGAAATTCTAAAATCGAGGTTCTAAAAGAGGAGATATTCGCATGGGAAGAAGCGCGAAAGTTGGCGTCGATGTTAGGAATCGATCTTGGTGAAGATTGGGACAGGCACGTTAGGCATGCTATTACTAAATATGTAAGGTGGACACAAATATGAAAATTATAATTACTCACAAGCCTTGGGGACACGAAAAACTATGGGCGAAAACAAACGATTACGTGGGAAAGTTGCTGTTTATTAAGTCGGGTCACCGCTTGTCGAAACAGTATCACGAACACAAAGAGGAAACCGTATATGTTTTAACTGGAGTCCTAAGCGTGTACGATTCAGAAGATAAAATCACACATGTTCATCCGGGTGAAAGTTTTCATGTGTCTCCGGGTCAAATCCACAGATTCGGAGCCAACTATTCAAATGTTGAATTGATGGAGGTAAGCACCAATTATCTCCAAGATGTCGTGAGACTGGAAGACGACTACGAAAGGAGTTAGGGTGAGTACCAAGTTTCTTTTAGCATGTTTATTGATTTTGTGCGGCCATGTTGTAGCATGGTATGGCACATATTCACAGTTTATCTGGGATTGGTGCAAAAGAAACGTGGTTTATTTACCTCTTATTTTCTCTATTCCCACTGGGTATTTATTTTTGTATGGGATGAAGTTTGCCGTGGAAGAAATGGGTGAGGCATGGGGGCCACGACTGTTGGGGTTTGGTCTTTCGTACCTGGTTTTTCCAATTCTCACTTATTGGTATTTCAACGAAAGTATGTTTGAAACTAAGACGTTGGTTTGCGTGCTTTTATCCTTTATAATTGTTGCAATTCAGGTTTTTTGGGACTAATTATAGAGTTGGAGTATAGTCATGCATGATGAATTAGTTGACCGCGCACTGGATGAGGCACTGGAGACACTAAGGGAGGACCGCTACAAGTTGCGCACCTTTCAAGTGGAACTATTGCTGCGCATCGATTCTGAATTTGGAGTCGAGGAGACCTTACAGGATATTCGCTCTATTAGTGGGGTGACTGTAGTGACCGCTCTCGATTCTTTATTTAGAAAAGATAGTGGAAGTTATGTGAGTCATATTAAAATTAAGTATCATCCCAAATCAGACTCTGTAACACCGAAGACCTTTCTAAAGGATCATTTGCTACCAACCATTCGTAGCAGTGAAATCCCAGGCTCAAAAGTTCTCAGGGTTGTTTCCCAGCCGGTTCAGATTGCCTAATGAGTGTGCGCATATCTATTCGCCCGCCTGACACCACCAAGGTCGCCAAGGTTGTTATTTTGGACGGAGACAAGGTGCTTCTGCTGCTGCGAAAAACTAGTGAAAAACACGGTGGAAAGTGGGATTTACCGGGGGGCCACATTCTCGAAGGAGAGGATTGGCTTGTTGGCGCAACGCGAGAAACAAAAGAAGAAACCGACTTAGAGGTTACAAATTTAAGAGAAATCTGGAAACATAAAAATAAAAAGTTCTTCTCAACCCGGTCGTGGAATGGCTCGCTCTTCTCGCGAGACTCATTACCAGAACATGATGATTATCACTGGGCTCCATACGCAGAAATTGAAACGCTTACAAATATTAGCGATATGTTTGTAAGTGCAATAAGGAGGGCCATTAAATGAGAAACTTATTATTTTTGGTTGCATTGGTTTGTGCAGGGTGTGTTAAAAAGAAGCAGATTGCGTCCGATCCCATCAAGCGAAATGTAGACATCTTGGACGAAGAAGATCTCGAACAACTGCCGGAGACAAAATAAAAAACTCTTTTGCCTTTTTCCTTAATAGTTACTACTGGGGGATAACCCTGGAGACTAATATTATGGAATTTTTAAGGCAAGTGAGAGAGAGATGGATTTTAATCTTGGGCGTTGTTTTGTTAGCAATGACACCGAGTTGTACGCGAAATGATTTAACACCGCAAGAGGCGGCCATACAGGAGTTGCAGCAAAGTCAAGAATGCTGTTATTTAGAATACGGCGTTAAGGAGTCGGTGGAAGGTTATGCCCACAAGATTTCTCGAAATGCTGCTGTTATGGTACACGTTCAGCAATCAGCTGGCAGATACCGTGGAACTGGAACCTATTTTAAATATAAGGGCCATCACATTGTTATAACTGCTGCCCACATTTGGGTAGAAAATCCTCCAAAGATGCTTTCAGACGCAGCCCTCGTCGCTTCGCCGGAAGAAAAAGTCGTGGGCCAAGTTGTTTATTTTGATCCGTATACCGACATAGCCATCTTAAGAGTTCCGGCACTCGAAAGCAGAAAGCCTGCCAAATTAGTCAGGGATCCTCAATACTCTGTCGGTGAAACTGTGGTTTATTCCGGCTTCCCTGGTCAAAATTCCCTATTAACTTTTGAAGGTGAATTGGCAGGTGACGGTTACGGCACCGATCTGGCGATGCATTCTATGGCTTGGGGTGGTTCATCGGGTTCGGGCGTATTTGATTCTGACGGACGCTTCGTGGGAGTTGTTAGCTCCATTATGGTCGGTCGAGGATTTTTCGGTCCCCAGCTCGTGGGCACCATCGTCTACGTCGCACCCGCCAATCTTATTGATATGAGATACTTGCGCGACAATCTAAGAAAGATGAAGGAGAAGAAAAATGCACGTTTTTAGAAACCTTCTTTTCGCAGCCTTGGTTCTCTTTTCCGGCTGTTATAGCGGCATGGAATATGTGGTTCATGGCAGCACCACCGAGACAGAAACAGAGACAGTTATAAAATACATCGTTACAGAGCCCGAAGCTGATATTTGGATTGATTCTTTCACTCAAGTGGAGGCATATGAGGCCATTGATATTGTGTGGGTAATCGACGGATCATGTTCCATGATGGCTCACCAAACCCGCTTGTTGTCGGGTATCGAGCACATGATGAACAATCTTCCTCCTGATGTAAACTGGAGGCTTAAAATGATCACGTCAGGTGACCGTGTTACGCAAGCCACCACGTTCCCTCTAACACGAGGGGATGACATAGACGACGCATTGGCTATGTATAACGATCTTCCGAACGACGGGATGGAAAAGGGTTTCGATGCTATTAAAAGTTATATTCAGACTGATGCTTATGCACGCACTTGGATGAGAGAAGACGCAGCCCTGCTGACAGTTTTTGTTTCAGACGAACGAGAGCAAAGCGTCCAGACAGTGACCGATTTTGTGGCGTGGTATGAGTGGATTAGACCATCGGTTTACTTATCGTTCATTGGTAACGTAGAAAATGAGGACACGGTGTGTCCATATAATACAAATTACAGCACTATAGGCAGAAAATATATGGATGCGGTAAATTATTTTTCCGGCTCTATTATTGACATATGTGAAACAGATTGGTCGGCAGGAGTGGATGATGCTACACAAAACATCGAGCCCATTGAGGAATGGGATTTAACACATGTTCCTTACGTGGACACTATTGTGGTTTTTGAGGACAACGCCCCGATGGACCCGGCTGACTGGACCTATGACGCGGTAGATAATGTAGTAGAATTCAATGTCACGCCCGCAGAAAACGCCTTAGTAGAGATAGGGTATGCCATCAAGTACTATAATATGCCTCAACCATCTTAAATTAACCCTTGACAAAAAACATTTAGTCGGTTATACTATAAGAGAAACTATTTATTAGTGGACAAAAGAGGTGTTTTAATGTTTAAAAAACTAATGGGTTATCTTTTAGAATCGTGTGGGTATGTGGATCGTACACAATACAACGCGGCTATATATGAGAACGACAAGTTAAGTAGAGAATTGCGCAAGGTAAAACAATTAAACAGGGACTTAGCGGCCTTAAATGGCGCAATTACTGAAGAATTGAAAATCATGGATGAAGAGAACAAATCTCTTTGGGACATGCTTGAAGAAACAAAAGGAAGTGAATCTTTTGGAAAGACCCAGGTAAAGTCTATGATGGAAGAACTGAATGACTTGTTGACGGACGAGATGTTAAAAGACTTCAAGCCGGTAGGCGAAGCATAGGAGTGACCAAATGGAACAGGAAGACACGCTGTCAGAAGATGCACAAATTTCTTTAGAGCAGGAGGACTTGAAGCCCAAGCCAAGGCCCAAATTGGCTCCGCGAGGAATCGAGACATTTACGGTTTGCCGCCAACATGACGAGACAGGCGTGTCGGGAGAAGGGGTTATAATCGAAGGCGTGGTGTTGGGCACAGGCCAATGTATTGTTCACTGGCTTTACCCGCCACCACGAGGCGGTATTGCAATTTTTGATTCAATGACAGACTTTGTAAAAGTGCATATCCAGCCCCATCCAGGAAATAAAACCATCATAACGTACATGGATGGGCAACAAGACATTTATGGGGACTAATTATAAA
>CEOU01024099.1_pt1 | contig 21695 bp, 22 predicted proteins | sample 530731 | NCBI WGS metagenome assembly CEOU01 (sample SAMEA2620894, study PRJEB7988) | marine metagenome | isolation source: saline water (ENVO:00002010), including
GTAATGGCTAAACAAATTGGAGAAGATACTAAAGTAACCTTTGACCTTAAGACAATAGGTATGGGTGTAGCAGGGCTAGCAGCTCTTATAGGGATGTGGTTTACATTACAAGCTGACATTGCTTTGGCTAAAGAATTACCAGAACCAGCAGATCCAGAGATTACACGCATGGAGTTTGATATGAAGGACCAGCTAGTACGTCAAACAATTATGACAACTCAAGAAGATGTGTCAGAGCTAAAAGAAGATCTAGACCGCATCGAAGAAAAAATAGATAAACTGCAATGAGATTAGCTAAAAAATATAATCAAGGTGGTAAGCCTTTGACTCCATTCCAAAAAGCTTTTGCTAAAGCTAGAGACGAAGGCAAAGAAACTTTTATGTTTGAAGGAAAGCCATACACTACTAGAACAGAACAAGAAGAGTATTCTAAATATATTCAATCAGGAGGGCCTAGGAGTATAGATGATATATTTAATTCTCCAGAAGCTATAGCAGAAAGAAAGCAGAGAGAAGAGGATTATCGGTGGCTGACATCCATGGATAATCCAGCGAACTGGGCGACTGGGGCTATTCAACCAATGGAAGGTTTTAATGACCCTATATTTAATATTTTACTAGGTGGTAGGATGCTTCAAAAGCCTGCACAGCAGGCCTTAAAAACAGCGTTAGGTCCTAAGTATAATCCATTAAACCCACAGTATAATCTTAATCGAGGTGCGCGAGGTCTTGGGCCTGAAAACATATATGAAAGACTTGCTGGAAAAGTTAGTAGATACGGTACTAGAGATTATGCTCCAGGTGCAGGACCAAGCCCAACTGTCGTTAATAGAATTGCAGATTTTATTACCGATAATCTACCATCTTTTTTAAGATCACAATGATGAGGTTATTTTACATATGTTTACTTGCAATGATATCTGTTGGTATGGGTATACCAGACTCAGGGGTTTGTGTTGTAGAATTCAACGCTAGCTTCAATGCAGCTAACAGTGTGGATTGGATTGACGATTTAAGTGACTGTAAAGGGAGAAGAGTAGATATAGCTGCCGAACCAGACTTGCAAAGAGAACACAAGATTGTTGTAGTACCTACTGTAATTGTATTTAATGACGGAGAAGAAGTAGAAAGATTTCAAGCCAACATTATGATGCAGCTTGAAGCTACGCAGGATGATGTGCAAGAAGCGGTTGATGAAATTATAATGAGTGACTTCTAATGCCTAAGGTTAAGAAAAGAAAAAATAAAATGCCTAAGAAGTTCTCCATTAAAAGTGGAGATAAATCTCCTTCTGGAGGTTTAACGGCTAAGGGTGTAAGACGTTATCGTGCAGCTAATCCAGGCAGTAAATTAAAGACTGCAGTTACTGAGTCTTCACCAAAAGGTAAGAGAGCTAAAAGAAGAAAGTCGTTTTGTAAGCGCATGTGTGGAATGAAGAAGAGAAGAACTAGCGCTAAAACAGCAAGAAATCCTAAATCAAGAATAAACAAGGCACTAAGAAAGTGGCGCTGTAGATGTTAATGATATGAAAGCTTTAAAACTAAAAAAAGGAAAAAAATTAACCATATCTAGCAAGACCGTTTCAGTTGATCCACCTAGCGGGTATCACTGGATGGAAGAAAGTGGTAGGTACTACTTGATGAAGGGCGATTATAAACCCCATCCAGGCGCTGTGCCTAAAGCTAAATTTAAAACTGCAAACCATGCCAAATCTTAAAAAGAAAAAAGAATTCAAGAAAGGTGGTACGACTAAAGATGCTTGCTACCACAAGGTAAAGGCACGTTATAAAAAGTGGCCTTCTGCTTATGCTTCAGGTGCTTTGGCTAAGTGTCGTAAAGTTGGTGCTGCTAACTGGGGTAATAAGAGTAAGAACTAATGCCTAGGGTTCGCAAAACTAAAAAAGGTTTAGCACTTAAACGCTGGTTTAAAGAGAAGTGGAGAACCCCAAGAGGTAAAAAAAGATATAGCGGTAAAGACAGAACATTTAGACCTACAGTTCGTGTGTCAAAAGATACGCCTGCTACATGGTCTGAATTAAGCCCTTCAGAAAAAAGAAGGGCCGCTGCAGAAAAACGCACTAAAGGTAGGGTTTCTAGATATAGAAGGAAAAGAAAGGTTAAGGTGAAAAAAAACAAATCAGATAAATAAGTATATTTGCATAAATAACTATTAAAATGGCTACAGCAACAATACGATTAACTAGCGATATAACAGGCGACGCTCTTTCTGTAAACGAAACAGCTACATTGACAAAGGCTAACTCAGCAGACGATGGATTAGATCAATTCACTGGAGTGAACACTCTTTATTTTGAGTCTACGCAGAGTGACACAAATGTAGTAGCTGCTGCAGATTACGTGGACACAACAGTTGCGCATAAAGTATATATTAGAAATGCAAGCTCTAGCGGCTTTGTAACAGTTGATATAGACTCTAGTGCAAATGAACCGCTTGGTAGATTATATCCAGGGGATTGGACTTTCTTTCCATATGACGGAACATTAGATGTTGACATTGATACTAGCGCTGCTGGTATGACTGTAGAAGTAGCTGTTTTATCTCAAGCTGCAGTATCATCATAATAATTTAAAACATGGCAACATCAGCAACATTAACATTAGATGCATCGGAGTTCACAGGGGGAGCTGCTTTCTCAGTGGAAACAACTTTTCTTAAGGCTGGGACTAGCGATGATATTACTCAATTTACTGGCCTTTCTCGAAGAGAGGTTTCAGCCGCAACAAACGACATATCTATTGTAGCTGCATCAGAGTATGCTGATAATCAGGCTGGAAAATTGTATTTTAAAAATACATCAACAACAGCTGCTAGCACATACATCTTAATGGAGGTTGGCAGTAATGTAATTATTGGTAGATTATATCCAGGAGATTGGATGTTAATACCTGTAGATGGAACGGAGGACATTAAGGCTTCTACCTCTGCGGCAGGAATGAGTTATGAATTTGGATTTTTCCACGAAGGTTAATATAAGATGGCAACAATAACAGCAACATTTAGTTTAGACAGCTCAGATTTAACAAGCGATCCTTTAACTCTTAGGACTTCAGCTATACTTACTAAAGCTGGAACTGTTGTTGGTATGACAGACGCAACTGGTTTAGCAAGAAAAACTACAACCGCAACAGACACAATAACTTTGTTTGATGGTGCGGACTATACCGACAACATGGCGGGTAAGATATATATAAAGAACTTATCTACAATTGCGTCAGAGTTTATAACTATTTTTATGAACTCGGAAAAAATTGGTAGGCTGTATGCAGGCGATTTTGCTTTTTTGCCTTATGCTGCTGATGCAGATACAAACGATTTCAAATACGCTCCTAGCGTTAGCACATCTTTAACTGTTGAATACATATTAATACACGAATAATGGCAAAAGTAAGATCAACATTATCTTTATCTAGCTCAGACGTTTTATCGTCTAACTTAAATCTTACTGTGGGTTCATCCATAGATGCAGATTCTGGAAATCTTAGCAGAGCTAAAGTATTAAAAACTGCTGTTCATAACGACGCATTAGTCGTTTACAAATCAAACGATAAATTAGAAGCTGCTTATCTATACGTTAAGAATTTAGACGAAGAAAAAACTAAATACATTTATTTATATCAAGACACTGATAACGATGATGTTTTTGCTAAGATTGGTGGGGGTGAGTTTGCCTTTATACCAGTTGCAATAGACAAAACAATAAAAGTTTATGCAACACGCATTGACACTATGGTTGAGTACGGTGTGTTTGGATTGGATAGCTCAGCAGTAACATTATCATAATAAAAAAAATATGGCAACATTATCAAATACAGGAATGTCAAATCAAATGGCATTTGGTCAATTAGGAAGTGCATTTTTAGATACAGACGCGGGAGTTTTAGTTCCCCCTAATGGAATGGTTGTAGTGGCTATTCAGTGTTTAGGTGATACTGAGTTTGATATTCTTACTGCTGAAGATCCAGATACGTTTATAAACACAATATCAGCTTCGCATGCAACTGCAGCAGATACTGTTTCTACAGGAGTTACTGCAGGTACGTTTATAGATATGGATGGGGACGCTACAGCTGAGGTAGGTGACTCTATGTATTTATCATCGACGGGTGCTTTTATAGCGAAAGTAAAAAGAGTAGGATTTGACTCATCAGGGGCTGCTGACGCTTCAGCAATAGAGCTTGACAGACCAGCCACAGTAACTACCGCTGCTCATTCTTTTGCAAGTAATACTAAAGGTGGAGGCGGTCTCATTCTGGACACGAGTAATGTATTCCCAAAGGGTATGACAATTTACGGTAGATGGACTTGTGTAAGCCTTTCAGGAGATCAAGAAAGTGACGGAGTTGTATGTTACTTTGGTCCCGCTAAAGCAGGCAGCACTACACTATAATAGAAATTAACAATTAAATATAATGGAAGAAAATAAAGAATCAGTTGGTGGCTTCGAGGTATTCGACACACCAGAACAACTGTCTGCATCTATGCAGTCAGAACCACAAAACGAAACAACACAAGAGGCTCCACAACAGGAGTCTCAACCTATTCAAGAAACTTCTACTCCTGAGGTAGCTCCTCAAGTAGAATCACAACAGTCAGGTCAACAGCAAGAGTCTGCTATGCCTGATGATAATTACTCCGATGAACAAGTCGAAGGTGCGGTTTTAGAGTTTCTAAGCGAGAAGCTTGGAAGAGAAATTACGTCTTTTGATGGTTTTTCAGAGGGTGAAGGCACAACACAAATTGACGAAAGAGTTGAGGCTATTGCCAGGTTTGTTAATGACACTGGCAGAAATCCTAATGATTGGTTTGCTTACCAGCAGTTAAATCCGTCTGAGATGGACGACGTAACAGCAGTTAAGGTGCAAATAGCAACAGAAAATCCAGAACTCACAGCTCAAGAAGTGGAACTGCTTCTCAACAGCAAGTATAATATCAACGATGACTTAGCGTCAGAAGATGAAATTAATGTTGCTAAACTTCAGCTTAAAATGGAGGCTAATAAAGCTAGAAAGAATATTGAGGGCTTGCGCTCTAAATATTTAGCTCCACAACCTCAAGCGGCTGAACCTCGCTCTTTTGTTAACGATGATTGGATTGCCGATATGTCTAACGAAGTAGATAATCTGGAAGGTCTAGAGTTTGATCTTTCTGGAGATAAAAAATTTACATTCGGTTTTGATGAAGCATACAAGAATCAGTTAAAGCAGAGCAACGCCAGCATAGAAACTTTTTTTGATGAATTTGTCAATGAAGACGGAAGCTGGGATTTTGATGCGCTTTCATCAACTATGGCTGTAAGAGACAATATTGATAAAATAGTTTCTTCAGCTTACACTCAAGGGCTCAGCGATGGGCAAAGAGGTATTGTTGATAAAGCTGCTAATATTTCAAACAAGTCACCACAGATGGGAGATCAAAATCAATCATCACCTCTAGCCGATCAAGTAAAACAAATAATGAGAGGTACTAGAGATAAGGTGACATTTAATATTTAAAAACTAAGAAAAAATGGCTAGTATAGGAAGTACAAGAGGTACAGATCTACCAAATATTGATGCTACGTCGAATAGAGCATTTAGAATTTCTCCAGAGACGTACACAACAGTAGACACTCTTATTAAAACTACAAAAGACCAGGTTATGCCTGACCTGGTTGAAACTTACGGTGAGCAAGGTATCACTGGTTTCTTAAAACTAACAGGCGCTATCAATAGCGGAGGATCATCTGATCAGATTGACTGGTGGGAGATGGGTCGTCGTCACAAGACGTACACTTACGCTGTTGCTAACATTACAAACAACACAACTAACATTGTTGTTGCAGCAGGTGATGACTCGTTCACTTCAAACGTAGAGGTAAACGATGTTATCATGGATAGCTCAACAGGAACTCGTTACATTGTTCAAGCTGGTGGATTCTCAACTGGTGTTGCATCAAACGTAACAATGGTTCTTTTGAACGGTAACGCAGCAATTACTTCAGGAACTCACTACGACGCTGTAGGCGGAGAGTGGATCAAGCTTGGTAATATGTACGCTCAAGGAACAAATCAGCCTGTTGGATTTGACGATCCAGGTGTAATCCGTCGTTCTAACCCATTCATGATCGTAAAAGATCGTTACGAGGTAAACGGATCACAAGCAACTAACATCGGTTGGGTAAATATCGGAGGCGGTGAATACCGTTGGTTCATGAAGGGTGAGCAGGAAGCTCGCGCTCGTTTTGAGGACCGTCGTGAGCTTATGATGCTATTTGGAGAGAAGCACAGCGGAACAGCTGGTACTGCTTTAGACAACGATTTGGCTGGTTCTGAGGGTTACTTCTCAGCTATCGAAGATCGTGGTATTCAAGTAAGCAACGCTGCTTCTTCACCAATGGACACATTTGGTGAGTTTGATGATATCATCCTTGAGTTAGATAAGCAAGGTGCACCTTCTGAGTACGCTATGTACTTAAACAGAAAGCAAGACTTAGCAATTGACGATATGTTAGCTATGGGTCTTTCTGGTGGTGTTACTACTGGTCTTCCAGGACAATTCGGAGCATTCAACAACGACGCAGACATGGCTGTAAAGCTTGGATTTAAGTCGTTTACTCGTGGTGGATACACTTTCCATAAGCACGATTGGAAGCTTCTTAACGATCCAACTCTTCTAGGTACATCTAACTTTATTCAGGGAGCTATGGTTCCTCTGTCTCAAGTAACAGATGCTCGTAGCGGAATGAAGGCGCCAGCTTTAGCTATGTACTATAAAGAAGCAAACGGATACAACCGTGAGATGGAGCACTGGGTAACAGGAAGTATCCTAGGTCACTACAACAATGGTGATGTAGGTTCTGACAATGCAGTATTCCACTACCGTTCAGAAATTGCTCTTTGTGTACGTGCTGCTAACCAACACGTTGTAATTAAAGGTTAATATTAACTAGGTAATGTACCTATAAAAGATAGATAATATTATGGAAAAATTTATGTTTTTTGCGAACAGTACGAGTGACGCAATCTGTGTTCCTGCAAGAAAGCTTGTAGAAATGGAGGTTGACGGTGACGGCGAGTCACTTGACCTTAGATTCGATGCGCGAGTTGGTAGTACGTCAACACCTTTCGCTAATGTACGTAACGAAGTAGAAGCAGACTTAGTGATTACTGACAACAAAGGTAAAGAGGTTATTAAATCTCTAGCTAATGAAATCAGAAAAGGTAAGGAACCTTTCATTGTAGTTGCTGATGATAACGTAGGCACATATGCTCACGTTAATATCACTGCTCTTGCAACGTCTACTCTTGACACAATCGGTTAATAATTAGAAAATATGGATACAAGTAAAAAATTCTTATATATAAATCCAGACGATACGGCTGGTGAGGTAGATGGTTCAAGACTTATCCCTGTTTCTAGTATAGAAATGATGGGTATGGGTGACGCTACAAGTTTGGAGATAGCTTACAAAGACGCTGGAAGCGGTGATATTAGCGTAGTTGATATTACTGTTGCTTCAGGTAAAGGTAAAGAGGTTATGCAGGCTATTGTTGAAGACATTAACTTCAGCAAGCAAAGCATTATTGTTGTTGCTGATAAAAGTAACGATGAGAAGTGTAGCCCGCATATCGACCTTAGCACAGCACCAGTATTAATTGAAGGCGGTAACAATACTGCGTACTTTGGGTCACTTCAGGTTAGTGATGGAAGTTTTACACTTTCAAATAGTGAATCGGGAGTAGCTAGTATTAAAGACTTCGATGGTGTCGCTGTGGCGAGTGTGAGTACAGATGGCATAGGTGTATCGGTTACAGGAACTTCAACTTCTTCAACTAGAAATGAAGGTTTTGGTTACAGAAAGCAGGTGCTTGAGATTGGTTCTGGTAATGATAATAATGAGCTGACGCTTGGCCTTGGAGATAGTGGAGCCGTTATTTACGTTACTCCAACGAATGCTTTAAATATCAAGTTGCCAGCAGTGGGAACTCAGGTAGGTTGGTTTTGTGATTTCATCATTGCAGAAAATGTTAACAAAGCGTTTACTATTCAAACAAACGGTCAAGACGGCAATGACAACATTACTTTATTTAGTAATGCTTCTGATGCTGTTTCGGCTGACGTTGGTGGTACAGATCACGATATTTTGACGTTTACTAATGCTTTAGCTGGATCTAGAATTGAGCTAATAAATTGCGTTGGTGGTGATGCTGAAAGATGGCACGCATACGTAAGAAGTATGAATACTGTTGATGCGTCAATCGCCTAATAACTAATACGTGAAAGGGCTTCGGCCCTTTTGCATTTAACTTTTTAATAACGAAAATAATTTTTAGAAATAATGAATGAATTAATTCTCTCAAAGCTTGACGCAAATGAGGTGAGAGCAAACAAAGGAGTTGTGTCTGTTGCTGAAACAAGCGCATCTTTTGTAGCATCTTCTGATGCAATTACTTCAGGGCCTATGTTAATCCCAGCTAACGCTGTTATCTTGGATTGCTACGCTGTTGTAAAAACTGCCCTTGCTTATGCTACGGCTACTCTTGGAACTCGTTTTGGAACTGCTGCTAGTGGTGCTCAAATCGTTGCTCTTGATGCTGACGGACTTGTTGGTTCGTCTACATCATTGGCTGCTGGTAAAGGTAACTGTACTGATGCAGAAAGAAACACTTCTTTAGGTGGCGCTGCTGCTGTAGTTGTTGTTGCTGACGCTGCTTACTCAGCTGATCAAAGAGCAATCTACGGTGAGGTAAAAGCTTCTACTGGAGCTTTCACTGCAGGTGAAGTTTACTTTGCTGTTGAGTACATGGTACTTGGCGATTAATTAAGCTGAAACTTAATGAGAAAGGCCCTTCTGGGGCCTTTTTCTTTGTCGTATATTTGTGTGTAATTTAGTAGAATGAAATTTTTCAAGTTTATTAGGGAAAACGTAACACCAGGCAGCGTAACCGCTTCTGATACGGGAGTTGGAATAAGCGTAGTTGCTATTCCAGCACAAAACGTGTCTCTAATTAGTGCCTCTACTGGTAAAGTAAAAATTGTATTTAAAGACAGCAGCATCTATGATGATATACAGTTGTTTGAAAACACAGCTATTGAAAAAACTAGCGTAGACATATCATGTAGAAGCGGTGACGAAATATCTTTGATATCAGATATAATTAATTTTATAGGATCTGAGCAAAAAAATAAACAGATTGTTTTTAACAGTGTTCAAGGAACATCTACATTTCAAAGAGCTGTTGTTGATTCTAAAGACGATGTATCAATATCTATTAAAGAAAGCCCAATTAATGTAGAGACTGGAGAGAAAGCTCAGGGCTCAGAAGAAAAAAAATATCAAAACAGCATTGGAGAAATTAACTTTGGACGAGAAGAAAACCTTCCGTCTTTTGACTTAAACCATCAAGGCTTAGTTGACTTTGCTGACGGCGCAACGATTACCACTTGGATAAATTCAGGAACTTCTGGATCAACTTACAATACGCCTAGATTAGGTAGTACAACTCCAACATGTGAGGATGATCCAGCTACTAGCGGAATTAGAACCAAATCTGTTCGTATACAGAATACAGATGCATTTAATGTGCCTGCATATACAGCAAAGGGAGATTATACTATTTATTGCGTTTTTGGAGAATATACTGGAGATTTTGGCTATTCTAATCCAATAGTTTTATACGGGGATGAAGCTGGTGAAACTATAGGGTTTGGAGGCAACCATCCAGAAGTAGCTGACTTTAATGAAGCTAGCTTAGGAAAAGCAAGAAAGAAGTATTCATTTAGTGTAAGGCACGACGGAAGATTAGGTGTTCCAGCGAGCACACAAACAGACACAAAAGAAAACGGAACTACACCTTTTAAGTGGCCGAACTATTTAGAAGCCAATGGATCAATAGATGATATGGGCGGTCCAGATGTGTTTATCATAAGAAGAGATTTGAATAGCAATATGTACCTCCATAACAGAGATGGAGATCTTGTTGCATTTATTAAGGGTAAAACAATTACCGACGATAAAACTTTTACTACTAAAACTAACGGACTAACAGACGGTGATTTGCTTATAGAAAACATAGGTACTGTAAAAGATTTCACAACAGCCGCTAGCATTGTTTTTGCTGGACATTTGGCTAGATTTGGAGTTATAGAAAGAGATATAGGTACTTCAGCTTCGGCTACGTTAGCTAAAGACCTTTTTAATTTATACAAAGTAATTTAATTTAATATGTCAGAGACAAAAAGAAGGACAGCTGGGCGTCCAAAACCCCAGCAACAAACAGAAACACCTGTACAAGAGGCGGTAACAGCACCGACTCCTGCACCGAAGAAAAAAACTGTTATTAGGCGTAGAGAGCAAATGAATCAAAACGCAGAGTACGAAATACCATCAAGGTCTGGTGTAGTGTATATGCTTCCTCAAAAGGGAGTTACAGTATACGATCCAGAACAAGACACTGTAAGAGAGTTGAGGTATTGTCCAAATGAACCATCTGTATGGGCTGATGAGCAAGGAAGTAAAGCTCTTAAGCAAACTGTAGCCTTTCAAGAAGGTAGATTGTTCGTACCAAAAGACAAGCCAAATTTAAGAATGTTTATGGATTTACACCCTATGAACATAGCTAACGGTGGTAAGCTATTTAGATTGGTGGATAAGCAAAAAGACGCTCAAGACAAGCTAAAGAGAGAGTTTGTAACGTCAGAAGCTATTGTTATGGTTAGGGATAAAGACATTAATGAGCTGCTGCCAATTGCGTTATATTTTGGTGTAGATATCAATAGACCAGTATCAGAAATAAGGTACGATCTTTTAAATATAGCTAAGAAGAATCCTAAAGATTTTATTGAATCATTTGATTCACCTCAAGTTCAAGTTAGATCGGTAATTCAACAAGCCAAAGACTATCAAATCGTTAACATCAAGAAAGATGGTTGTTATTGGTTTGACTCAAACGGACTAATTGTATCGGTCCCAGTGGGACAGGAAGGTATGGACGTTATGGTAAGATTCTGCTTAACAGAAAAAGGAGCTTCAGTTTTATCTTCACTAGAGGAAAAACTAAGCAAACTAGCATAAACGAAACACTCAGGACGGAGAGAGCCGCTTTTAGGGCGGCTTTTTCTTTTTGTATATTTGCTATATGATAGGCGTTATAGAAGTATACAACTACCTTAAAGACTACTGCAACAAAGACCAGAAGGGTTTTGTTACGCCAGAAGTTTTCAATTCGTTTGCAGCTTTAGCTCAACAGCAAGTATATAATTCAATGTTTGCATCTATGGGTGAAGCTTTGAATATGAGGAGAAAGGGTGTGGATCCAGCAAGAGAAAAATCTTTTGTTAGGCAGCTAGAAGAAGACATGGCATACTATACAAAAAGAGAGCTATTAGAAAACTCTGATTCATCAGAAGATAGTATGTTATTTGATAAACCGAGAGATTTGTCTAAAATATCCTCAATAAGTCTTACTGATAGGGAAAGAACATCGGTTGAGGTGTTACTTAATCCTGAAAAAGCTGATAGAATATTAAGCAGTAATCTATCCACCCCTACTAAATCATTTCCAGTCGCTTTGATTGGAGATAAGATAGAATTGTTTCCTTCAGTTATAAGCTCTATTTATTTAACATATTACAGACAACCAAGATCTGTTTTTGCAACAAGCACTGTTGGTGGCGGTCAAATGGGTGATATAGACTCAATGTCTACGCCTACATACGCTGCAAATCAGTTTGGTGGTATTGAAATTGCAATACCTATAAATTGCAGAAACTTTGATCTACCAGAACATTACAAAAGCAAACTAACTTATGAGATGGCAAAGCTTATTGGTATTAGCTTACGTGATGATTTTTTAATAAATAAAACAGCCTCGTAATGGCATACAACGACGTTTCCTCTTCAGGCATGAATTACGTGCCGCTACGACAAGTTATAGATGATTATATTATCACAATAGATAATGATGATTACGTTAGCTCGGCTTCAGATGTAATGATTCGTAATATAGCGCTTAGAGGTATTCGTGAGTTTGGATTTGATATTACGTCAAGAGTGAAATCAATTAAGCTGGATGTAAACACAACCAACAATACAGTTGCTTTGCCTGACGATTTTGTTGACCTTTTAAAAATTGGAACAGTAGGATCTGATGGATTATTAAGAGTTTTAGGTCAGAACAAAAACTTGAATCAATCAAGAAGAATTACGCAAGTAGACTCTGATGGTGATGGCGTTGTAGATACAGATACAACTTCAAAGGTGGACAGCGCCCAGGGACCGCTTCACATACACGACAACTTAATACTAGACAGAGAGGACGACAAAACAAACACTAATGTTAGTTCAGGCGTTTCTGACGAGTATGATTTTTATATTTTTGAAAACTATGCTTATCAGGGAGGTTTAGGAAGACTTTATGGAACTGGAGGCGGTCATATGCAGGGGGAGTATAGGATTAATTTAGATCAAAACAGAATAGAGGTTGATACCTCTAATGATGTTGCAGAGGTCGTTCTTGAATATATATCTGACGAGGCTAGATCTACTAACCCAGTCATTCATGTGTATGCAGAGGAAGCTCTTAGGACATACATATACTACAAGTTATGTGAAAGAAAATCAACAGTACCTGCTAATGAAAAAGCTAGAGCTAGATCTGAATATTACAACGAAAGAAGAAAGGCAAAGGCAAGACTAAGTAACTTCTCTAAAGAGGAGGCTCTTAAGACAATACGTAAAAACTTTAAGTTAGCACCTAAATACTAATGGCAGTAAATAAAATAAGACCAAGAAAGATAAATTCTGCTGCAGATTCTAGGCTCAGAAAATCTGACGAAATGTTAGATGCTGTAAACTTAGTAGCTACACATGATTTTAGAGATTCTGGGGATACTACAGAAGGTAATGATTCTAGCGGCAACGCTGGTGTTTTAAAGCCGTGTAGAGGTAACGGATTTGTTCCCCCACATACAGACGTCATAGATGGGGTTCCAAATGATTTAGAAAAAAGAGTTTTAGGTAGCGTAACTGACCATGAAGCAAATGTTGTTTATTTGTTTTTGTGGTGTGAAGAAGCTAAATATCAAGGTGTTTATGCATATGATCCCACAGGATATCTACCTGGATCAACAGAAAACTTTGATGGGTATAGAAAAGTATACACATCTCAGCAGTTTAATTTTGTGTCTGATTCTTTTATTAAAGGGGATATAGTTAGAATTGAGAACAAATACTTTTATTCTTTAAATAATATTAATAGAGCTTTATTTAATTCAAGGTCTGATAAAAGAGGCACTAGCCTTGAAACGATAAGTGATGATAATTTAGCAGATCACTTGACTCAAATATATGATACTCAACCTATTATATATTTTACTGACAACATAAATGAGCCTCGAAAAATACATCCATTTAGAGCTCTTGTAGAAAACCATAATAATTACGATTTAGTAGACGTAAAAGACTTTATTACGGCTTGCCCTAAAACCCCATTATACCCTATAACTGCTAAATTTGAAACAGATCCAACGGATCCTACATCTTCTTTTGAAGGCATATCTGGATTTCAGTTTGCATACCAGCATATTTACAAGGGTGGCGAAGAGAGCGCTTTATCTACGTTTTCTGACATTGTGGTTCCAAATGCATACTACCAGCAAGGCGCAAATGAGACTGCTGATTTAAGCGTAAACAACAAATGCGTACTTACAATACCTCACAGAAATCAATATTTTGAGAATGTTTTTAACGAGGATACAGCATCTGTAGAATCGGTTTTGAGCGCAGAAGTGTATGGAAGAACTAAAGAAATAAACAAAATAAGAATACTCTCTAGAATGGGTAATGAGGGTGCTTGGATTACTGTTGAAGAAATAGATGTTCCTGCTGATGGTTTATTATACGGTGAAGACATAACGTATGATTTTTATAATAGGCAGGTTTTTGCTGGGTTTAACAAAAACGATGCAATAAAACAATTCGACAACATACCTCAAAAAGCAGAGGGTCAAGCGGTCGTTTCTGACAGACTTATGTATTCTAATTACGTAGAAGGATACGATAATGTAGATGTTAAAGCAAGAGTAAGAGTAAGATATCATGATAGGCCTGAAGATTTTATTGATCAAGAGATAAAAGTAACACCAACAATAAAACATGTGGCAGACCATGCAGGATACGGGTCTTACGCAGGGGGAGCTGCTGGAAGAAAAGAAAAAACAGTAGGTTATCACATTGATACACAAGGTTTACCGCCTACTATAACAGAAAATGGAACAGTGGATCTTTTTATCACTGTATCTCCTCACAGAAACTGGCATATATACAACACAAAAAACAGTTTTCACGGATCTAGACATTTATCTTTAGATCTTGGGGAAGAGATTACTCCTTCACAAGACTTAAGTGTTGTAGAAGGCGGTGAGGTATTACTCGACACCGCCACATCAGTAGTGGGTCCAGAAACATGGGGCTTAAAACAAACAGAAGCAGAGGCTAGAGGCGGATCTGGTTTTAACGACAGAATGGATAAGTTTTTTGGGGCAAACAACGGTGTTTCTGTTGGTGAGCTTGGAGATTTTACATGGAATACAGTTAGCAGTCAACACGACTTTTTAAACGGGCGTTCCTGTAAGGCTGTATTTGGTACATCAGCAGCAAACCCTCTTATATTAAGAGGACAACCGCTTTCGTTTTTTGTTACGCTACAAGCAACACAAGATATTAACGAAGCACAAAATGCTATTAGGAATGCTTTGATAGCTTCTTTAACAGATCAAAGTTTAGAAGTTGGTGACAACACGGGAAGCTTTTTAATCGTTAATCTTCAAAGAGATTTTTCTTATGTTATCAATGAGGGTTTGCCTGGGGGTGATATAGAAACAGATGCAGGGGAGTCTATAGAATCTCCATTTAGAATACCTGTTTTATCTGGATCAGACAGTAGAAAACACTTAATATGTGCTGTTGGAAATGGAGATATAATTAACGAATCGTCTAGCGAATATTCCTTAACGCATCAGAGCCCTTGCGGTTATTTTATTGTAAATAAAGCAAATGTAACATTTGGTTTAAGGAATGCTGGTAATGGTTTTATGCATCTTAGGATTAAAGATGTGTCTAACGTAGACATACAAACATGCATTCCTTTTATGAATGCAGAAAGACTTGACAGTGGGGCTGATGATAATAACTCGTTAAACTATGTTGAACCTCAGCAAAGCCCACAAAGTGATTCCGATAAATGGGGATTGAGGGATGCTACGATGTGGAGTTTAGATGAACTTATTGTAGATTCTTGGTACTGCTATTCAAAAGAGTTTATGCAATCTGGAAACTTTAACCCAAGAATATACACACCTACGCCGACAGACTTTCCTAGGTATATGAATGGAGAAGGTGGTGGGAGTTATAGCTGGGGAGATCTTAATCCAGAGTGTACTAATAACGGTCAAGGTAAAAATTCTGCTATTGTAAGCATAAGCGCATTTAACAACTTATTCTACACACCAGAGAACTGGGAGTACAGGTATGAAGGAGATGGATTGGGACAAGGTGGGTGGAAAGATGCGTGGCATATTCCGTTTCAAAGAGCTGTAGACCATATGGCTCTGACTGGAGATAATGCTGGAACTTTTCAGGCTCCATCAAATACAGAAAACAATGGGAGGATGAGAATAATGGGTTATCTAAATGGTAACTATGACGATATATATGATACTGATTATGGTTACTCTATGGTGGATGGAGCTATAGGACCTGGATCAAGCAGAGGCGGGCAAGAGGCTATTCACGCTTATGCTAATATAGTATATTCAGGAGCGGGAACTTACAAGCCTGGTAGTGTTACTGGAGAGGTAATTTTTGCTGGTAGGATAGGCCCTAGGGGGCACTTTATAGGTGCAATGACAAAAAATGTAAATGCTGGCGATGAAACTCCTTATGCAAAATTCTCAAAACAACAGCTTTTGCCTTTATTTGGTGGAGGCTTTTTAGCAGAAGACGGTTTTCAATATTCTAATAAAACACAAAACGCAGACTACAGCGATTTAGACGGATATAATTACACATATAGAAGTAAAATATTAGAAACAGGTCAAATTCAGGACGCTTTAGACGCTCTTGAGGCATACTCTCTAAACGAAGCCATATACAACCCTTCGGCTAAATATCATGGAGATCCTAACAGCCTTGCTAGCGAAAATGATGCTGAACTTGATTTATTTACAATAAGCACTTTACAGACTGCGGAAATAAGAATTGATTCTCTAGAAGCTCAAGTTTATTCACCTGACGAAGTAATTGCAGGCGGAAGATCGTTTAAAACAAGAGCTACTCATGCTTTTGGTGTCGTATATTACGACGAAAGAGGTCGAAGCGGCAATGTAAACCCTATAATATTTCAGCAAGTTGCTCAAGGTAGCGAACCTTTTGTTAGTAAAAATTCTGAAGGTGTTTATGTAAAAGGATATTCTGATGAAGAAAGATCAGAAAAGGGCAGGGTGTCTATGGAAATAGAATTACTTAATGACCCTCCAGAGTGGGCTCACCATTATCAAATAGTTTATGCTGGAAACGTAACAAAGGGTAATTTTATACAGTATAGCACAGGAGGTGCATTTATTACAAACTTTGCTGAGTCTAATTTTCCTGATGCGTTTATGCCGCCAGAAGATTTGCGAAGCACCAACATATATGTATCTTTAAATTACCTACAACATAATAAAGATGTATCGTATGCCGAAGCATTTGGTGCAGTATCTCCACTAGGAAATAAAGACTTGTACATTTACAAACCTGGAGATAAGCTTAGGGTGTTAGCATACTACGATACTCCTGGACAGAGACAATGGCCTCACCAGTATGAATTTGACGTTCTTGGTCAGGTAGAATTACCAGCTGTAAAAGACGACAATGAGTTATATAGAGCGTTTCAAGACAACCTAGACGCAGGACCGCTTATGGCAGATGTTAGAACTGGTCAGTTTTTAATATTAAAGAATAACCCAAAAGCTGTAGGGTTTAGCTATAATGAAGTTAAGCAAGCTCAGAATTTAGAGACAACGAACTTTCACAATTGGAACAATATATGTACCGTAGAGATATATTCTCCTTCAAAAATTGCAGACTTAGAGGAAAAATTCTACTATGAAATAGGCGCTGTATTTGATATACTCAAAGATGAGAACGGTAATGTATATCATAAATCTAACCCTGTTGAAATTAGCAGAGGTGATGTTTGGTTTAGAACCACAGCTTTAGCAGTCCCAGAGTTTGAAGAGGTAGCTGAACTGGACGGTGGAGACCCTAATCCTAACTTTGAGATGTATAAAAACTTAATACTGTTTAATACAGATCAAGAAAACGACCAAGGTAAGAGTACGCCTAGATTCAAAAACTACTATGTAGAATCTATGACTTTTAATGATACGTTTGCTGGAAATGATGTGTTAGGTATAGGTAAGCCTAAAGTTATAAGGTCAGACGAGGGTCAGATTAGAAAAAGAGCTTCTGTTATATATTCTGATAAACATATATTTAACAGAAATAATATTAAGTTTCCTTCATTTAATGGTAGTATTGGTAATTTTAAAGACCTACCAAATGAGTATGGAGCTATAAATTATATACAAAACAATTACGACTCTCTTCTGTGTATACAGGAAAACAAATCAAGTTTATCTCCAGTAGAAAGAAACATCATATCTGATGCTGGGAAAAATGAAAGCTTAGTTACAACAAGCGACATAATTGGAGTTCAAGCATTTTTTGCAGGTGAGTACGGTGCAGACAACAACCCTGAGTCTGTTGTTAGAACAGAGGCTGCTACGTATTTTGCTAGTAAATCAAAGAGTGAGGTATATAGGTTGACGTCAGAAGGAATACAAATCATATCTGAAGAGGGTATGAAGTCGTATTTCTACAGAATTTTTGAAGAAGCTAAAAGGCTACAGGCTGAAGGCGGTGGTAAAATTTACATACCAGGAGGGTATGACCCTCTTAAGGATGAGTTTTTAATTACGATTTCAAATCTACCATATATAGCAACCACTGGTGTTCATGAATACGATCAACCTCAAGACGGTGAGCTTATACCAGACCCCGTAGATCTTGAAGATCCTACAGAACCTATCGTTGGGTGTATGGATCCTGCAGCAGAAAACTATGATCCTGACGCAACAATACCATGTAGACCAGACGCAGAAACAGGCGTAGATTGCTGTAAATACCCTGAAGAAGGTTGTGCGGATCCAGTGGCTACTAACTACAACCCACTAGCAGAGCAGTCTTGTGCAGACTGCTGTGTGTACTTCGATCCTTGTTCTTTTGATGAGTTTTCTGAAAATCCAGACGGAAGCGTTACTCCATCAGACATATTATACATATGGGAGGAGGTTATCCCTCAGTTAACGCCTGAAGAAATTCAATTACTTGGTTGGGATTTTGCTTGGGTAAATCCAGAAACATTCAGTCACAATGGGTTAGGCATGCCTCCTGAAGACAGTTACAACGTATATACTGGAGGTCCAGTAGGTACAGAAATGGGTGTACCTTGGGACTTTCAGCAAGGGGTAGCGGGAAGTCCGTTTGGCACATTCGCTAGCGCTTACAACTTTGCTCTAGCTGTTTATGCTGGGGCAAGCGGTTATAACGTAGGACCTTGGACGTCAAACACAAAAAATTGTCCAGATACACCAATTATTGCTCCAGGTGACGATACAACTCAGCCGATATTTAATCCTTGTGATTACCCTAGACTTCTTGATGAGGATGGAAACTTAACTACATTCTCAGTACTTCAAGCTGTAACAGTACAAACTGAAGATGGAGGGTACATAGTTGACGAATCTCTAGTGCCTGATGAAGTAACATTTAATCAGTTAATGGCTCTAGCTTTACAGGGTAATGTATCTTGTGTAGAAACTGGTTACGAAGAACCTGAAGTAGGTATAGACGGGGAGGACTATGACTATCCTTTTAACATTTGTAACTACTTGAACCCAGAAACAAATACTATTGATATTGCATATAGCGCACCTTTATTTAATTTAGATGCTGCTGCAAACGGGTGGGATTTAGAGTATGTAGAAATATTTAGTCAATACGTTGGGCTAAGCGGTTCTGAGATTGGCTGTACAGATCCTACTATTGGATTGGATGACGATGTTATAGTTGATGACGATGATGGATTCTCTGAAGATGAGTTAAATGACTTTGAAGATGCTGATCCGCCGCCACCGCCGCCAGAACTTCCATTTTGGAATCCTTGCACTGTAGAAGAGTGGATAAATCCTGATGGATCTATTTCTGTGTTAGCTGCTTTAGATTTGCTAGGCGAGGGTGTTGAAGGAATACCAGGTCTACCAGAGGGTTATACCGAACAAAATGTTATAGATATAGTTCTTGGATATGCAACAGGAGGGTGTCCAATACCAGATGTACTAGAACCGCTTCCGTACACAGGTAGTCTGTGTGATTATAATCTTGGATCACCTCAAAATCCATCAGCTATAACAAACGATAGCCTTCTATTTCATTTTAACCAGGTTATAAGTCAAATATCTGATGGAAGCATAACTCTAGCTGAGTCGACATACCTATTCCCTGATTTAAATAATGACGGGGGTGTTGGAACTGCTGACTTACAGATATTGTTGTCAAATGAAATTCAATCTCAGCTACCAATAGACTGTGAGTATATAGTAGATCCAGATGATGAAGATGTTAATATAACTGAGCCTACAGTAAGGAGCACTTACAGCGGACCTCAATTCATCCCGTCAACACCAGCTCAAAGCGTTCAATCAAGTAATAACAACGAAACTACTACTCTAAATAAAGTTGCTATAAAGAGCAAAACAAAAGAAACAAGATCTAAATTAAGATCTCATAAAAGAAAATATAGATATTAATTATGCACGGTAAAACAATAGCTTTTGACAATAGAGCTAAGTTCTGGAAGACCAGATACAGCTTTGTACCTACGTGCTATGCGTATGTAGATAAAAAATTTATGTCTTGCAGGAGCACAACAAATTCAGATCTTTTATGGAGGCATGATCTCAAGTTAAGACCATTTAACAATTTTTATGACACTCAATATAAATCGTCCCTAAAAGCTAGTTTTAATGATAACTTATCTGTAAATAAGCTATATAAAAGTTTGTCTTTAGAAGGCACAGAAAATTTATCTGGGGGTCAGTCAAGGTTTCTTGCTAATAGCACATCTCAACCTGCTCAGATGAGAGATGCCGTTGTTGGAAGATTAGAAGAAAAAGGCGGTATATTGTATGCGCCGCTGGGGAGGGGCACAAAAACAACAAATAGCAACCTTAATGCAATAGGAGTTGCTAGATCTATTACACCTCTATTTGAAACTCGTGCATCGACTCAACAGGAACTTTTATCTATTATCTCTACAGGTGAACTTATATACGGTTATAATTACGATCTAAAAAAGTTTTTTTTAGAGGTGGATTTTTTCACGCATAACTTTATGTCTTCTAACACATTTAAGATAATATTTGGAGGGGCTAATGGCTTTTTAGGGGAAACAACTGACAATGTATCAAATGGCTCCTACAACAACACAACCGCCTATTATTTAAACAGCACATTAGTTAGCCCATCTGGCGTTTCAAAAGCTACTATTGATGGTAGAAACGGTATTATCGTTGATTTAGAATATGAACAAACTTCTGAAATAATGTTAGATATTTTACAGGGGCAAATAGATCTTTATTTTGATCTTGGTAATAATCTTTCTGACGACCTAAGCGGTAGATTTTCTGCTGGTAGTCCTGCCGTAGTGTACATGTTAACTCCAAACAAAATTAATGGGGCAGATCCAAAAGGTCAATATGCAGACTTAGAGTTAGATTTGGGTGTAAGCGGAACAGAAGATTTTGAGCTAGATCAAATAAATTTAAACTATGAACCAACTAGGTTGGACCACGGAAGCAATTAATTTAGTAAATTTGCAGTAGTATGGCAGCAAGAGATATATTAAAACTCCTTAATAACAGGAGAAATAGGGGTGAAAAGGTGAAGTCTTTTCAGCCTGGCGGCAGAATAGAATACGTGGGTGATGTTCCTGGTCTTTCACCAGACTTTGTTCAAGCTTTTGCAGACTATTTAAATACTCCTGTCGAGGATAGGCCAGATCCAGGAAATTCAGGAATTGGCGGTAGTTACGTGTATTATGAAAATCCAGAGGACGCATATCAAGCAGCTGTAGAGTCTCTTACGACGCAAATAACTGGGGGCGCACCGCAGCTTTACGGAACTGAAAACATTTCAGATGCGGATTTAAGAGGTTCGGTAACAACTCAGTCAATTCTTAAAGACTTAGGGATAGAAGAGTATAAGGACTATGAAGCACCAGTAGTCACTGATGTTATTGATACAACTGGAGCTGAGGGCGGAGCTGGAAGTGGTTCTGGTGTCAAAAACACTAATTTTGTAGACCCCACAAAAGGCACACAGGAGGTAGAGTACGAAGTGGGTACAATGGGTGATATTGGGAGCATACTTAAAGGTGCTTCTTTAATTGGTGATATCGGTAGTTTAATTACAGCGGGAGATAGACAAGAAGAAACCGTTAAAGCCTTTGAGGACGCTGCTGACGTAGCTGGAGATCCTAGCGTAGTAGATCCTTCAGCAAGAAATTTAGCTTACTTACAGGCGAGAGGTGAT
>CEOU01058572.1_pt1 | contig 21683 bp, 26 predicted proteins | sample 530731 | NCBI WGS metagenome assembly CEOU01 (sample SAMEA2620894, study PRJEB7988) | marine metagenome | isolation source: saline water (ENVO:00002010), including
GGTATACATACAAGTCATATAACCTACCTCGTATCTAAAAATGAATCCGGTCCACCATATCATTATAACGATCTTGAAGAAACATTCGAAATTTAACTACCTAAGTAGAAGCTGGAATATTTATTTTTCAACAAATAAACATCCAACAATCAATAATGCTCTTTGAGATCCAACGTGCTTGCCCCCGACCCGGTCAGTCCCGAGTCATTGCATCCGGTCCTTCCGCCATAAAAACTTTGGAGCGTCTCACGACCCTGCTCCCGAACGCTAAAGTTAGTGTTGAAACCCTCACCATCCCCACCGAGATTAAATCCGATGAGGATGATGACGACATCACTCTTGCCGAACTCAAGGAACAGCTCGAGGACAACATGACTCTCGCAGAGCTTCAAGAGATGCTTCTCGAGGAAGAAGAGGAAGAAGAGGATGAACCCATCGAGTGGGTGGACGAGATGACGTATTACTCCCGCACTTGCGGTGAGTTGAGAAACTTTTAGATAAAAATCTCTTTTATTAATAAGAATGTCTTTCATCATAGCTCCATCTCAGCCTGACATCCCCGATTATAATCATGAGATTCATACCGTTGTCATCGATAACATTTTCAATTATTCGAGTCAGACGACCAATACAGACACTGATTTTGTCATGCATTTAACAACCCCATTAAAAAACGTAGTCCAGGCTCGTTTAGTAGCTGCTACTTTTCGAACACATAACAGTGGAAGTGCTAGAGCTCAACGAGCTTTACATATAGGTATAGAAGAACTTCGTACACACCTTTCGCAAAGGGGGCAAGCGGAAGTAAACTTCGCAAATGATCCAACATCTGATACCATAGTAGATGCTCATAATCATCTTAATGGTATCTTTGGAACGGTAGTAGGTCCATGTGTAGCACAAGAACCACACGGAGATGCAAACCCTGTTAACACAGTTATAACTTTCAAAGACGAGTATCCCATCGTACAATGTTTTCACAACCCCATTCAAACTCTCGATCGTCTAACATTTAACATCGACAGGGAAACGGGCCAAACAGCAGAAATAAGTAACTCTTTGATGGTGTTCCGTTTCACGTGCCGAAAGAAAAATCTCGCATAAATCGAACCTAAGTAAGAACAGACTTTGTATTATTCAAACAATCAACAACCAACAACCAACAATGTCTATTTTCAGGAACTTCCAGCGAAACATAAACAATCAGATTGAATCTGATCTGACCCCAATTGCACGCCAGCTTCAATCTGCTGAGGTTGAGCGTGACACCTGGAAAAGTAGATACAGGAGATCGGAGGAACGGCGTCTACAGGCTCTTTGCGACCACAACTCTACCCGCAAGGAGCTAGAAGAAGCTCGCAGACGTATCGCAGAGCTCGAGTCTTTGGTTAAAAGATCTGACAGCAATGACGATGAAAGCGATGACGATGAAAGTGACGACGAGTATTCCTTCCGCGAAGATGACTTGCATCGCCACGTGGACAACATGCTTACAAAGATCTTTTCCAGATGTCACTCTTCTCGCCTTACAGACCACGAGGACAGAATCGAGCGGAAGCTAAAGTCCCGAGCGATGGATATGTGTACTGAGATTGTAAAAAGGCGTCTTTTTAGATCCTGGCTCGACAATCATCGCAACAAGTCGGTGGCAGCAGGCATTGCATATTACCTTGTGGATGAACGTCGAGAGAATCCTATTTACAGAAAGACCAAACAATGGTATGCTAGGATTACAGACGTTGGCCCCAAGACTTTGAACCAAGTAAACTACAACCTTAGAAGGCATTTTAAGGGTTAAAGAACTAGAACTACTTTTTAATACAATGTCCTCTTATAACGTTGAAGCTTGTAATTACAAATATCGTGTCTCCTCTCTCGAGAAAGTGGTAGATGGTGATACCATAGACGTTAATATTGATTTGGGATTCGACGTATGCACGAAGCAGAGGGTCCGACTCCTGGGTATCGATACACCCGAATCTCGTACCTCTGACAAGGAAGAGAAGGTCTTTGGTCTCCTCTCCAAGAAAAAGCTCAAGGAGTGGTGTCTCAAGGCAGTCGCTTCAGACCGGGATGACATCGAAATTGAACTTCGTTGCCCAGAAGCTGATTCTCGGGGTAAGTTTGGCCGAGTACTAGCCGAAGTATGGGTACATGAAGATGGTGTTTGGACCAACGTAAACAAATGGATGTGTGACGAAGGGTACGCTGTGCCATACGGTGCGGAAAACAAGGCCCTAGTCCAGGATCTTCACATGGCAAATCGCAAGAAACTGATCGAACGTGGAGAAGTTTAATAACCTAAGTTAGAGAATAGAGTTTTAATAAATTAAAATGGAAGAGTCGGTTCAAAAACTGACCCACACTGAACATATTCTCAAGAGACCCGACTCTTATGTTGGTCCTGTGGATGCTGTTCGAGAACCCTATTGGGTTCTGAATGGTGATAAATTCAAACGGACTACAACTAAATACTCACCGGCTCTCTTGAAAATTTTTGATGAGATACTTGTCAATGCTGTGGATAGAAATTCTACGCATCCTAAACAAGTTTCTTCTATATCGGTCAATGTTGACGAAAAAGCTGGGATGATTACAGTGGATAACAACGGACCATTGGGAGGTCTTACTATTCAAAAAAATGAAAAAGAGGATGTATGGAACCCTGAACTTGTTTTTGGTCATCTACTCACGAGTACCAATTATGATGATAATCAAAAACGAGTTGTGGGAGGTAGGAATGGATACGGAGCAAAGCTGGCTAATATATACAGTAAATGGTTTTCGGTTGTCATTAAGGATCCAGAGACCAAAAAAGAATATTCCCAAGAATGGTTCGACAACATGTCCACGTGCTATCCTCCAAAAATGAAAAAATTCAACGGTGCTACAGCTTCTGTATCAGTATCTTTCAAACCTGATTGGTCAAGGTTTGGAATGAAAGAAATGGAACAGGGAATTTATAACATCATGGAAAAGCGTGTATGGGATGCCAACATCTGCACATCTTCCAATTGTAAGGTCAAGTTCAATGGTGTGGCTCTTCCCAAACAAAACTTTGAAGCATATGCGAAAATGCATGAAGGAGTTAACAATGTGTGTTCGATGACCAGTGATCGTTGGTCTGTCTGCCTTGGTCCATCTGAAGATGGACTGCAGCAGGTGTCGTTCGTAAACGGTATCTGTACAACTAAAGGTGGTACTCATGTTGACCACGTTGCCAATATCATTTCCAATGGAATCATCGAAGACATGGCAAAGAAAATCAAGCTCAAGCCACAACAAGTGAAGAATGCTTTCACAATCTTTGTTCGATCAACTCTAGAGAATCCAACTTTCTCGAGCCAAGTCAAATCTGAATGCACATCGAAGGTTCAATCATTTGGAAGTAAATTTGAACTTCCCAAAACCTTTGTAAAAAATGCATTGAAGACTGGAATCGCAGATGAACTCACTGCACTCTCAAAATTCCGAGAAGCAAAGGAACTTTCAAAAACTGATGGAGGTGCACGAAAGTCAAAGATTACTGGAATCCCAAAACTTGACGATGCAAATAAGGCTGGGACGGCTCAGTCAAAAAAGTGTACACTCATTGTGACAGAGGGTGACTCGGCAAAGACTCTCGCTGTTGCCGGTCTCTCTGTGGTTGGAAGGGATCACTATGGGGTCTTTCCTCTTCGAGGAAAATGCAAGAATGTGCGCGATGCCTCTGTGGCACAGTTGACTTCGAACCAGGAATTCAACGATCTGAAGAAGATCCTTGGACTTCAACAAGGGAAGGAATACAAAGATGTATCAGAACTTCGTTATGGACAGCTGATGATCATGACTGACGCGGATAATGACGGATCCCATATTAAGGGGTTAATTCTGAATCAGCTGCACTACTTCTGGCCCAGTCTCCTCAAGTTGGGTTTTGTTGTATCGATGGTTACACCCATCATCAAAGCCAGTCGTGGCAACCAAGTCAAATCATTCTACACTGAATCCACCTTCAGGTCTTGGTATGGAAACGGACAATCTGGATGGACTATAAAATATTACAAGGGTCTCGGTACATCGACTTCAAAAGAAGCTCGTGAATACTTCAAAAAAATTGGAGATCTCACAGTTAAATTTGACGTTGACACGATGACCGATGAGTCAATTGTTTTGGCATTCGACAAAAAGAAAGCAGATGCGCGCAAGTCATGGCTTCTTGAAAGCACGGCAAAAGACTCAAAGGAACTTGAAGTACCTTATGGTAACATCAAGCAACTTGGAATCAGTGACTTTGTACACAAGGACCTTGTGAACTTTAGTCTTGCCGATCTTAAAAGATCCATTGCTCACGTGGCTGACGGTCTCAAACCATCGCAGAGAAAGGTGATGTACTCATGCTTTCAGAAGAATCTTCGAAATGAAATGAAGGTAGCACAATTGGCTGCTTACGTGGCTGAAAAATCAGCTTATCACCACGGTGAGGTATCTCTGGCAGAGACGATCGTGAAGCTTGCCAATGACTATACGGGTAGTAACAACATCAATTTATTGGAACCTTGTGGACAATTTGGCACCAGGTTGATGGGAGGAAAGGATGCCAGCCAGACTCGTTATATTTTTACCCGACTGGCCAAAGATACTCGAAAATTGTTCGACCCGAAGGATGATGCAGTTCTCACATACTTGGATGATGATGGACGATCTATTGAACCAGAATTCTACATGCCCACTCTCCCAACCGTATTGGTGAATGGGACAGAAGGTATTGGAACAGGGTTTTCTTGTTATGTGCCACCATTCAACCCAGAAGACATCAAACAAAACATTGTTAATCATATCAACAATAAACCATTCAAGCCCATGAAGCCTTGGTTCAGGGGATTTAAGGGGCGTGTATTTGAAGAGGAAGGAGGTGGATGGGTCACCGAAGGTATTTGGCAGGTTATCGGAACAACTGTCAAAGTTTCTGAACTACCACCAGGTAGGTGGACACAGGATTATAAGGAATACCTTGATACCCTTGTTGAGAAGAAGCTCATTGGAAGTTTTACAAACAACAGCACAACTGAGGATGTCGACTTTTTGATCCAGGGATATTCTGGTAAAGACATCATCAAAGATCTCAAACTTCAAAAGACTATTCGCAGTACAAATATGCACCTCTTCCATCCATCGAAGGGGATCTGTAAATACCAATCTGCAGAAGAAATTCTATCAGACTTCATCGGACTTAGACTGGAATACTATAAAAAGAGGAAGGATCAACTCATCTGGGAAACTCAACTGCGATCAGACGTGTGCAACGAACGTGCACGATTTGTCAAGGAGGTTGTAGATGGTAAATTGATCGTGTTCAAAAGGAAGAAACAGGAACTTGAGAAGGAACTGAGTGAATCTTTCCGGCAACTTGATGGATCTTACGATTATCTCTTGCATATCAAGACGGTTGATTACACAGAGGAACGAGTAGAGGCTCTTCACAAAGAAGCTTTACAGGCCAGAGAAGAACTAGAAAAACTGAAAAAGACGGGTCATGTCGATATGTGGATAACCGACATTAAAAATATGTAGACATGTATTAAGATGCCCACTTCAAGTGGAGCCGCTGTGTCTCTACATGCCATTGGCAAACAAGAGTCATACATACATAGTGAAAACCTAGATGAATCCATTTTTAATTACAACCCTAAGACGCATTCTAATTTTACAAAGTTTCATAGAACCACGGTTGTGAACAAGTCACCCACTTCCCCAACATGGCCATTCAATGAACGTATCAAAGTAACATTCAACCCACAGAATATGGGTGACCTGCTTAGTAACATGTATGTCATGTTAAAACTTCCAGGTCTGACTCAAGACAAAAATTATTCAGATCAGGTTGGTCGTCATCTTATCAAGTCGGTGACTATGCGTGTAGATGAGATCGAGGTTGAAAAAATTTTTGATGACTGGATGGTTATACACGACGAGTTATATTTGGAAGTATCAGAGAAGGTTTCTAACCGTTTCATCCTTAATCGAATGTTAGGTTTTGATACTTCATCCGCTCAACGTGCCTATGCATCATTAGACTCGGAAGTTATTATTCCATTACCATTTTTCTTTTCACGTAAATACTCGAGTGATGAGTATCTGTCAAATGAACCAAACAGACCTTTCTTCCCATTATGTGCCATTCACAAACAAAAAATGGAATTTGAATTTGAGTTTCATCCACAAAACTTTTTCACAAACTCAGTTAACACGATCCAACTCGACAACTTTAAAATTATAACTGAAGAATTTACCATTGACCCAGTTGAACGTCTTTATCTTAAAAATAAAGAATACACAATGATTACGGATGTCGTGAAAAGACACCCAACTATCGAAACCGTTCCGGGTGTAGACAATATACAAACCAATCTTGTTCCAAATAGCCGTGTTAAATCTATACACTGGTTTTTACGAAACAGTCGTTTTGAAGATACTTCAATCAGTGCATTACCCGAAGAATTCGATACGTATAAAATTTACATAAGAGAAGTAGCAGGAGTAGGTGCTTCTTTTACATTGAAAAACCTGTCTTTCTTTACAGCCCTGACACAGGGAGGTGTAACAACCTTTTCACGTGTTAATTTTTCAGAGACACCTATATTGAACGGAACCAGTACAATCGAGTCGGTAGGTGATCCATTTTCGACTGAATATAATATCATAGAATGGAATAACCCTGTATCTAACCCTCATGTCCCTATAATTACAGTTAAAGTACCCGCTAACTCGTTCATAGAAAAATTCACTTTTGAGTTTTACACACCCAGTTCGTCTCGCACTGATAACGGTAAATTATACACAAATATTCCAGCATTTAATATTGAGAAAAACGACGAACAAAACCCTATACTATTAGCCACAGACGTCATTTCTAATTTTGTATCTCTCACACAACCTACATTTACACAATCCTATAGTATAACGCTCGATACAAGCGTGTTCCGAGTCCCCGATGCAAACTTCTCTGATTATCACTATCTTCAGAATAGGTTTAACTTCTCCAAAAATCCCGATTTCGACGAGGCATTTACCTTTTTCAATCCTGTGATGAAGAGTGCAAAGTTCTTTATTCAAGGTGTTGATTTACCAAATATTTCAAGTACGACAGATGGGTACTACAAATACATGGTTCCGTATCAAAAGCGATTATCGAGACCTGTTAGAAACATATATACATATTCATTTTCAATCAACCCTATTAATGTAAATCCTTCGGGTAGTTTAGATTTCAGTGAAATCCAGTCTGAAAAGACCAAAATAGAACTGAAGCTAGACCCTGGTCTCACTGATACATACACTCTTTACATATATTACACCGGGTATCAAACGTTTAATTTTGAAAAGGGATTTATGTCACTCGTTTACTAAAGAGTGTATCCTTGTGCTTGGAAATGTAATCGATGATACGATTTTTGATACACCATTTGATGAAGTTCAATTGAGCAATCGTTGTTTGAATTTCATGAGATGTACCCGGGATAACATAAGTAAATTTTTCCGAGCGTGCAAAGGGATCAAATAGTTTTTTGCTATAACCATCCAGACTGCTCTTATAAGCACAATGCACTGTGAAGAGTCGTCCATTAGTGGTCGTGTAAGAAGTCTGATGTTTCTTAGCATAATTAGTTATAAACCACTCGATATTCCTGAGTGAAATACCACTGGTTTTGTCTAGTATACTCATTAGGGTTGTTTTATTCTTGTCATCTGAATAGAACTCATTTACGGAAGATAGCAGAATATGTGATTTACTCATCTCTTCTATAACATAGAATTGAAATCTATAAGCCCCTTACTTTCCGAAGCAAATGACAGAACTGATGATGAGTCATCAATCATTTCAACTGTGTCCCTCTTTCTATACTGGTCGTGATGATGTTTGCAGTACCCGTCATATTTACCAACCAAATTACACCTCGTGCCATTCTTTTTCAAACCCCTACAAGTGTTATCTTCTTCATTTGGTGCATCACGCAATAAAAGTTTGTATGGTACATGAGGGTAATTTAAACTTATCACACGCAAATAGTCACTATATTGAATGTGAAGTTTCCTTACAGTTTCCTGATTTTGATTTTGTGCCAGTACAAACTCTTCACGTATCTGCTTAATCTCATTCTTATGTTCCTCTTTTAGACGACGCAACTCATCATTGTGCACTGCTCGTTGCTTTTGTAACTCTTCTTTGTGATCCTCGTTAACTTTCTTATTTGCTTCTTTAACTTCTTGTTTGTTGGAAAGGAGATTTTCTCTGTGCTCTTCCTTTACTTTTCTCAAGAGTTCCTTGAACTCTTCTTTGATTTTCCTGGTTTCAACTACCATTTGTTTCTTTACCTCCTCTTCAAAGAGGGCCAGTACCTTGTCCATCTTACCCTTCTAAGAATCGTAGTTTTTAAATATGTGATCGATTGACACTTTATCTTCCCTGGCGGTCTTAATACGTTGACGTAACTCTGCCACTTTTCCGTCTGTGTCGAGGTTTAGTTTTTTACATTCCTCTATGAGCTGTTCCTTCTTCATACCACTCAACGCTGGTTCTCTCTTTTTGGGTGGAGGTTTGTGCTGAGCAATTAACTCACCGAAAATTTCATTCTTGGGGTCCTTTACCAGTGGCTCCAGTAAGTCGCAAATTGGATTCAAGAACTTGTTGGTAAAATAATGATGATAATCGATTGGAATCTTATTTTCTTCAATAAACACTGGGTCTTCAGCCTTTTCGAAAGCCTTTGCCTTTGGGTTATCTGTCTTTACAAGAATATAAGGAACCCGATCTCCACTCTGCGGCTCGGACCCAGGCTTCCTTTCTCGCATCTTGTCTCTCACCTTTACATGAGGCAGGTTAGGGTTTTTGTATGAATCACCAAGCTGCTGGGACAATACAAGCTTTTCGTTCGATACATCACCTTCAAGAAGATTGATAGCTCTTTCAAGAGCCAATTGTTTCGCTGGTTCTGGGTCACTACTCCCAAGTACAACATCAAGCAGTTCCTTGCAGACTTCTCTCACAAATTTTGTGTTATCTCTACGAACAACCTGGAGACCCTTGATATCAATATAATCCATATTCATATTACCATCTTTAGCTTTCGTCCATAGCTTTGCGGCATATCGCTTCTTGCTATATAAGAAGTATGGACAATATACCTTCTCAAGCTCCAAATTATTTGGCTTCTTGAAGAGTGCACTACACTCTTCAGCTGCGCGTTCACCAAGTTCCCAACTATACTCGATAGCTTCCATTCCTGTTCTTCCTCCAACATCAAATTCTACCATGACGGAATCAGTGTCGCCATATCGAACCTTTGCACCAGTGAAGTTTTTCTCGACGTAATTCTTTGTTTCTTCAATCATACTTCTACCCTTGTACGTGGTAGTAGAAGCGATGGGCACACATGGTAAAATACCTTTACCTGCTCCAGTAAAACCATAAATTGAGTTCATAGAAATTTTGTAGGCCAACTGTTTACCGTTATAAACTTCTTTCATAAATCCAGTTGCTGCAGCCATATCTTTTTTAGCCTGTTTTCGAAACTGTTTAAGCTCCAAAAGAATAGCTGGTAAAAGACTGGGTACATCTTGGGCAAATTTGTACGTACGACCATTTAGTTCAAACTTTTCGTATGTAATACCTTCGATGTTTCCATATCTTTTCTCATCCATGACGAAAGTCGAATAACAGAGGTTATGTGCCATCATGATACTAGGATACAGTGCTTCGAAGTCTAGGGCCGTGATAGGTGTGTAGTATGCACCACCTTGTGCTTCCAATACAGTAGCACCCTCATAAGGTTCGGGAGGCAAGGCACCGTAACGAATAGTAGGAACCATAAACCCAAGTTCACGAGCTTTCTTTGTAAGCTGACTAAATACCTTAATCTGCTGTCCGCGTTCAACCAGGAATGAAATCGGTACCCATGTAGCCTTGGCCATCTCAAGCAAATTCAAAAGTGTACAGAGCCTTTTTGTGAGCCTGTGTGGAAGAAGTGTATCCTTAATACAGTATTCAGCAACTTCACGAAGCTTCACTGGGTCTCCTTCGACAAACCGAGCAAACATCTCACGAGGTGGCATATCAATCTTCTGGTCACCGAGGTATAGTTTAGATACGTTATCCAGTTTGTAAGAGTCCAGTTTATAACCCTTTTTCACTTCATGAAATAGATCATAAATAAAACGACCAGGCATCGGGAGAAGCTTGAGCATGTTGTCACCCAAAGCACTCGAAGAAAGACGCTTATAGACCATTTCTGAGTCACGATTCTTTAATTTTCCTAGATTGTAGAAGGACGCCGAACATTTGTTTTTAGAAGCACGCTTATAAATATACTCAAGATCGAAACCAAAGATGTTCCACCCCGTCATAATGTCAATGTCTTCCTTGATCATATAATTTCTGAATGCTTCTAGCATTTCTCGTTCAGTGTCGTAACTCAAGATATTACAGCCTTCAAGATTGGGATCTGTTTGTTTGAAACAAAAACAGGTCTTATCATAAGGCTCATCCGAACCCAGTTTACAAAGAGACAACGCAATCTGAAAACACGCATCACCATCGATATCAGCATCAGGAAACTTACCCGTAGAACTGTTAGACTCAATATCAATAGATGCTACCACAAAAGGTGCAACATCATCTCGTTTAACAGGCTTCAACGTTTCCCAGTCATTACAAAAAAGATCAATATCAACATGAGCTAGGTTAGAATACACACAATCACTTCCAGTATCAAGCCAACCAGTTGACTGAATACCCGTTCGGTGCATCATCCTAAGAATGGGATCCAAATTTGATTCGTACACCTTCAGGGGAAACGGACCACTAGAAAGGTTCATTGGCTTCTTCAACATGTAATCAGTTTTCCTTCGACGTTCCAAATTTGAAAAGGTGACTCGCATGAATAAAAATTTTTGGTTATTTTGAAATCCCCAGATATCTTTTGATTCTACAACACTGTATCCAGTGCAACTATCTTTTATCCTTGCATAAATCTCTTTTGCGTACTTGACTTCAGGTAGCTTGATATACAGATAAGGTTCAAAGGTTGTAGTTACACAGACGGATTTCCCATCTTCAGTCTTACCGAAGATACTAATTAAATGATCTTCGTCTTCGTCTCGTGCTTCCCATGTGAGTGCTTGAAAAACTACCATGTTCCTTATGTATATGTTGAGCTAAAATTTTAATATACTTTATTAGTAAATGTCAGCTGCTTTGATTGACCTCGTGTCCAAGGGTGCCCAGGATGTGTACATCACTGGTCAGCCCGAAGTAAGTTTTTTCCGCCAAAATTATAAGCGTCACACAAATTTTTCTATCAAACCTGAGCGTATCGATTACATCGGTAACTTCGAATCGGGTGCTGAGGTCACTATTCCTATCAAGTCGAAGGGTGATCTTCTGAGCTACGTGTGGTTGGAGGCCCCGGCTATCTCTGCGACCGGTACTAACGTAACTGGTCTATTTTCCAGTGATTCCAGCCCCACCGAGTTCCTTCTTTACATCGGTGGCCAACAAGTGTGCCGTCTTGATTCTTTATATGTTCAGGGTGTTCACAACGTTCTTTACAATGAAACACAAGCTCGTGCCTCTTGTGCTGTATCTACAGCCGAAACGAAAGAGAACGCTAAGAACAATGGTCAGATTGCCGACAGCTTTGTAATTCCTTTCTTTTTCAGCCAGGACTGGACAAAATCTCTCCCTCTTGTGGCTATGCAGTACCACGATGTGGAGATTCGCATCAAGTGCCGTGATGGTGGTTTTGCCTCCAACCCCAAGGTGTACGCCATGTATGCCTACCTTGACACTGAAGAGCGTAAGTTCTTTACCGAAAAGGAGCATGAGATCCTGATCACACAAACCCAGTATCAGATGGTTGACCAAACTGCCACGGATATTGATCTCACTTATTTCAATCATCCTACCAGTGCTCTTCACCTTGTATCTGCCAATGTTGGTCAGCTTTGGGATGCGGCGTACACTTTCAGTGATGCCACCCTTTACATCAACGGCACACCTCTCTCCGAGGATATGTCCAATCATTATCACCACAATGTTGTTCCCAAGATGCATTGCCAGAACCTTCCCGATGATCTTCTTCAATCGGCTCCCGTTTACACATGGCCTTTCTGCCTCAACATCGGTAAGTCCCAGCCCAGTGGCTCCCTTAACTTCAGCCGTATAGACACCGCCAAGATTGCACTTCGCAACGTTTCCGGTGGTAATGCGACCCAGCGTTTATACGCTGTCAACTACAACATTTTACGTGTGAAGGATGGACTTGCGGGCGTCGCTTTTGGTAACTAAACAATAACCTAAGTTATAACATTTCTTACACATGTATAATTTAACCATGGTAAAGAAAGTCTCGTCAACTTCTAAATCTGTCGGCAAGGTCAAGGATGGTGTGACTGATCTTCTTCAACAGATTCAGAAGGTGTCAAAAAAGTCGCGGGAAAGGAAAATCAAATTGGTCGCAATCGAAAAGGAGCTCTCAGAAAACAAGAAGGAATGTGATTTTTTGAGAACTAAGTGGTTTTCGACCAAGGAAGATCTACGTAAGGCAAATGAGAGTGTATCTACCCTCCAAAAAGAGATTTCAGACTTGAAGTCTACCAAGACCGACAGTAATATACGACTTCAAAATAATGTACTTACTAACAACGTACATAAACGCAACACGAAGACTATTCAGAATGCCATTAGTGTGGCACGTAGACAGGAACGAGACCCACATAAAATGCAGCAACGAACCAAAACACTCCTTAAACAGTCATTTCACAAACCCGGAATGACGAATTGGGAATTGGTGTTGAAGTTGTGGAGTTGTCCAACCCCGAGTTTACGTAAGCTTATTCTGAAGAAGTGAGTGACTCAATAATGGCATTTGTTTTTTCATACATCTTCTTCCCATGAAATGTCTTGTCTTTGACCTGACTCCAGATTTTAAGACGATCTTGAAGAAACTCCTTGAAACGCTCAGGATTAGAGGATGACTTGTAAACAACTTTGTCTGCTTCGAGAGCCTTTTTCATAGCTGCAGCCCTTCGTTCAGCCCTCTGCTTTTGGAATTCGATGGGAGAGAGACGAGTGGAAATTTCTTCTTTCTTTCGACTCATTTGGTTTATGTTGTTGTCATAGCTTTATACTAGTTTTTGTTTGTAATAAACGATTAAGACGTTCCTTTTCTCGTCTCATGAATATAGTAAATTCCAATATTTCACCTTGTAATTTAAACTTTCCAGCTTGTCTCATCCAAATAGTTTGTTCCACACGAACCATATCCACACAAGACATCTTGACATTTGGTGAATTACTATGATGAATAGCAAGTATCATAGCATCTTTACGTGTCTCTTTTGGTAACGGATTTGCTTCGTTACACACAACTACATGTGCACCAGAGAACCCAGCAACATGCATCCACCAGTATTTTGGTGCACTCATTAGTGTGAGATTGTCATTTTCTTTTGCATTTTCACCCACTCGTATGACAGTACCATCGAGTGAAGTATATTCAAGCATGAATATACGTAATATTATTTCCTTATGTGACATTAATATGCACGTCGTATTACAACCAAGCCCCTCTGTTGCACATAGATATAGAGTAACTTTACCTAATAAACGAACTGTTGATTTTGGAAAAAAGGATGTACTATATTATTCAGATCACGGAGATCCAAGGCTTATGCGTGCACAACTTCTTAGGAGAGGAGCAGTCATTCCTAAGGAGCTGCGAGTAGAAAGGGATCTGGGTGAGATTCATAGAGGTATGTTGAAAATTAGTGAATCGACAGAAGAGGATTGGGGAGATTTCTTTCGGGCAGAATTCTGGGAAAGATGGATACTACATACTCACACTAGTGTAAACAAAGCCAAACTGTCAATGGTTATGAGTCATGGAATGCTTTTCATGCCAACACCTGAAAATTTATGGTTTTGTAAAGAGGAATTCAGAGACCTGTAGATCCGAAGCCACCATCACCTCTGAGTGTCTCCTCGAGAAGACCGATTTCCTTAATCATAGGTGTCTCACACCTCTCCAAAATAAGCTGAGCAATACGATCACCCTTCTTGATTTCAAAGTCTTCCGTGCCATGATTGAATAGGACGACCTTGACTTCACCGGTATAATCAGGATCAATAACACCTGCACCAACGTTAATACAGTGCTTTACAGCCAGGCCAGAACGAGGAGCTACACGTCCATACACACCATCAGGGATGGACAGTGCAATTCCAGTTCCAACTAAAGCTCGCCCCGCTTGACACGGTACAGTCGCATCTTCGGAGCTATACAGATCATATCCCACAGCACCATCAGAACCACGAGTAGGCAGACGAGCATCATAAGATAGCTTCTTAACTCCCAGAGGTGCCATCTACTTCTCTTTCGGGTGTTTCCCTTAAGCTTATTGATGATCCCCTGGGTGATATACCCCTTCTTCTACGTTCTTTAAAAACAATCTTTAAACAGAAATACGGCAAAGTATATAATATAGCACCCGCCCCAACTATGTACAGTAACATGTTATAATACAAGATAAATAGTTACATACATGGCTATAACCTGTTCTCTTGAAATTTTATATTTCCATGTTGGTAATGTTGCAATAATAAATATTACTGCTAACAATGTCATGAGCTGCACTGAAAGTAAAGGTGTTACATTATTGGGTTTATAGTTCAACATGATGGGATAAAATATCATATGACCCAATATAACCCCCAACTTTTCTACTATAGTTCTTTCCTGAAAGAATGTGTCTGTTATACCAATAAAAGAAATAGGAATCATGTGCTGTATGATCAAAGATCTAAGATTAGGAAAGTTGATGTATAAAACACATAATGCCGGAATGACATAGGTCGATATAAATTTTAACGCGTGTTTAAACATCTACCATATATGTAGATATTTACTTACGATACTTGTCTTTTTCTTCTTCGGGAAGATCTCGCCACATTTGACCCATCTTCTTTCCGATGGCACCAAAACCAATTCCTGGATTTTCCTTAACAACAGATTCACGGACCTCTTTGCAAAATAAAACGTATGGACCAGGTTGACGCTTGGCCTTTGGCTTTTCATCATCGGTGCCACCTCGAAGCCTTAGAACAAGGTGTAGAGTAGACTCCTTTTGAATATTGTAATCCGAGAGAGTGCGTCCATCTTCAAGCTGCTTGCCAGCGAAAATAAGTCGTTGCTGATCGGGTGGAATGCCTTCCTTGTCTTGAATCTTAGCCTTGATGTTGTCGATCGTATCGGACGACTCAACCTCAAGGGTGATAGTTTTTCCAGTGAGAGTTTTCACAAAGATTTGCATACTACTACTATGTTACATTTAATTCTTAAAGTAGATCATCTAATTGATCCTTTAATTGTTCCTTTTCAATTTCTAACGCACGTCTCTGGGCCTCTACCTTAGCATTCATTTGGTTGATATAATCAAGATAGAATTCCCTCTCTTCATTATCTCCTCCACGAAATTGTACCGGAAAGTTTGACATCAAAGATTCCCATGTAAGATCATGAATCAATAATCCCATCCTAATCGCTTCATCTCTAATCGCGTCTCTTTTTACACTTTCCGTTACATTTTTACGTGTTTTTAAAGTCTTTAGTTTATCGTCAATTATATGAATACGCATTTCTATTTCATGAATACTTCTAGAAGACCTGACCAACTCCATCTGTGTTCTAATGGGTCTCAGATTATCTGGTGGAAGAACTACTTGAAAAGGAACGTTGACTGGTAGAGACCTTCTATCAATCATGGGAGGATCATCATTCTTAGGAAATTTTTCATATATCTGTTTTAGGTTATCAGTCATTTCCAGATAAGCACCGTCCGGAATCATGCTGGAAACCTCATCGAGACTTCTCATAAGACTCTTGATATTATCCATTACTATCTATTGTGGTTTATGTTTTAAATTTCTTTATGATTGTGATCAATGTCAGTAACACCGGGGGTACGTACACGTTCATAAGCAAGATATTTACATCATCTAGACTGACAGATTTTCCTCGAATAAACTTGGATATGATATTCTCAACCAATTTGTCCACTATTTCGTCAATAGGGCGTATGATATAAGGGATCATTAGTATGGACATGACAGTTGGTATAGAATTATTGTCTGTACCTGACAGAAACTTTATAGTGTTAACAACAAATCCAATGACCCCACCCGGCCAATAATACGACGCAAATAAATGCCAACAAAGTGTTTCTGTTGTAATAAACAATGTCTCTTCAAGTTTATTTTCATCATTCATTTCATATGTTTGTTGGCTTTTATCCAATGTATCGAATAAAACATAACTACCTGTTACACAATATGAAGCAGGGAGACCCCAATCAGGTAAATAGTTTTCAAGTGCTTCACCAATTTCGTTGGCATATCCCATGTACCGAAGCGATGTTTCGCGATAAGGATCTAATCGTTTACGCGTCTTAAGAACCCGCCGATATACTCTCGGGGGTAAAGGTAGACGTGCTACAATATTCATCCATATACGTCTATTGTTAGACATCTTTATATTTCCTCTAATCTTTCTTTAGCCTCTTCCAGCCATAGTATCTTCTTCTCTATAGCTTCTCGGTATTTGGATCTAAAATCATTTTCAACTTCTATGTATGTTCGGCAGAGTTTAGTAAGAAGCTTAGGTTCGAAGTACTGTTCACCTTCATCTGGATCAACGTTATAGATGCGACAATAATGTCTTAGTACACGGGTTTTTAAAGGCTTTGATATACGACGTATCGACTTATAGTTTACCAGTTCATTTTCTAAATAGTTGATCTGGCTATATATGAAATCTATGTCGAATTCCAATGCAACATCTATGTAATGGTTATAAAAGTAACTTGTAATACCATCATTTTCACTGGGGGGTAAAATTCTAAAGTTATCGTAATCAAAAAAACTTTCTGGGTCCGATCTCTTATTGTAAGCAGTCTTCAAATAATTACAAATTTCAAGGTAATCTCCTTCGGGTATTAGTGTTGAATTTCGATCTAACACCTGCATAGCTTTCAGCAGATTTTCCATTACTTTTACTTATTTTAATTTGTCTAAGTAACTTAACGGATGTACAATAAGAACAACGTCCAGACAGGTATAGTACATATCGGATATGGGAACTTTCACAGAGCACATCAGGCCGTCTACATCGACGAGTACATGGAACTGACTGGCGATCTTCGCTGGGGTATCGTCGCAGTCAATCTAAGAAATGAAGGCTTTAGAGATATACATGACTACATCGTAAAGACGCCTTCTACTTACAAACTAGTTAGGTCACATCTTGATTATGTAGATTGGACCAAAAACAGAACTGTAGCTAAACACATGCTTACATTACCAAGTGTTCATTTGATTACGATAACAGTCACAGAAAGTGGATATAGACCTGGTTCTCCTTTGTTTGAATATTTAGCATGTGGTCTCAGGAACAGGAAAACACCGGTAACCATCTTGTGTTGTGACAATATACGCCAAAATGGTTTAGTTCTCAAAACACACTTTTTAGCCTACCTTTATCACACCAACCAATACGAACTTGCTGAATGGATAAGAGAAAATGTGAAATTTCCTTCGTGTATGGTCGACCGAATTACACCACGGTCAACAGAAAAAATGAGAAGAGAAGTCGAAAGGATATTTCCAGGTTATGGGTTCAATGCAGTTCAAACAGAAGAATTCACACAATGGGTCATAGAAGATAAGTTTGCATCCGACTTTCCAGATTTAACACAAGTTGGTGTTACAATAACAGATAACATAGAACCATACGAAGAAACAAAAATAAGAATTTTAAATGGTGGGCATACGTCCTTGGCATATTTGGGTGTTTTATCCGGATACAACACATTCGATGAAGTAATGAACGACAAAGATCATAGGGAACACTTTAAAAAATTACAGATGGAGGAAATTGTTCCATCGATCGACAATGATTTACCATTTGATGTTTATGATTATGTAGACACAATTGAAAAACGATTTACGAGTTCTACTAATGTTGACGACTTAGAACGCATATGTATGGATGGATTTACAAAATTCCACACCTTTATTGTTCCGTCTCTCCGTGCATGCCTGGAAAAGGGTAAACGACCAATACACATTTACAAAAGCATAGCTGCGTGGTACATATATGCTCGTAAATTTGCAAGAGGGTGTAGCAAAATAAAATACACTGAACCTAATTGGGTATTACTTGAACCTTTGCTGAAGGATGGGGAGATAGATAGCTTTGTATCAAACGAAAGATTATGGGGTGATATTCCAAAAAAGCATATTACATTTACAAGAGATTTGAAGACTATTCTATTGTCACATACATACGAAAAAGAAATAGATCTCATCGGTGAATAATATCAATCTACTTCCATTGGAGTTGCAAACTGGAAATTTCTGATTTCCCGCATAAGATTTACCCATGATTCATTCTCTTCCTCGACAGGTTGATGCATCCCACCCGGGTAACTAGATGTATCACCACTTGGCCAATTCACATCAACCCACCATCCATCCTCATCATGTCGTACTTGAGTAGTAACTGGACCGGTAGATGTAACCAGTCTATCATAAACATCTCTGGGCATCTGCTCAACAACAGCTTGCAAAGGAATATCCGGTACAGTGTTGAATGTATATCCCGGGTGTTCCACTTCAGGTTCAGGTTCCATGTTATCAGTTTCACTCCATTCTGCATCCAGAGTATCAATGAATTGACGAAGTCTTTCTTGTTCAGCATCATCAAACGGAACGAATGGTCGAGGATATGCCATTGGTTCGTTCTGGTCAAGTAAAAATGATGGTGGTTTTACTCGTTCCCGAATTTCAGCAACCGTATTGACCAACTCCAAATAGTCCCCCTCCGGGATATTCTCAGAGTTCTTGTCCAACAGCTCCATAATTTTGTGAAAGCGGTCCATGTTTGAAAGTTGAGTATTCAACTTTCCTGTATCGACTTAGGTTTCCATATTTTGTTCTATTTACAAACAAAAGGTTTTCGAATGTGAAAATGTCATAATATTCAACAAAATGATGATCTAACAACGCTTCGATCGGTATCCATGCGTATCGTAGTATAAAGTCTATGTCAGTTGGTTCTAGATCAGGAAAACGTTTTGATACATAGTTAAAACGTTCTTGTACCAGATTTATACAATTCAGTAAAACGTCTCTATATGTTTCACCACAGTCTCTGAAAACTTCTTCTAATATTCCCTGAAAAACGTCTTCACAGTTTTCTCTGTTCCATTTCTTTTTCAATCGTATCATACCATCGAAGCACATGGGTTTTCTACACATGGGGCATGTTGAGTTACCTTTGTAAAGCCATGATTTTGTACAAGAGTGACAAAAACTATGACCACATTTAAATCGACATTTGGCAGTCTGTTCATAGCAAACTGGGCATTCCATTACATGTGTCCTAAACTATAATTGCTAAGATCTCTAAATGAGTTTGATTTTCTCTTTATTCGCTTTTCAATGAACTTAAACTCTTTGTACAAGTCGTCGATGTCAATTGTAATGTTGTCATATATACGTTTTACTTTTGTAGTAAAACTATATAACAACTCCAAGTCATCGTCACTTGTCTGGAGAACTCCTCTTTTATTCACAAAATGCATTAAACTTTTGCATCTTGTGTATAAATAATCCAATTGTTCTTTTTTTGTTTCCGAGTAGTCTTTTTCGGTTTCAATATAGCGTTTTTCTCCACACTCATTAACAGCCTCGATTATTTTACACTTTGAAAGTTTATGCATAAGTGATTCTTTATTTAACAATGATGGTTCTTCAAAATATTTCGGGGTAAAGACATCGATGAGCGAACGTATGAAATCGAAGGGCATTTTTTAGGTGCAGGGGGTGGTTCAATAGGAACTGTGCAGTAAAGAACTTCTTCCCAGATCTTCCGTTGAACGTCTGGACAAAGAGGTGCGGTAGCTTGAAGAAAAGCGATTCGGAGTTCGTCGGATGCCAAACCTGGGATACCAAGTGGTTTCTCCGAATGAACGAACGTGGAATTGAGTGGAATAACGTATTCAGACATTTAATCTACCTTCTTACATTTCCAAAGGTTACTTAGGTAAGAAAAGCGTGACTTTTCTTCAGGTTCGGGTTGGGGTTCGGGTTGAATTTCCTCATCAGATTCAGAATCGGGATCCAGTCGCCTGTTAAGCCTGAGAAGTTCGAGTTCGATGTCAAGAAACACTCGAAATGGTGCATTCCATAAAGCAGTTTTAATCCAATCAGTGAAGTTTACAATATATTGAGGACCCATCTCACAAACAGTGTTGAAGATAGCTAGAAGAAGCATTATATACTTACTCATCATTTTCTTTTTTAATTGTGTTGTACTTCTTCTCACTTGTGTCATAAGTTTCAATACTATCTTTGATCAGCATGTCTCTCACCATATCATATAAAACAGCTGATAGTGCCAGTTTGTAAGACAAGAAACCAACAAGTGTTGCCCCATAATCAAAATCAAAACTAAAAGGTGCACTGTTCCACGACATCTCAAATACTGCGAGACTTATCGGAGCTAGGAACTGCTTTTGAAATGGGGAATTTTCAATATTATCAACATGATCTTCAAGAAGGGAAATGTACGTATACGAACTAAAAGCTCCAAGAACCGCGGAAAGTCCCTCTGTAGATCCTTGTGTGATGAAATAAGATGTTGCAATAACAGATCCGTACCCAAATGTTGTATCTTTCAGTTTCCTTTTTAGTTTATTATATTCTTTCTGACTGGAAAGGCATAAGGGTCTAAATGTTGAAAGAGCAAGGGCCATTTATTTGTTATCTCCTTTGTTCTTTATTAGATTATATGTGTCGACCCAAACTATGGCGGTTAAAAAGGAGTTGAGTGTAATAATAAACTTCGCTATCGGAGGCACCATATTATAATATTAATCAATAATAATATGCCGTGTGATTTCTGCAAAAAGAAATGTGGTATACCAATTGACTGTCCATATTGTCCGGGAAAGTTTTGTATGAAGTGTATGCATTTAGAAAAACATAATTGCCCGGGAATCGAAACAAAAAAAGAAAAGGAGAGACAGTCTCTAAAGGAAAAGATATCTTACGAGTGGACTCCTAAGCACTTAAAGATTTAACCCCTAAATAAACCAGTAGTTCTTTAGGCTCAAGCCCCAACGCCGGGGGGTCGTTGATGGGATAGTGTCATGGGTTCTACTATAAAGCTAAGATGCCCGAGTGGTCTAAGGGGGCGGACTTAAGACCCGCTGACGCAAGTCTCGTGGGTTCAAATCCCACTCTTAGCATTATTCCTCTGTAGCTCAGTTGGTAGAGCGACAGGCTGTTAACCTGTAGGTCATCGGTTCGAACCCGGTCGGAGGAGACCATGCTCCTATAGTGTAGTTGGTAAACACAGTGGACTTTGAATCCACTACCCCTGGTTCGAATCCAGGTGGGAGCTTATTCAAGTGGAGAGGGGGGTCGGTGTCCTAGACTTTTGGGACAAAATATTGAAATACAGGGCATCGACAATGGCCAACTCTAACTCAAAGCTTGAATAACCGTGATTATCTGGTAGGCGGGTGCCTTTTTAGGAAGTCCCACACTTCGTACCCAGTAATCACAAACCGGATCATATGTGGGA
>CEOU01069707.1_pt1 | contig 21506 bp, 20 predicted proteins | sample 530731 | NCBI WGS metagenome assembly CEOU01 (sample SAMEA2620894, study PRJEB7988) | marine metagenome | isolation source: saline water (ENVO:00002010), including
ATGATATAAATATTCGTAATCCTCGTCCACCGTCTAACTTAGATAGAGGCATTGAGTGGCAAAATGCTAATACTAAATGGGAAGACACAGATAGATTTTGGAATTTAATATAATGGCAACACTTACTGGCAAACTCATATCAAACAGTTACAAAGATTTACTTCAGGTAAGTAACAGTAACAGTGGTGTAGATTCAACTGTACGTTTTGTTTCAGACGGTGAAGGAACAAACTCAGCCTTAAAAATAAGTAACTCTGAAGTAGAGACAACAGGTAAACTAACAGTTGGTGCTAATCTTAGCGCATCAGGAAACATAACAGCTAATGCTGCAACTCTAATAGCTACTGTGTGTGCATCAACATATTTTGGTGACGGTTCTAATTTAACAGGTGTAGAAGCATCTATACCAACATCTGTATCAACATTTACAATAAATCAATTAACAGTAGTTAGTGGAGCATCGTTTACAGGTAAGGTTAGCGGAACTGCAGCAGAATTTAGTGGCAATGTTAGCGCAGCATCTTATTTTGGTGATGGATCTAACTTAACTAATTTACCTACTGCTCCTAGTTCAGTATCAGCATTTACAGTTAATCAGCTTACAGTTGTAAGTGGTGCAGCATTTAATGGAAAGGTCAGTGGCACTGCTGCAGAGTTTAGTGGTAATGTCAGTGCAGCTAATTTATTTGCATCTACTAATGTATTTGTAGGTGGTTCTGCAGTTCCTACTGCTTCAGATATAGCTGCAGTTAGCGCACTTACAAGTGTAAATAAAGCAGCTATAACCTCTATTAACTCCATACTAGGAGACGGTTCTAACTTTGCTACATCAGCGGAACTGGCTGCTGTGTCATCGGCATTAGCTACAAGTATAGGAAATAGTAATGCAGCTATTACATCGATTAATTCTATTCTTGGAGATGGATCTAACTTTGCTACATCGGCAGAGTTGGCGGCTGTATCGTCAGCATTAGCTACAAGTATAGGAAACAGCAATACAAACATTGCAGCAGTCAGTGCTTTGACCAGTGTTAATGCTGCTGCTATTACTTCTATCAATGCTGTTATTGAAGGCAGTGTATCTGCAGACAAAGGAACATTCAATACTCTCGTAGTTAAAACTTCTGCATCTGTAAGTGGTGAGTTAAGAGTAGGAAGTAAGATTGGTGTAGACAAAGCTTCACCAGAAAAACAAATACATATTTCTAAGTCAGCCGCTGCAGATGTAAATCAGTTGACAGATGCTACAGTTATTGCAGTTGATTTTAACACAGGTCAAAACTTTACAGTTACTCTTACTGATAACAGAACTTTAGGTAATCCTACTAATTGCACCCCAGGTCAGGTAGGTAGTATATTTATAGTTCAAGATGGAACAGGAAACAGAACTTTAGGCTATTCAAACTATTATCAATTTGCTGGAGGAACTGCACCTGATCTTTCAACTGCTGCTAATGCAATAGACAGATTAGATTACATAGTACATACTGCTGTCTTAACTCAAGCAGTGTTAACTAAAGCATATGCAAGTACATCATAAGGTTTAAATTTAAATGGTTTTTAATACAAATATATTAGCTGGTTCTGGTGGTCAAGGTGAAGAAGGTTTTAGTCCTAAAGCTGCATTTCTCCCTAATACAAGTGCAGGGGGTTTAAATTATTTATTTACTTCTTGTACAGCAAATGCCACTGTTAGTAGTAGCAGTTCAACACTCATAGCTAATACTAAAAAAGCATCGTGGTCTTATTGGATTTATCCCTCTCAAATATCAGCAGCTAATGTTGGATTTGGTACACATATATATCCTTTTAGCGCTGGAGCAGTCACAGGAAATGATACTAATGGTACTCAAATAACTACTCAATATAGTTTTTTTCATAGAAAAGGTGATGCTGCTGGTGGGTATGATGCTTTTATGTCACCACCTGCTGGATCTTTTATGTTTTCAAAAGCAGGAATGTCTAATGTATTTGTTACTAATCAGTGGAATTGTATACAAATTAGTTTTAATACATGTGTAACTAATGTAGGCAATGTATATGTTAATGATACTCATAAAGCGTCTGTTGGTACAGCTACTGGTTTATTTTTAAATACGGCTGGTGCATCAAGATTTTATATTGGCGCTTCTTTGTTTGGCCCTAGTGGTGCGCATGCTGCTTATAGAGGAGGTTTAGCAGAATATTATTATGCACCTGGGCAGTACATTAATTTTAATATTGAATCTAATAGAAGAAAATTTATTAATGCTGATGGCACACCTGTTGATTTAGGTGCAGATGGTTCAACTCCAACAGGTAGTAGACCTATGATGTATTTATCTTTAAGAGATGGAGAAGCTGCAACTGAATTTGCTACAAATAGAGGTTTTGGTTCAGATTTTACAGTTAAAACATCAATATCTATTCTTGATGTAGCTGTTTCAGCACCAGTTTAAAAGGAAAGATTATGTGGGCATTAGTTAAAAATAATTCTGTAGTTAAAATTTTTAAACAACCAAAAGCTACTACTATAGATACTATTCAATATCCTAAAAATATATTTACACTATGGAGTGATTCAGAGTTAGAAGCTATAGGTATTTATAAAGTAACAGAAAATGGATCAGGAAAAAATAATATTTTATACACTAATACTTATAAAGATGAATTTAAAAATGGTGGTGTAACAAGAACATATACTAACACAGAAAAAAGTTTAAGTGATTGTCAAAAAATTTTAGTAGAAAAAATTAATTTTAATCTTTCAGATTTATTAAGAAGTACTGATTGGATAATAATTCGTGAACAAGAAACATCGAAAGCTAAACCCAGTGACTTAGCCACATGGCGTACAAATTTAAGAACTAAACATGCAGAGTTAGAAACAGCTATTAATAATGCCAGTAGTGTTTCAGAGTTAGAAGCAATTGATATAAACAGTGGATGGCCTGAAGACCCAAGAACATGAAGAAATACATTTTAATTTTCACACTATTTTATTTACAGGTTTTTTTATATTCTTTTTCTGCACAAGGTAATCATAATTCAGTTCCTATGTCTGAAGACTTAATAACTTATAAAAGTTTTTGTATAGATGAAGATTCAATATTAAGAGTAGGTAAAGGTTTACAAGAGTCAAAACAAAAAGCAGATCTTTTATTTCTTAGTTTGTCTGCGGGAGAGAGATGTTTTACTCATCCAAGAAAAGTAATAGGTTTAGTAATTGAAGAAATATATAGATTTAAAAATTATTTAAAAACACAAACAATAGTTTACAAGATTAAGACAAATCCCACAGAGTTTGGTTATATATTATATCTGTCTGCACCAGAATTAGGAGTTTAAAATGGCAAGTACTTATACATCAAATATAAGACTAGAGAAGCAAGCAGATGGAGAAAATCCTAATGCTTGGGGAGCAATTCTTAATACTAATGTTATTGATCTGGTTGATCAGGCGGTTGCAGCATATCAGGTAGTTTCGGTTAGTGGTACTACTCCTATAACACTAACTCAGGTTAATGGTGCTACAGATCAGTCACGTAAAGCTATCTTGTCTTTTGATGGTACACTCACAGCAGAAACTTCTATCATTATTCCTTCTGTTAATAAGATGTATTATGTAAGAAACAATACATCAGGATCATTTGCTCTTAAAATTAAAACTGCAGGTAATACAGCTATTACTATAGAACAAGGTTCTAATGTGATGGTAGCATCTGATGGCACAGATGTATATCAGACTGCATTCCCAACATCCGTAAGTTCTTTTACTGCTAATAGTTTTACAGCTACATCAGTATCTACCAATGTTCTTAATGCTACTAAAGTATCTACCAGTATTATGACTGCTGCTCAAGTGTCGGCTACAGCTATACATGCTACATCAGTATCTGCTGTATCAGGTAGATTTTCAGGAACAGTGTCTGCTTCTGCATTTGCTGGTCTGGGTATAATACCTACAGGAATGATTTCTCCTTATGCAGGAGGTTCTGCACCAACAGGATTTTTACTTTGTTTTGGACAAGCTGTAAGTAGAAGTACTTATTCTGATTTGTTTGCAGTAGTAAGTGCAACTTATGGTGCAGGAGATGGTTCAAGTACTTTTAATGTTCCTGACCTTAGAGGAAGAGTTGTTGCAGGTCAAGATGATATGGGTGGCACAGCAGTTAGTATTCTTACTTCATCTACTCCTGGAGGAATAGATGGTTCTGCTTTAGGAAATACTGGTGGTTCACAAAGTAATACAATTACAGTTTCTACTTTACCTGATTTCCACTACTTTAATAATGCTGCTGCAAATAATACAGCACAAGCTGGAAGTGGAAGAGATGCTTTTTCAAGTGGTAATGGTACTAGTGAACAAGGTAGTGGTGAAGCACATAATAATATTCAACCTACATTTATTCTCAACTATATAATAAAAACTTAAATGGCAAGCACAACAGCAAGATTATTTAAATTTAATCTCAGACCTGGAATACGCAGAGAGTCTACAGACTACTCTGAAAGTGGTTCTTGGTATGACTGTGACCGTGTGCGTTTTAGGGAAGGCAAGCCAGAAAATTTACGTGGCTATCAAAAACATTTAGATACTACTTTTGATGGCACAGCAAGAGACTTACTTACTTGGCAGAATAACAATACAGAAAAACTTTTATCTTTTGGCACAGAACAAAAACTATATGTTCTTGCCAGTGATATTTTATATGATGTAACTCCTATCGTGAGTACAGTAACTGTAGGAACAGATGGAACAATAGGTAAGTTAGCAACTGTTTCAGGTTCTAATAAGATAGCAGTTAGTCTTAATGCAAATAATGTTTCAGTAAATGACTATATCTTTTTTACCAGCGCATCTATAAGAAACTTTGCCAGCACTAACTTTGCTGCCAGTAGTTTTGGTGGACCTGTATTTAGAGCGGTTAGCACAAGCGGAACAAATCGTTTTCTTATTAGCACCACAAGTGTGGCAACAGCCACAAGCACAAGTGCGGGTACAGCAACAGTTAACTTCCTTTTAAGAACAGGACAAAATGATAACATTCAGGGTCTAGGTTATGGTGCAGGAGTCTACAATGCTGGTGTATCCACAACAGGTGGAAGAGCGTGGAACAGACCTGCTGAATCTTCAGATATAGTTTTTGCTGCTACTCAGTGGTCACTAGATAACTTTGGTGAAGATTTATTAGCTGTTCGCAGAGGTGGTAATTTATTACACTGGGATGCAGATGCAAGCATTAGACCAATTAGAGCAGCTATAGTAACTACTGCTCCTGCTAGTATTAATAGCATTGTTGTGTCCCCTAATGACAGACACGTTTTAGCTTTTGGTACAAATGAGTTTGCTGGTGGTGCATTTAATCCTTTGTTAATTAGATGGTCAGATCAGGAAGACTTTACCAACTGGACACCATCAGTTTCCTCTACATCAGGTGAGTTACAAGTAGTAGATGGAACAACTCTCAAGGGCGGTATTAGATCACGTAATACAATACATGTTTGGTCTGACCAAGCATTATATTCTTTACAGTATGTAGGTCCACCATTTATCTTTGCTATATCACAACTAGGAACTAACTGTGGATTAATAGGTCAACATGCAGCTATTAACGTAGACGGTATTTCTTATTGGATGGGAGACAACAACTTCTACAGGTTTGATGGTAGAGTGGATAAACTAGACTGCACTGTTCGCAGATATTTATACGATGATTTTAATATGGCGCAGGGTGATAAAGTTTATGCTGCAGTCAACTCAGAGTTTCACGAAGTTGTCTGGTACTATCCTAAAGAAGGTTCATTAGAACCTAATGCTTATGTTCTTTATAACTATGAGGAAGACACTTGGGCATATGGCACTGGTTTCTACACAACCTTCAAAGATGCTACGGTATTTACTAATACTATAGCAACAGGAAAAGTATCTGCAGGAGCAACACCCCATATCTGGGATAACGAACCTGTGTCTATATTTACTGGTGATGGAGTAGCATTGTCTTCTTTCCTGCAATCTGCAGACTTTGATATAGAGGATGGTAACGATCTGATATTTGCAGACAGAATTATTCCTGACTACACTATAAATCAGGGTAACATAAATATGTCTGTTAACTTCAGAGAGTTTCCTGCGGCTAACACTATTGAGAAAGGACCATTTGAAATTAACTCAGGCACGAAGAAGATAGACTTCAGAGGAAGAGGAAGACAATCTAACGTGAGAGTTTCCTGTAATGACTTTAATACCTCATGGAAGTGGGGTAGTGTTCGTATGGCAATTCAAAGAGATGGTAAACGATAATGGCTTTTCTTTATCCAGAACTACCCAGATATCAGAACACAGAGGATTTAACTCAGGTATACAATACTCTTGTAGCTTATGCTGGTGAGTTAAAGTTTCTTTTAGAATCAAGAGATGTAGAGCTAGGTTCTACTCCAGCTACTAAAATATTTAGTGTTGTTACTGTATCAGAAATAGGTAGACCCGCTAGTGGAGATATCGCTTTCTCTATAAGCTCAAGTAAGTTTAAAGGCTATGTAGGTAATAGTTGGGTGGACTTTCACTAATGTATGACTATAAGAAAGTTTTAGAAGTAATAAATCAGAATACATTTATTGAGAATGTAAATAAAGGTATAGTACAGCCGCCTGATTTTTTTGGAGCAACTAAATCTGAAGGTATGGCATATTCAAAAGATTCGCTGTATAATAAAGAAAATACATTACATGCAGATATGACTAAGATACAGTCTAACTACATGGATATTAGGAGATAATTATAATGGTTGAAGGATTAGATAAGCTGGCAGATATACAGGCTTTACGTGAGGCTGCTCAACGTCCTCCTGCTGAAGTACAACAGATGCAGATGCCTTCTCCTGATGCTGGTTTACAAAGTCTGGGACAGCAAGAGGTAGACATGGCTACAGGCATGCCAGTAAGTTTTAGTCCTGCTGATGCAGTAAGTCAGGTAGCCACTGTAGCTGGTCAATATGCTATGGCTAATCCACAAAAGACCGCACCGTTTGCTGCAGCATTGGCTGCTTTTGGAGCAGGTAGTGAAGCAGCTAATATGATAGACAGACGTGTAGAGGCTGAGTCAGAGAGGGAGAATTTAGATGCTGTCAAGAATGTTGCTACATCATTACCCGATAGAACTAGAACTGATATGCCAGCAATGGCTATGCCAGTTCAAGCGCAAGAAGAAATCCAAATCAGTGAAGTAGCTCCTCAACCAGGGTTAACTACTATGATGCCTATGAAAGAAGGTGGAAGACCTAGTAAAGAACAAATAGAAAAAAATAAAAATAAAATTGAAAATTATTTAATTTCTAAAAATTATTCTCCTAACGCAGTTGCAGGAATAATGGGAAATATTTTTGGAGAAAATGATACCTTTGACTATAAAAGAAAACAAGATAATGGAAATGCCATAGGTTTATTTCAGTTTGATTTTATGAAACCTTATTATAAACAATATTTAAAAGATACAGGTAAAAAAGATTCTGAGATTAGTCAGATAGATTTTATGACAGAGCAAATTAATAATCCTGAAAAAAGTATTCTTGGTTCAGGCAATGCTAAAAAATTAAAAAATATATTAGATACAGGAAGTGTAGAAGAAACAACAACTGGATTTATGGAAATATTTGAAAGACCTGGAAAGCCAAACTTAAATAAAAGAATTAAGGCCGCTAAAACATTTTCAAATACAAATCAAGCTGAAGATGAAAATTTTCTAGACACTATAAAATCTTACGGTAGCGAAGGTATAAGCGCTGTCAGAGAATTTCTTGGCCTTAGAGAAGGCGGTGATGTAGGAGAATATTTTGAAGGTCAGGTAGAAGGAAAGGGTGACGGTATGTCTGATGAAATACCTTTCCGAGTAGAAGGTGGTAATCCTGACTTTGCTCTTCTTAGTAAAGATGAGTATGTCATACCTGCTGATGTAGTGTCTATGCTTGGTAACGGTTCTTCTGACGCTGGCGCGGATGAGTTAGATGATTTTGTAAAAGATACACGTAAAGAGGCTTTCGGAAGAGAGAAGCAACAGACAGAAATTGACGCAGAGAAAGGACTAAGTTCGTTATCTTAAATGGAAGTTACAAAGATAAGGTCAAACTGTATAGAGATTACATGGCCGTATGTAAAAGACTTACTGGCTAAACCACTGAAAAGAAGTCACGGGGAATATAACTTAGAAGATATTTATAATTTATTAATAACAGAAGTAATGGAGTTGTGGGTTGGACTTAGTGAAGAAAATGGAATTGTTGTCGCTGCAACAACCCAACTTGATAAATATCCTAATTATAATGTTCTTACTATTTGCTTAGTAGGTGCAAAGACAAATACAATAGATGATTGGTTAGACTACTGTGTGTCTGATGATTCTGACATGGTTCAATATGCGAAACAAAATAACGTAAAGCATATTAAAATAATTGCAAGGGATGGTTGGAAAAGAAAACTGGAGAAGTTTAATTATAAAAAATACGCCACCGTATTAACTAAGGAACTATAACAATGAGCATGAAAAATAAATTTAATAAAGTCTTGTCAGACTTTTCTAGTGTAGAGAAAGTATTATTATATAACTTTTTATATGAAGAATTGTCTGGTAAAGGCATATGTGGTGACACTGAACTTGCTCACGTTAACAAACATGAGATGGCTGTTCTTCGTTCTATGGGTGGCGTAGGAACGATAAACGAAAATACCAAATGTGTGCAGTTCTTTGGTTCACCTCCTCCACCTCCTCCTGTACAAACAGTATCAAGACAGACATCTGAAATACCTGAAGAGTTAAAACCTTATGTTAAAGAAGTTCTTTCTGAAGCACAGGACATTTATAGAACACGTAAAGAAGAAGGATATGTTCCTTATACTGGTCAAGAGATAGCTGAGTTTAGTCCAGAACAAGAAAGAGCATTCGATCTTACTTCTCAAGCAGTGGGACAAACCCAAGCTTTTGCTACTCCTGCTGCACAGTTTGCAGGGTTAGCTGGTCTTGGAACTACAGATGCAGACATCTCAAGGTTTATGAATCCTTATGTATCCCAGGTTATTGAAAGAGCAGAGCGTGAGCGTAGAAGAGCAGCAGATATAGAACAACAGGAGTTAGCTGCAAGAGCAGTTCAGGCTGGTGCATTTGGTGGTAGCAGAGAGGCTATCTTAGAAGCAGAACGCCGCCGTAATTTAGAACAGGGTATTGCTGACATAAGAACCGCAGGTTTGTCAGAAGCTTTTAAACAAGCAGTGCAACAGGCACAAGCACAACAAGAGAATAGATTAGGCGCTGCTCGTAGTCTTACTGAACTTGCACAGGTTGCACCTAGAGGAACTGCTGATGAACTTGCACGTTTAGAAGCAGTCGGTGCAGCACGTAGAGGACGAAGCCAAGCTGATTTAGATATATCACAAAGAAAGTTTTTAGAAGAAAGAACTTTCCCAGAGGCTACACTTGCTCAATACTCTGAGTTTATTCAACCCACTCAAAGACAGTTAGGTGCAGCAGGTACACGCACGAACATAGGACCAGGACAGGCACAACCAACCTATCTTCAACAAGCTTCAGGATTTTTAGGTGCGTTATCAAAATTTAGAAAAACTGGTGGTAAAGTAGGAGGTTCATCTGGACTGGCTTCTCTTCAAGCTGGAGGACAAATTCCTGATCCAGAAGATGATCCAGATAAATTTACTAAAGAAGAAGAAGCAGCTTTAGCAGCAGTTTTAGCAGAGGCGCAGCCAGGATTTTTTGAAACTGCAAGAGATACAGTAAGTTCAGGTATTTCTTCAATACGTGACTTTTTTACGGAACGTCCAAAGCAAGATCCTTTTGCTACTCCTACTAGATTAGATACTCTTGGTGACTTTCTTATAGGTTATTCACAGGCTGATCCTTCTAAACCTTTAGGAACACAGTTTGGTCAAGCTGCTGCATCTATGTCTGCCAAGCAAGCTAAAGAAAGGCAGCAAAGATTGGCTAATGAAATAGCTAGAAGAAGGTTAGGATTAGAAAAACGAGAATTAGATATTAAAGCAGCGAAAGTTGGCAGGGTTACTAATTCAGAACTTCGTAAACTAATAACTACATTTAATGATGGTACTGTCAGTCCAGAGGCTAAAAAAGAAATAGCTGCTCTTTATCCTAATGATCCTAGAGTACAAAAACAATATAGAATTGCAATGGGTAAAACCTTATCTGATAAACCAGGATCGCTTCCACCTGCCACAGGTAACCAAAATAATGTTCCTATAATTGATAAATCAAGATTGGGTCAACGAAGTCGAGAACAATTAAACAAACGTGGAAGACCTAAAGGATAATGGCTAGTGGCTGAAGAACAACAACCTTCCGTACAAGAAAGGTCATATGAAAGTTTAGTTGCTGATAAAGACTTTACTGATGGTCTTTTCTATGTCTTGAAAGATTTAGAAATTGATGTTGACTATCAAAATAAACAAAGTATCGTAGATGCTTTTCTTACAAGAAAGAGATTTTTTGAAAACAATCTTGTAGCTGCTCCTGTAGCAAAAAGTGCTATAGATGATTTGGATGATGATAGCAAAGCTATTCTTGGATACTCTTTACAAGAAGCAGATAAACTTCCTACCTTTGGAGAAGGTGCCGCACCTCTCGGTAAAAAAATAGCAGACTATGGTCTTGCTGGTATAACTGATCCTACTAATTTATTTTCTGCTGTAGCCGCTGCATTTACTTTAGGTGCAGGAGGTGCTGCTAGTTTGGCTGCTAAAGAAGCTGCTAAACAGGGTGTAAGAAAATATCTTAAATCAAAAATAAAAGCCGCTGTTTCTAAACCAGCATTAGCCAGTTATGCAGTAGAAGGAACTGTAGCTGGAACTGGTGGTGCAGCAACAAATGTTATCAATCAAAAGATACAGCAAGAAGTAGGACTACGGGATGAAGAAGATGGTATTGATTTAACAGAGGCTGCAACTCAAGGTATTATAGAAGGTGTTGCTTCTCCTGTCATAGGTGTTTTGGGTAATGTTGCTGGCGGTGGTGCATATCAGTTAGGTAAAGCTTCAGGTAGAAAAGCAATACAAGTTCTTCCTGATGCAAAAAAAGAAGGTATAGAATCTGGTGTTGCTTGGTTAGAGCGTAATCTTTTACCTGCGGGTGGTGCGTCTGATACACAAAGACGATTGATAGAACGTCAGTCAGGTCAGGCAATGTCTTTCAAAAACAGAGCAGAAGATTTAACAAATTCTTTTAATGATGTTTTAAAAAGAGATTTTACAGAAGCAGATATCATAGGAATAAAAAAGGACGATGCTACAGGAACAAAAGAAATACTTGCAGAGGAAAGTTTAATTAATAAAGCACTTCAGGGTGATGCGGATAGTTTGTCTTTAGTTCAAAATAAAAGTCAAGAAGCAAGAAATTTAATCGATGACTTTTTTAGTTTAAGAAATGAAGCTTTTGACTTCGCTAAAAATTCTTCTGTTAATAAAAAGATACTAGGCATATTTGATAAAGACCCTAATTATGTTCGTAATGTTCCAGAAAAATATGCTGTTACTAAAAGAACAGAAAGTTATAAAGACTTCATTAAAAGAAATCCAGACATTAAATCAGAATTAAGACAGGCTATGCTTCTCGATCCTGAAAATTCAAATTGGAAAAAATTTACTGATAGATATATCCAAGTAGACAGTGAAGGGGTAGCTAAAGAAACATTAGATAATACTAAAGTAGATAAGATTATAGATGAAGCTGCTGAAAGTTTATATGCTCCTACAAAAAAATTAAAAAAAGAAACAGGTGCGTTTGAGAAAAGAAAAGAAGATTTAAGTCCTACGTTAAAGAAATTTATTGGTTACAATAATATCCCAGGATTAAGAATAGCTGAAACTATAAATGGTATAGTTGATACAGCCTCAAGAACTAATGCTGCCAGAGATATAATAGGAGATGCTACCCGCAGAGGGGTGGCTGTTACTGTAGACAAGGCAGCTAAAAATCCAGAAGCAGTAGCCAGACAAAGTTTGGGTGGTGAGGATGTAATGCCTATTACTGGTTCTTTTCAAAAGATATCTAAGGGTGAAAAAGAAGATGCAGTTATGCGCCTTCCCTTTGATGCTATAGATGATTCATTAAAAAATGTGTATATTACAAAGACAGAAGGTCAGAAGTTAAAAGAACTTTTTGAAGGGGAAGGTTTTCTTAGTGATCTTTATAAACAAGATAATGTTGTAGGAACTGTTGTAAGAACATTCTCTGGAGTGCAGGGATTATCTAAAGCAGGTAAGACTATCTATTCTCCGTTAGCACACATTAGAAACACTGTAGGTGCGATTGGATATACAATAACAAGTGGAAATCTTAAAGGTCTTCTAGATGGTTTTAGATATGCAATGGCACTACCTAAGAAAGAAAAAGATGATCTTATTAAGGAATATACTGATTTAGGAATTAGAGGTTCTAACATTGATCTTAATCAGGTATTAAAAAGATTTGGAGATATATCTGATAAGATAGATGACGGTAATATCATAGAACGTCTTGTTAAAAGTGGTGGTTTAGCTGCATTTGGAAAACCAGGAACAAAAGCTGCTAAAACTGCTCAAGATTTTTATGGTGGTGTTGACGATGCTTTTAAAGGATTAGCTGTTTTTGCTAATGAGAAAACAAAAGCTAAAAAAGTATTTGATTCTCTTTCAAAGGAACAACAGGCAGCTAAACTTGCAGAGTTTGATCAAACATTTAATGCTGGTAGAGGAACATCTACAGCAAAGGATTACATTAAAGAAATAGCTTCTCAGAAAACTTTAAATCTTACTCCTGTATATGGCCGTATTCCTAAAATATTAGAAAAGCTAAGAGCATTGCCAGTGATAGGTTCTTTTACTGCTTATCCTGCAGAACGTATCCGTAATACTTATCAAATATTTAAAATTGCAACAGATGAATTAAGAGAGGGTTTTGAAACAGGAAACAAAGAATTAACTAAACAGGGGATATCTCGTCTTGCTCAGTGGAGTGCGGCTCAAGGTGCGCTGTATACTGGTGCTTACGTTATGAATGAAAGCAATGGCTTTGGAGATGTGGTAGATGGAATGCGTAATTTTCTTCCTGATTGGGAAAAGAATGGCGCGTTAGTAGTAACAGGTAAAAATAAAAACGGCAACTACGATTATGTCAATCTTACTTATATTCATCCTGATAGTCAGTTTCAAAATGCAGTTGTTCCTCTTATTCTCAAAGCAGCTAGAGGCGAAGATGTATCAAAGGACTTAGATAAATCTTTAACAAATTCTTTTTATGAACTAGTTGATCCTTACGTCGATCCTAGTTTAGCATTTGAGTTTACTAAAAATATGAAAGAGTTTGTAACAACAGGAGAAGGAAGAAATCTTTTAAAAGCTTTGTCTGCTGTTGAACCAGGATATCTTAACTTTTTAACAGATATGGCAAGAGATGCCAGTGTATTTGAAAAGTTTGGTCAGGTAGGAAAAGACGTAGAAAAATTTAAATATGGTGAAGTGTTTGGTACTCAAGATGCAAGAGCAGAAAATCTTTTTGAATTACTTTCTAAAAATGGTCTTGTAATTCCAGGTGCTAAAACAAAAACATTTAATCCTAAAAAGACTATGGGATTTGCTATGTCTAATATTAATAAAAATTATAATTTAGAAAGAGGAAAATTTATTAAAGATTTAAAAGATAATCTTTCTGATCCTCGTACAGAAATTAATCCTGTCTCTATACTAAAAGACTATGATGAGATTTTACAGCAAGAGTTTGTATCTCAACAAGCTTTTTTAAATTTATACAGAGATATGGAAAAGATTGTAGGTAAAAAAGAATTATTAAATATTATAGAATCTTTAGAAGATTCAAGTAAGGGTGTATTACTATCAAAAAAAGCTAGGAAAGCAGCAATAAATAATGAACGTGCATTACCAACAACTCTATCCGATCAGTCTAAAGAGTTTGCTAAAATTATAAGAGAGTTAGGAAAGAAAACAGGTTTTTCTTATAGAAAAGATATAAATAATCTTAGAAGACAATTATCTAGATTAGAAGAGTTTTATAAAGGTAGAAGTTTAAATGCAGAACCACCTGATATTCAAATAGGTTCAGACTAATGGAAATGAATGGACAGTTTCTGTTCCAAGTAGGAGCAGTTATAGCTTCTTTGTCTGGCGCATGGGCGTTGGTAAGATCACAAGTGCATACACTCAAAGCTAATCAAGCTGAAATAAAAAACTATGTGGATGAATTAAACAGAGAACTGGATACAGCAGAGAATGCTGTGTCTGTTTTGAGAAGTCAGATTAAGGTTTTGGCAGACATTCTAAGTCCTGACAATCTTAAAGTTCAATACGAGTGGCAGGGTGAAATAGCAGAAAAATTAAATCAAATGGAAAAAGATATTACAACGCTCCAACACATGCATAATGGTCGTCATCCTGCTCTTGAAGAGATTCTAACAAAAAATAAGTCCTAAAATTAGCCGTACAGTGTAGGTAAAGAACCTCTCGGCTACCCTACCACCAGAAGATAAGCTAATTTTATGTGTGTTTAATTATCAGGCGCACAGAAGATTTATGCTATTTTAGTACATGACCTTCTCTGGATTCAAGATATTCTTTCCTGACATTTCTTTTTGGAACAGATTCTATCTTTTTTCTTATATGTTCTGCTTCATCAAGTTCTTCTTCCTGTTCTTCATCTGCGAAAAAGTCACACTTTAAAAAAAGTTTTGATGTTTCTTTCTCACCCAGAACTTCAAGATACTTAATTATATCTTCTTCTACTTCAGCTATAGTCTTAGGCGCTTCTTCTTCTTTAGCAGAACGCACACGAGTCAGGACTTCTAATGCTTTAATAGCACTGTTTGTATGTCCGTTGTTCTTTGCATAGGTATATTGATTTTCTATTTCAGAGACAACATCGATACGTGTCTCTATTTCTTTCTCTAACTCTTCTATTCTTTCCCTGATATCTTCTCTTTGTAAAAGTCTGTGACCTTGAGTATGTGCAGAACCTTCAGAGTAGCCAGCTATCTTGGCAGACTCTGTTGCATTACGATACATAATGTATGCTTGACAGAACTTCTCCTGTCTGATTTTTAATTCAGCCATAATTAGTTACAGAACTTATTCCAGGTTTCGTTGTGTGCAAGTATGCGTCTTGCAGTGCCGCCAGTAAGTTTATCGTTGTCAGAAATAAGAATAGGTTTTACCCAGCTACAGTACGTCTTTCCTCCTCCAACGCTTCCGCAACTTGCTAGTGACAGCATCATCAGCCATACGGTCAATATCCTCTTCAATTTTATCTGCCTCCCTGTTTTTTTCTATTGCATCCTCAAGTTCTTTTTTCTCTGCACTATTTTTACCTGCTTTATATGCAAACAAAAAAGGTAATATCTTAGTAAAGATATTTACAATTGAGGATACAATAGATGATATTATCGGCATTAGTCTTTCTTTGGAGCAGGTTCAGATACTTGAGTACCTGTATCTTTAGCTTTACCTATCGTTAGAGACAAAAACTCTACTGCTTTATATATTTTACCCATAACACTATCAGGAGAAGGTGTGCGTGTGCCAGCAACGATAATACTGGCTATGGTCACAATACCTGTTAGTGTACTTAGAATAACATCACTGTTATCAATAATAGTTTGAAGCATAATAAATCCTTTCTTAGGCTGCTTGTTTTTCTTCTATCAAGTCCATGTAGCTCTTTGGTTTACTTCTTCTAGAAAGTTTGTAAACCTCAGATACTAATGTATTTTCCCCATAAAAATGCACCGCCATTTCAACCTGCGGATTATCAAACAACTTCTCACAATCTTGTGCCATAGCAAGAAGTTCACCAGTAGTCCAAAAATGACAGTCGTTTATTTCTACTGGCATATACTTTGGTCTTACACCGTCATCCAGCTTCTCTTTTTTCTGCTCCTCTGTAAGACCATCAACAGAGCAGTCAAAGCCAAATAGATGAAAGTTTCTAAACCCGAATATGTGCATCATTCCTATAGCTCTCATAGCTGCACATGTGCCACCACTAACAAATGTGGCATTGTCTTTATCTATCTTTAACTTATAGTCTATCTCAACTTTACCACTCACTATATCAGCGACAGCTTGAGAGAAAGCGTGCCATCCGTATACGTTCTTTGTTTTGTCCATGATAAACTTAGTAACACTAGGATCAGTCATAGAAGCTATAAAGAACTTTGTGGTTTGATCTATCTCCTTAAATAATTCTGTTCGCACGATGCCATGTGTGCTTGTTCCACTTATGGGTCTAGGATCAAGTATAACACATGCCCACGGTTGAATACCAGCCTCTAAAAGTAAAGGATAACTGTGTTTTACACATACTATTTTAGCGTTGTTTTTTTCTTGGACAGCTTTTAATTCTTCAAAGTCAAGAGAAGGACCAGCAGAAGCTACAATTATATGTTCATCATGTATGTCACAGTTTTGTACAAAATCCCAATCTTTTATTAAGTCTATGTTTTCATTTATATTATCTAATATTTCTTCTTTAGGCACACAATCTCTAGGCTGAACTATAATGGGCGTTCTGCTTAAAGATTTAGGTAAATCAGGAAGATCCTCTGTTTTTAGCCTCACCATAAGATGCACTGTCCCGCCATCTTTTACTCTATCCTGAGAAGGTAAAACATATACTCTGGAATTTTCCTTCATTGTTTCCAGTAATCTGTTAGTGCCTAAAAACTCATCACCAGGAATTTTACCATCTGCATCTTTAGCATAGTAGTCATCCAAAACAACAACAGGAACATGCATTAAATTTTCATAGTCAGACAAAATGGTTTCTTCGCTATGTCCACCATCTATAAATGCAAAGTCAGTTTTCTTTAACTCCTTCTTTGCTCTTGGCATAGTTTCTTTTGAATCACCTTTCAGTAAACTAAACGTAAAGGTTTTATTTTTCTCTTTCATCTTCTCAGAAAATTCTTCAAGTCTTTTTACTACAGCATCAAAGTGATTGTGTGGTTTTGTATTCTGCTCTTTCTTATCTGTCTCAGCAGTCGCATCTTGGAATAAATCAAACCCTGTGTAGTGTACTCTATCTCTGTTTTCAAAAGCAGCTAAAGCCATTTCTATAGCTCTACCACCATTCCAAGTTCCAACTTCTACAATTCTTTTTGGTTTATAAGTTCTGATAAGTTCTGCTAACTGGGCATACCTGGGAAGATTAACGTCAGGAGTAACTTCATTTTTGTCTATGTTATTTTTTAAGTTACCCTTATAGTGAACCATAAATTTAGCAAGGTTAGACTGAGGAAACACAGCTAGTCCAGTAGCACCTTCACTTAAATTATGCACCTTCATGCCATGAGCCGCGTATATTTTAATGAACCTAGTCATAATAAAAGCATCAGTCCATTCTCTGTAAGCTAACACTTCTCCTATGTCGTAGCATCCTCTTATATCAGCTAAGAAATAATGGCTATGCATCGTGTCTAAATTAAAACCAATAAATCCTGTCTCACTAAAATCAATATCTGTTCTGCCCAAGTGTATTAGTTCAGCGTCTTTTGGAAATGCTTCAAACAATATTTCTTCAGACAAAGGAGAGGTTGTCAATACATCCGCATCCATCCATATTAACCAACCACCTTTGACTTCATTCTCTGACACTTCTAAAAAATAATCTGTCAGCGCATAAACTTTATGACAGAAACGCAAAGCATCCATGCGAAAGTTATAAGGCATCTGACCATTAGACGTACCATCATACCCTTTCATCTTTTCTAGAAATTTAGTTCTATCTTCTACCTGATCTAAATCTCTATACTCAATAATTGGTGACTGAGGAAACTCTTTCTTCTGTTCCTCGGTTACAGTGTCATAATAAACTATAAGTTTTAAATCGTCTGCCCAATGTTCAACAACAGACTCAAGCATCTTCTTTGCATATACATCAAAGTGTCTACCTGAAAAAGATGTTACAAATCTAACCATTTCGTTTTACCATCTCTGAATATAACGCTGACCACTCTTTAGCATATTTATTATCTACAGTTCTTTTTCCATCCCAATTCTTGTATATTGGACCGCCCGTAGTAAAGTGAACACACTTAGGTTTTAAATTAGCAGGAGAATGTCCGTCTAACCAATTCCATTCTTGAGGTATAGATCCTATAAGATCATCCTCGTATTCTCTATCGAGAAAAGCAAATCTGTGTAACCAAGAACCACTTTTTGTATTTACATCATGTACAGTAAAATCTTTTAATGCTTCATGTCCACAGTTCCACATAACAAAACTAGACCAGTTTTTTCTGCTGTAGTTAGACTGAATACGACCATCCATTTTTAAGCCGCCATCTGTAACATGATCGTGTTTTACACAACTAACAGCAAATGAAGGATCGCAATACTCATTAAATAATTCAGATATATCCGTATTCACAAACATATCGCAATCCATAAATAAAGCATACCCTTCAAATTGATTTAAGAAAGGAACTAGAAATCTAGTAAAACTAAATTCAGTTGAAAAGGGTTTACCATCAAAACAATCTACAAATTGATTGTCTTCATTAATATCTTTAGCTCGGAAATAAAGACCTGCTCTACGAAGATTGTTTTGTTTTAAAGGGATTATGTCTACAGGATGATTTGTATTTTTTATTATGCTGTAGGATAGAACATCGAAGTAAGTTTTTTCTTTATCGTCATACCCTACATATATTTTGTATGGTTTATTTAACATTTTTTATATGATAAGGGGTGAGGACAATACCCCACCCCTATATACTACCTATTCTATTGGGATTACTTTTTTATGTTGATCGTCAGCTTTCATCTTTAATTTTACTTTTAGTAAACCGTCTACCATTTCTGCGGCAGCTACAACATAGTTGGGATTTAAAGAAAATGTTCTTTTAAATTTTCTTTTTGAAATATTTTTTACCACAATAGCATCAGCAACTTCTTCTGCTAATTCTTTTTTATTGTAGAAATCACTGGAAGCAACAGTTAAAAAGCCGTCTCTTTCTTCTACTGTTATATCTTCTTTAGAATATCCTGCCAAAGCAATTTCTAAAATATATCCATCATCTCCATCTTTAGAAATGTCATGGAATGGGAATGTAGTTGCATTATCTTTGTGGAAAGACAACATTGGTGAAGAAAGATAATCTTCAAAACCAACACTAAAGTTTTTCAATAACTCTTTTACGTTGTCATTTATAGAGTGTAGTGCGTTTTTATTATGAGCTTGTAGTAATTCTATATTCATTTTATTCTCCTATTAAGCGAGATTATGTGGCACACATTATGTCATGCCGTAGTCATAGTACTATATAAACCAATTGTAGTCAAGAGAATTTTTTACCTCTAAACCAACAAGTCATAGCGCATCTTTCTCCTTCTTTTACTTTAGTTACTCTATGAAAAATAAAAGAAGGGAAGACAACAATACTTCCTTGTCTTCTCATTTCTTTGATAGTTTTAAATCTGTTTGATGCTTGAGGATGTACAAAATTTTGTATTTGAAAATCGCCACCTTTAAATTCACTGTTTAATGTTATAGATATGGCTAATTTTCTAAAGTATGGATCACTCTTTTTTTCTATTCCTGTATCTACATGCCAATCATAAAATTGATTTTTACCATAGAAAGATATTTGAGGTACTTCAAAAGAAGTTAAATTAAAATTCCAACCAGCTTTTTCGTTGGCTATATCTACATATAATTCTAGTATTTCAGACAACTCTGGATTAGCTAACCAAGCTACTCTGTTGTTTCTTATTTCTGATAATACTACGTTATCTCCTTCTTTATAAACCTCTGCTTCTTTTGAGTCTAACTCTCTTGCAACATTCATCATGCCATCACAAAATCCTTTTGGAAGGACTTCTTTAAAACAATAATGGGTTAGCATTTATACCCCACAACTACCTCCATGACCTGTAATGTCACAGATGTCATGTGTTTCTACGCCCTCTTCAAACTCCTCACCCAGTTTATCCACAGCCTCAGAGTAAGGCACATTTGTTAATGGTTGTCCTCCACGACATGAGTCAGGATATACAGTAAAGCCTCTTAACCTACTAGCATATGAAGCAAGAGTTTTAGTAAAGTCTTTTACTGTGTCTTCATTATTAAGTTTACTACCCCATGCAGGTAAATTAATTGTAGATGAAATAGACATGTCCACATAGTCTTGTACATCAGCCTGAAACTTTATTCTACGTTTGTAGTCATCAGCAAGATCAAGGGCAGATTCAATCTTTTCTGGTTTAGTGCCGTAGATATTAATAAGTTCCTGCGCTGCACTATCAACCACGTACTGATAATGCCATCTAGTCCCACCTTTTAAATATCTGCGCTTGTAAGCCACAGCAAATATAGGTTCTACACCTGTGCTTGTGCCAGCAAGAATACCTATTGATCCTGTTGGTGCAATAGCACGATTAGCAACTGGTCGGCTAATACTAAGTTCATCCGAGAACTTTTGAGATACTGAGTCACTAACACCCTTATATACAGACAACCACTGATGTAGTTCTTCAGTAACTTCATATTTAGAATTACGTTTAATTAGCCACTCATGTATGCCCATCAAACCAAGACCAAGCCTACGGTTTTTCTCTCTCACTTCATAAACTTTTTGATACGGTAGCTTTGCTCGTAATGTACCACATAAAAGAAACTTCGTAGCAAGTTCTACTATTTCACTAAGTTCTTTAATACTTTCAATACGTCCAAGATTTAATGATCCTAAATTACAAACGTCCGAATCTGTGTCTGAGCAAACTTCGGTGCAAGCGTTGCGAAGTGTTTCATTTTCTTTATCAAAGAAGTTAAAGCTAAACCCAGGTTCTGCTGTGCTTAAAGCTTGCTTTACGTTCTTCTCAAAAACCTCTCCTGTATCACCTGTTCGTAAATACTTTAACAGCCACTCAGTATCATAGTTAACACTGATGTTAGTCATATCTAGAGGTGCATTAAAATTAAAATCTTGTTCTTTAACCTGACCGACACTAAATCCTGTATCACCCACTGGCATATCATACCAATTCTTACATTCAAGAAATTTATATATGTCAGGATGTTGCCAATTAAGGCTGGCATATATAGCAGACCTTCTACTGCCACCCTGCATAACACGCCTACCAATCTCGTTGATCATCATCATCTTCGGGATAGGTCCAGATGCAAGACCGCCAGTACCAGCCAGTATACGTCCTTCTTCTCTATACACAGAGTAGTCTATTCCTATACCACCACCTGTCATTAAACATGATTCTGACTTCCAAGATACATTCGCCCAATCTTCTCTTGTGTCTTCTTCTGCTTTTAATAAATAACAATTATTAAAAAACTTATTGGTGCGACCAGCATAATACAAATACCTACCGCCTGGAATAAATTTTAAATCTGTAATGTAGTTGACAAGATCATCCTTGTCTTCTTTACTCATCTTGCTTTGACAAACATCTTCGACAAGAACTGCTGCTAAACTTGACCAAGTTTCACAACCCGTATGTGCGTATTTATG
>CEOU01083874.1_pt1 | contig 21364 bp, 24 predicted proteins | sample 530731 | NCBI WGS metagenome assembly CEOU01 (sample SAMEA2620894, study PRJEB7988) | marine metagenome | isolation source: saline water (ENVO:00002010), including
CCTTCTAGGTTCCTTTTCACCAAAAAGGTTTTTTATTCTTCGGACTAAATATGCCATATCATAAAAACGAACATTCCACCCTGTAATAACATCAGGCATTATGACTTCATACAAATCTAAAAATCTCTGAAGTAGGTCTAACTCATCATGACACTTAACATATACTACATCATCTCTACCACCTTTATCGAAATCCTGACAACCGAAAACATACATCTTACCATCAAATGAATCTCTAAAGGAAATAACAATAATTTCTTCGTCCGCCTTTTTCGGAGTTGGAAACCCCCTTTCACTAGCAACTTCAATATCTAAAGTACATATCCTAATATTATCCATATCATAATCACATTGATCGAAATTTTCACCAATAAATTGATGAGTCCACTCACTGTAACCATTTATTTCAAAATTAGGAATACCTTTATATTTTTCAACAAAAGAACGGCATTCACTAATTTTTCCTGGATGAACAGAATCCACATTTTTGCCGTGTATTGTTTTATATTTGGAAGGTTTTTTGGAAGGTACAAATAGAGTTGGATTGTATTCCAACTGATATTTCTTACGTTCACCGCCCTCAAAAGATCTCACTAAAATACTGTCACCAAGACAGTGAACGTTGGTATAAAAGTTTTTCATATAACTCCATTATATAAATTAAAATTCATTTTTTGCCAATGTTATATTTTACTATTAATTCCCACTCACCCTTTTCTCTATGGGAAATAATTTTTATTTGATTCATTGGGCATAAATCACTTAACAGCTCGGGATTAACTACCTTGACCAAGTCCCATTCATTAAGCAATTTAGCAATAGTGTTTCTACGAGATCTATCATTATCAGAAAAATTAGAAGGTTTACCGTCAAGAGAAAAAAGTTCCTTAAAATGTACGATATAATATCTACCCTGTTTATGTAAAATATGACAAGATTGGTATAACTTACGTTCCTTACGAGAAGCAACACCAATTCTACTCAATGTTTCCTTAACTTTCAAAAAATCATCAGGTTCACTTAATTCTACTTCAACAAAACCCTCCAACAAATCATTATTTTCAAAATTCATTTTTTTAGACCACCTTTATAACATTTCAATTTGATATATTTTAGTTGTTCATCCGTTAATATGGATAAAGCAACTTTTGCTTTAGCATTAGAATAACCATAATATTCTTTAATATTTTGAATATTTTCACTTTGTTCGGATTTTAGCCACTTAGAACTTCTCCGAAACCTTTTTCTAATGCTATTTATAAGGTAGTCAAATTGTAACTTTTTATCACAAGAAGGAATAGTATTCATCTCATTAGCATAAAAAACACAATCTATATGTTGTGATAAAAACCTATTTATCACATAAGGAATATATTCCCTTTCTACTTGTGGATCACCACCCTCAAAAACATTATTCTTTTTGTTGGTGATATCATTCAAATAGTCAAACAACTGAGTTTTTTTATATTCTTCAGGTTCTTCCTCTTCGATAATAGGATCACCATATAAATCTAACCTATTCAAAACCACACTTCCCCATAATTTCAGTTAAACATGCGAGTAGATTAATTTCTTGATCAGCAACAAAGGCAGATTTATAACTATATTCCGCTATAATAATAACTGCTTGTGGAACAGAAGATGGTTCTAACTTTTCACACAAACTATCATACACCCTACGATATAAAGTGTTAGGATCATTATCTAAATTAGAAACAACCCATTTTCGTAAATCTGTAAACCTCTTTTCCTTAACCATACCAACAACTGATAAAAAGTTTTTATCATCAAATGCAGTTAGTATTCCAGTATCAATACTCCCACCTGCACTATACCTTTGTAACTCATTAAGGACTCTCCTCCAATCGGGATAAAACTTAATTAATAATTGACTTACAACTTCTGTAGAATACTCAATACCTTCCTTATCTAAGATAACAGATAACCTACTCATAAAATCCGCAGCAATTTTTGGTGCACCATCTCTAGGTATCTTAAACTCAATAACACTGCATCTAGAATGTATAGGAGAAATTAATTTATTCGCAAAATTGCATGTAAGAATAAACCTACAATTAGCACTAAACTCTTCAATAAACCCACGAAGTGCAGGTTGGGTGGATTGAGGATTTAAATAATCTGCTTCATCCAGTATAACAACCTTAGTCCCACCAGAAAGTGAAACAGAACTAGCAAAACTTTTGATTTTATTTCTCAATACATCAATACCACTCTCTTCAGACCCATTGATTAAAATATAATCAGTTTCCAACTGTTCACATAAAGCTCTAGCTACGGTAGTTTTACCAACACCAGCAGTTCCACACAATAACAAATTAGGAATTTCTTTATTTTTCACAAATTGCCCGAAGGTCTTTTTAAGACCTTCAGGTAATACACACTCATCAATAGTTTTTGGTCGATATTTTTCAACCCAAAGAAACTCTTCACGACTCATATATTTATTCTCCGTATGTTGAATCAGGTTCTAAAGCAATCCAATATTGTAAATCTATTTCAGTATGAGAAAAATGGGAAATTGATTGACTACTAATTTTAGCATCATAATCACCATCAAATAACCTCAAATTTTCTACTTTGAAATACATAGTAAAACTTTCATCCCCAGCATCACCCAAAGACAACTCAAATGAATTACTAGTAGGATCTTTTTTGTCCATAACAGAAGCCACAATTTCACCATTATGGGATCTGAGTTGAATATCAGATTTACCCATAATAGAAGAATGCCTTTGAATGGTTTTTACATCTGACTCATTCAAAAGAAACTCAATTTCAGTATCAGGCATTGTAATCTGTTTTGTAGGTGAAACAATAGTACTTTCATCTGCATAATAATACTTTGTTTTAGCACTACCTCCTTCAATACCAACAGCAACCTCATTGAATTTATATTCCGCACCATCATATATAGGATCAGTAGCAATGTTCAAAAATTCAACCAAATCATAAATAGCAAACCTTTTTTCAAAAGTATCAGTGACTTCTGCCTTGGCTAAAATATTTTTCATAGCACTAATCGTTTGCAAAACATTACCTTCTTCAATAACAATAGAAGAATTTATAGAACTAAAATTTTTCAAAATGTCAATCGTTTGTTTTCCCAGTTTCATTCTCACACTCCAATAGTAATAAAATAATGTAATGAATAGACTTATATAAGTCTAAAACATTTTTCCTTTCACCCTTTCTACCCCATCGTGCAACATACTTAATAATACTTCCACGACAAAAACTTTCAAAATCACCAGTCGACTTTAACAAATCAACGACTTGGACATTTTCACCATAATAACCTCCCATTGTTTTATCCCTAACGTATTCATTAATCTCAGACAATATTGTGTTTAAATTATTTTTCATATTATAATTATACCATATTAATGCCCCATTGGCAAGCTAAATTTATCTAATGATATCATATTCACCTTTGACTTTATTGATATCCCATATTTCTTGTTCAACTCTAAGGTTCCCATTACCCTTGAGTTTTTCATATCTCCTTTGTGCTTTATTTTTCCACCAATCTATAACAGAATCTAATTCAAACCTATCAAAATTGACATTTTTAACTAACTGAGAATCCTTACCAGTTATATATTCCACAACATTTTGATATCCATAAAAAGAAATATAATATCGTTTCCTCGTAGTTATATCAACCTTACTTTCTATAAACTCATTAAATTTTTCAAACTCATTTTGATTATAGTCCCTAAGATTAGATTTCAATATACCCAACATGGCATTAGAAGTTTTTAATTTTCTACTAGAAGCTCCATCATCAACTAAAGGTTTACCTCCATTCCTATTAATAAAAAATTTACGAAGTATATCATATTCTTTATCACCAAAATTTAAAAGAAATTTAGAATCACTCAACCCTTTATACCTCATAAAAGGTTTTAATCCATCATATTGAGAAGAAGATTTTAAATCACCATACAAAGAAGTCGTTTCAAACATACACATATCCACACCATATTTTTCATTAACCTCCCTCCTAATAAAATGTGATGCACAAATTAAAGCAAGTAATTTTCCACCCAAATAATTATATCCAAAAGGTTGGACTGGGACTATAACAAACCCCATTATCGCACTCCTATTAAATATACCCAATTCAGGTGGACCATCAAACATAATATTTCTAGGCCTCATATTAATTACAGGGGAACCTAATTTTATAAAACCAACATACGTCCCCGTATTTTTTTCGATAACTACATATCTCAAAGATTTGCCTGGATTTTGGTCATTACAAAAAGAAGAAGTATACTCTAATAGAGAATCAAACTCCTTAGGCCTCATCTTAACAACCTTAAAATCCATATCTTTTGGTGACATCCCATAATCAGAAAAATATTCATCCTCATACCCAAACAACATAGGAGGCAATTCTTTAAGCCTTTCTTCTTTCCTTATTCTAAAATAATCATCAATACGATCTACTTGACCATAAAAATCTTCATACACACTCTTAACATACATAATATCATTTGGACTGAGTTTCATTATATTATCCGTTGACTATCACCTGAATAAATTCTATAACTATCTTCATCGTAGTGTGTTGTAGAAACTTCAAAAATTGTAGAATCATCACTTCTAGCAATCAATTGGTGAGGTTGCCCAACCCTTTGTCTCACAACATCCCCAGGCATCAAACTTTCTGTATATGTTACCCCCTTTTCCGTATCAATCCACTTATATATAAATTCTCCAGACTGAACATACCAAGTTTCATCTTTTAATATATGATAATGCATTGAAAATTTAGCATTAGCTTTAAAAACTAACAATTTTCCACAATAAAATTCATTATTTTCAATTATAATTTCTTTACCCCAAGCTTTTGGGACAACATATCCTTTATCTATAGACGGTTTAATTTCATGACCCATAAAAATCCTCCAACCCACTCTTTTCAAAATTTCCAGAAAATATTTTATTCAACACCCTTTCATGTCTCTGGACAAACCTTTTGGGTGAAAACTCACGTTGTGTATATTCTGATAATTCCTTACGCCTTTCCAAAGAAAAATCAATACCCTTAACAATATCCCAAAAAAACTCTTTTTGTTTTTTTATACCCTTATATTCACTTACATTAATTAAAAAATTATGACCTTTCATCATATGATCTTCACTAGCATGTTTCCCCTTAGAACAAAAAGAAATATTAGGAACACCATAAGTAGCAGATTCTAAAGAAACAATACCCGAAGATTCATGCAAACATGTAGTGATATGAAAAGTAGCCTTTTTCGCAGCATCCATAATAACATTATGTTCAGCGTCTAAAGAAATATCAACACTTCCAGGAAAATTCATACCAGCAAACTTAGGAAACTTTGCACCATATTCAGGTTTAGTGTCTAACTGACTAGTAAAAACCTTCAACCCTAACCCATTTTCCATATCGGCAAACATCTGAAAAGCTTTACTAGGGTTTTTGAGAGGACACCATCTACTAATAACTATGCCATAATTTTCGTGAGGAAATATTTCTTTTGGATTATCCTTAACAACTTGAATAGAACATGAATCATATATAATTTGTCTTTTAACTTTCTTATTATATCTTTCCTTTGCATATTCTGAAACACAAACTAAAATATGACCATTGTCATGTATTCTATCAGCAACACTAGGAAATTTAATCATATTTTGACCAAGATACTCCGGCAAAGAATGTTCAAAAAACATGGAAGGACAGGTTAAACTTTCAACCCTACCCTTAGCGCCAAAGGGATATATTCTCTGAAATATTGCTACATCAGGTTTAATCTTATCAAGTATCCTTAGACTATCTTCAAAAAATAATCTATTATAATTTATGGTAGAAACACCCTTTCTTCTTAGGGGATCTTTAGAAACTTGAGAAGTATATTCGACATTATAACCCTCTTCCTCTAACCCCAAATCACTATCTTTAGTAACAACAAAAGTGACATCATTACCAAAATCACTAAGATACCTAGCTTGAGACCTAGAAACTACTTCCATACCTCCAACAAAAGAATTCTTCCTTTGTGCTTGAGCCATACCATCAAAAACTGCAATATTAAGTTTAGAAGAAGTCATCTAAAGTCACCATCGACCCCTTACCCTGATCAACCTTAGGAGGTTCCTTTTCAGGAAATTTAGGTTCTTTAGTACTATTTTTAAGATAATAGTCAACTAATTCCTTCGTGATATGTATATGTCCAGTATGCCCCATAGGAATGGCATCAGGATATTCCTGACATATTTCAACTAACCGAGGCTTTTTTAACCCCTCCGCTATTGCTTTTGTAGAAGTTGAATTTCCAACAAAAAGTTTCGCACCAGCAATAAGTTCAGCAGTTTCTAGTGCACTTTTAGATTCTATATGTGCAGGGTGAAAACCATATCTATCACAAAAACTTTCATACTCTTCCTTAAACCCAATAAAAGCACAACCATCATGATAATCCTTTAAAACTGAATAATCAAAATATCTCACGGGATCATGTTTATTCACATTATGTAAAGCATAATCATGATAACGTTCTGAAACCCCAATAATAATAGGAAATTGATGATTTGGTTGTATATTAGTCAACCAAGGATGTTCACTTCTCCACTGACCAACATCTTTATATTTTCTCAGATCAACACTAGCAGTATAAAGATCAGATTTATCCGATTTCCAACTAACTTCATCTATAACTAAAGGAAAGTGATGGGTACGAATACCAGCACATAATAGGTGCATATAAATTATATTCCCCCTAAGAAACAATTTATACAAAGCCTGTTCACTTTCAAAATTCAAATCAATATTATCATCAGGTTTACTAGATTGCATAGTATCCCCAATGTAAGGTTGAACATCTAAAAGAGGTTTAAGATAATCAAAAACCTCTTTTCTTTTAAGGACAAACCGTTTAGTTCCTCCCCTAAGATATACCGCTGGGAGACTATATATAACATCCCCAATCTTAGCATTATGAAAAACCCCATTCAAAACCATAATATCCCCCACTATTTTATAAATATATTATAACACAAATTAATTCAAATGGCAAGCATTTTTGAAAAATTATTCTGTTTTTCAAATTTTATCGTTCTCGTAAACTTATCCTGTAAAATATCCCCCTTATGAGATATTACATAAACACTAGCACTTTGAGAAAGATCTACCAACAATTTCATGAAATCTTCTGTACCTGTACTATCTAAACTTGAATCAAAAACCTCATCCAAAATTAATAAATTCGTACTTGCACTATTTTTCATTTTAGCGATAGCTCTCCAAGTAAATAGTAAAGCCAAATCTATTCTCATTTTTTCCCCTTCACTAAATGAATCATAACTAAATTTGTCTCTACCCCGACTTTTTATAGTCTCGTTGAAATTCTCATCCAGCATAAAATTAAAATAACAATTCATCATGGATAAATTTTTATTTATAAGATGATTCATGACAGGAAGATACTGTTTAATAATATTAGTTTTAATACCCGTATCCTTAAATAGGGAAAATGCGACTTCATAATACCTTCTATTTTCCATAGATTTAGTTAATTCACCACTTATTTTTTCCTTTTCTTCGTATAAGGAATTTAATTTAGATTGATCACCAGAACTTTTAGACCTAACCTTCAACAGATATTCAACTTCTCCATTCAATTTTTCAATATAATCAGAATCACCTTTTATGGAAAATTCATACCCCCTAATTTCATTCTGTATCTTTTCTATATTTTTATGTATTTCATGCATCCTATTTAACACAGAATTGTTATCGTTAATTTTGGATTCTAACTCAGTTAAAGCATTACCATATTCATTAGATTTATTTTTCAAATCACCCAATATATGGTCCTTATGGGAAGATTCAACGTCCTGTTTACACATAGGACAATCAACCAAATCCTCAAAAAACTCTATGTCCTTAACAACTTTCTTGAACTTATTTTCAATCTGACCCTCTAATTTAATGTACTGTTTTGAAACTTTAGAAATTTCGTCATAATTTTCAACACCTTCACTCAATCCGGAAATTGTTTGTAAACAACCTTCTATACTTTCCTTATATTTAGAAATAGATTGACCATACTGTAAGATACTACTTTCTACATTTTTTATCTTATCATTATTTATTTCAACAACTTCAGAAATATATTTTTTCTGTAAATCTATTTTTTCACCTAACAAATCCAACTGAGAAGTACAACTGTCAAGGAATTTTTTGTTTTCAGTCATTTTATCTTTTAATAACATATTCATAATAGAAAATATTTGAATGTCTAAAAGATCTTCAATAACCTCCCTTCTATGTGCAGTATTCAGTTGCATAAAAGGTCTAAAAGAACTTGATCCAAGAATTATAATCTGAGTAAATGATTTCCAATTCAGTTTCAATATCTGTTTTTCTAAAATATATTGATAGTCTTTAGCCTTCGCACTTTGGTTTAACAGTTCACCATCTATATAAATTTCAAAACGTCCAGGATTCATACCCCTAATCACAGAATATTGTTTATTTCCTATCTCGAATTCTATTTCAACCAAACAATCTTTTTTATTAACAGAATTTATCAACTGAGGTTTATTAACCTTTCTAAAAGGTTTAGAAAAAAGTCCATAGGTCAAAGCATCTAAAACAGTAGACTTTCCAGCACCATTTTCACCCACAATCAAAGTCGGTTCATTGGAATCTACATTAACTTCAGTAAATTGGTTTCCAGTAGATAAAAAATTTCTCCATTTTATAGTTTTAAATTTTATCATTGAATATTTAAGGCCTCCGTATATATGGACCTAATTTCATCCATAAGGACATTTTTATCCAAATCCAATTCCATACCATTAACATATTTTTGCAATATAGTAATAGTATCTTCAGTCTCATTTATCAAATCATCTTCATCACCTTCTTCAAAATAAGAATTCATATCCTCGATAACATTAACACTATATGGGGAACCAAGTTTTTGCAATTTATCTAAGAAATTATCAAATAAGTATGGATTTTTATCTACGACCAAAACCTTAATCAAACAATCCTTATATTTAGAAAAATCAGTTTTCATAAGTTCGTCATGGTCAGATTCTTTATACTCTATTTTATAATGTATCCTATAAGGATTCCTTATAAATTCCAATTCCCTAGTTTCTGTATCATATATATGAAACCCCCTTTCTGTATCTACATCAGTCCACATCATTTCATAAGGAGTCCCCAAATAATATACATGACCATTATCACTTTTATAGTGAAAATGTCCACTAAAAACCTGATCAAACTTCTTAAAGTTATTTCCATCAAAACCGTGATAACACTTAACACCCCTATGCATAGTAAATCCATTCACCTCAAGATGACCCATAACTATTTGAGCTTCTGTATTTTCTAAATGTTCAAAAGTATGATCATAATTTTCATTACATATCCAAGGAACTAAACAGATTTTTAACCCATCTAATTCAATAGTGTCAGTTTTTTCGTATATATTAATAAAGGGACTTTCCCCAAACAATTCAGTTATGGCATTAATAGAATTGGTATTTCTATAATAGGAATCATGATTCCCAACTATAACATACAATGAAATAGCATTTTCCAATAACGGCCAAATAAAATCTTTTCTCAAACTATTCAAAGTATTAAATGCAATATTTTTACGTTTATCGACTAAATCACCCAAATGAATAACAGTATTAATTTCATTATTTTCCAAATAAGGAAAAAATATATCCCTATAAAATTTCAAAAAATAATTATGAAATATCTGATTATCATTCCTTGCACCAAAATGAGTATCAGTTATCAAAGCTACTTTCATATAATTCCTCTTTCCACTTAGTAAAATCTTTATCAAACTGCCAAATCACAGTATCCATATATCTTATCCAATCAATAATTCTAGTAGCATATGTAGCACGTTGCTTCATACTGACATTATCATCTAAAATTATTGGAACAATTTTTTCAATTTCTTCGGGCAATTTTACATCTTTCTGTAAAATACTTTTCCTAAGATTTTCTTCGAATTCCTGTTTTTCTAAAATATCCATTAATTTACCCTTTTTCCAAAGACCTCACCCTGAACACCAAAAACATCTAAAGAATATTCTGTATCAGATCCAACTATATCCCTAGACCTAACCGAAACCAAATCATTACCATTGTATGTTGCATAAACTTTAAAAGGTGAATAATTATATATGTGACCCAACTCATTCTTTCTAGGGTGATTATAAAACAAAGGAACATACTCATCATTAATTATTATATTTTTTTCAAAATTTCCATTACATAATTGAGTAGCACCCAAATTAGTCAAAACATAGGCGTGCATATTATAACTAAAATTTGGAACAACTATGAAATCATTAACTATTTTTTCACTCTCAACTTCCCATCCATTTCTAGCACAATAAAACATACTCCAACTCTTATCAGGAATATATTTTAAATGTTCGTTAACAAGAAAAAAACTATTACCCCGTATAGAAACATCATCCTCCAAAAATAATGCACAATCTACACCATCATTCAATAGAGCTTTCCACCCACTTAAATGAGTAATAGCACAACACATTTCACCCAATCTAACAGGCCTATACCACCAATCCCATTTTTTATCATAAGACCTAGTCGTGTGATATGAAACACTTTCATCCAATTCCCACTCTTTACAATAATCATATCCCTGTTCCCTTAAAAAATCTAAATCAACTTGTGTGTGATGATACCCGTAAACACATTCTATCTCGATATTGGGAAATATTTTAAAAATATCAGATTTTTCCAATTCAGGTATCAACATCTCAAGTCTGTCACTTCTAACTTTAGTTGTCAATATATATATTTTTTGAATCACAAAATCACTCCATAAACTTATCTAAAGCATATTCTTTCGATTTAGTATTTTCTGGTTTAGACATAGATTTTTTCTTATTTTCCATTTTTTGTTCAAACTCATCTATAACATCCCTAAAGTTATCATAAACTTTAATATCCAATTTAAAATCTCCGGACATAGTTACCAAATCATCAAAATTACCATAATTTTCTGTCATCTTAAACTTAACATAAGTCTGTTTCTTCTCTTTTTCAATTCTTCTCAAAAAAGCATAATAAATTATTTGAGTAAAATAAGAAAATGGATTTTTAGATTTTTCTGGATCAAAATTATGGCAATATCTAATGCAATTTTCAACCCCATCCATAATCATTTCATCTTTGTAGGTGTAATTTATAAAATTAGGTTTTTTAGCCAAACCCATTGCAATTTCCCAAAAGCACCTTGCAATATACTCTGAAACTGCAGGTGGATCCTCACCAACGGCCTCGGATTCCTTAACCAGTTTTTTATATTCGATCATATGACTGTAAAATTCTTTATTATTAATATAATGAAGTTTTTTAGGCATAGAAAATCACCTCCTCTTAACCCAAAATTATGAATATATTATAACATAAAAAACAAAAAAAGGCAAGCTAAAAATTAGCTTGCCATTTGGGTGAAAAATATGGTATACTTGAAGTGTCAACGGCTAAAGCCCAGTAATATAAGGCTTAGATATTAAACTTCTTAAGTTTGTAATTAAATTTCTCTGAGTTATATATTTTGATACGTTCGATAAGGTGCCGTAAGGTGTAATTCTTTTTATCATTATAAGTTAAATCATCAGATATATCAAATAGAATTGCTTTATTTTTATCTTCCCCTAACCTAAGAACCCTTCCAATACTCTGTAAGTTTCTTATTCTACTCTTACTAGGAGAAGCAAAAATGACATTATGAAGCTTACGAATATTTATACCCGTTGAAAATGTACCATACGAAGCGACAATAATAGTGTCATCACTTTTTTCTGTTAATTCCCTAACCCTTTCCCTTTCATCTACAGGAGTACCCCCATGAATGAAATGAACATTTCTCTTAGGATTTTTTAATTTAACTGATTCAAATAATTTTTGACCATGTTTACCAACCAATTGAAATAATATTAAAGTATTACCTTTGAGGTTAGAAGTCATATCTGTTATAAATTCAGTCCTTTTATCATAACCAACAATAAATTGGATTTCTTTTTGGTAATCTAAGCTAGAAACTAATTTTCTTTCTTCTTCACCATATTGCAAAACAATACAATGAATTTCCAACTCAGCAAGGTAATCCTGATCCATCAACTTTTTGGTACTAATAACTTGATAAGCAGGACCAAACAAACCTTCAAGGACCAATTTATTAGTTTGAGTTCCGTCTAATGTTCCAGTAGTACCAATTCTATGATTTGCATTAACCAACTTAGTCATTAATGTTGTTAGTGATTTTGCTTTGAAAGTGTGTGCTTCATCACCAATTATCATATTAAAATTTTCAAAAAATGGTTTCGGGAGTTTATACATTGATTGCCAAGTAGATATTGAAATAGGTAAATTTGTTTCCTTTTCCCTACCAGAATATATTCTATGGCAATTATTACCCACTTTCCAATCAGTACCCCTAGAATATTCTTGAAAATCTTTATATAATTGTTCAACCAAAGAAGTGGTCGGTACAATGACTAAACTTTTCCCCTCATTCCACCTCAATAAAGTGTATATTATTAACGACTTACCAGAAGCAGTAGGAGATACCAATACACATCTGGGATTCCTAATAGCATATAGTATTGCATCAAGTTGATAAGGTCTAGGTGAAATTTCATGTATATTTAACTCCCGAATAAAAGTTAATAGTTTTTCTGGAGTGATTTCTTCATTCCTGATTATTATTTCAGGGTCTAACACGAGTTCATAATTTCGTTCCAAACAAAAATCTGATAGGTGATTAATTAATCCATTATACAATAATCGTTTACCCATATTGAATAATCGTATTTTTCCATCCCACACCCTACTTCGATAGGAAGGCATAAATTTTGCTCCGGGGACTTCAAAAGTAAAATATTCACTGATTTCTCGTGCCGTGGATTCTTCACAGGAAATCATGCAATAAACTTCATCAATTTTACCCAATACTACTCTATCCCACGCCACTTAAGAACTTTCTCCATTCTATAAGATTTTTTAATGCCCATCCACGACTTTCTATATTTTTTAAAGTTTTTTCTAAAAATTCGACAACGTCTTCTGAATCACTTACTTTATCATCAATTAACTGTACCATTTCATCGGATTTCATGTAAATAGGTAAATCTCCTTTGAGTATGACTTTATCATAAACCTCAATATCATGTTTACCCGTATAATATTCCCACCTTTCTTTATATATGGAATCGTATTCCTTTCTATGTTTATTCAGTAACTTTTTATGATAAATATAAAATTTTAAATACTTGTCATACAAATATGGTGTGGAAAGACTTTCTCTGTCTATTTCAGTATCATCAACCCTTAAGTCTTTGTCTGTCATACTCATCAATTCATCCAATGTTTTCATAAATATATCCTTAATTAAGAAGATTGTATTTCAAAATCTCTAGCACGAAATGTGGCTTCTGCTAATATGGGAGTAATCTCTGCAGATGCGGAATCAAAAGACAAAGCACCTAAAGAGGTTGGGAAAATATCATAAAAAACGATATTTTTATTCACATTCATACCATTAGTCAATATAAACAAACTCGCATCTGATACTATAGCCTGTTCTGAATTTTGAACAGATGGTTGAATAGTTGGTGGAGTTTCTTCCGCTAGACTTTTATAACTATTAAAATTTTCTGGAAAACCCAAACCTCTCATCCAAGTCAATATTTCTAAATAATTTGCCATATTTTCATCAACTAAAAATGATAAAGATAATTGGTCAATTTCTAACTTATCTCCAGGAACATAATGGGTGATAAAGGGAGTTGGTCTTTCTGCTTCTGCCATAGTTAATCCTGGCAAAATTGCAGATTGACAAAAATAACTGACATTAGGCAAACGTTTAACGTCAAAACGAAATGATATAGGGCTTAATGTATTATAATTTTCTGGTAAATTATCTATCAACGACATAGTTTTTTCCTCCGATTTATTTATAAACAAAAAAAGACCCCGAAAAATCGGGGTCTTTAGGAGGTAATTATGAGGGGGCTAAAGTAGGTCTGATGATAACCCCCTACTGTCCTAAGGTAGTATCATGGGTCACCCCACGATAGGACATTTATTACATTAAGTTCGTAACTTTAACTTTACGATAGTAAACGTTTGAATCTTCACTACCAGGACCAGCAGAAGTAGAAACGAATGGGTTTTGTTGTAGCCCATAACGAGTCTTAAATCCGATTTTTGGTTGGAAAGTGTTTTCTCCAGTAGCTCTAACCATTTGTAATGGCACATATGGACAATAGAAAAGACCAGCGTCATAAGGAGAAGAACCCTTATATCCGATAGTGTAATATTCATGTCCAGCAGCTGCTGTAGATGGGTTTTGGAAATAAGGATCGATATATACGTTGTATCTACCGTTTAATACACCAGCAAATGTATTATTAGCAACATCGGAACCTAAATCATTTTGCAATGATGGATTGTAATCTAATACACCAGTCATTGACAAAGCAGAAGCGATATCAGCAGAACAGATGATAATATTACCACGACCACGACGAGTATCTACAGCAATAGTATTAGCGTCACGTTCGATTTGGAACATTAGTCCTTTAAACTTTTCAACTGACCAACGACCATTGGAATCAGTATCAAGATCAAAAGTACCTGCTGAAGTTACATTAACTTGAGCACCAGCTTTAGCCACACCATTTACAGTACGGACTACTTCACGGTTGATTTCAGCTAGAATTTCAGTTGACAGAATATTTGATAATTCTGTTTCAGCATCAAGACCATGAATAGCTTTCAAGTCTTGTGCGAGTTCCGTTGTATATTCGGCTTTCAAAGCACGAGTTTTGGCAGTCACAGTTGTTTTATCGATCGAGAATGCCATTTCTCGGAAACTGTTAGTTCCAGCATCACCTAATGCTTCACCAGTTGCTGTCGCCATACCACCCTTAGTTGAGGAAGTGGTATCACCAAAATAATTGGTGTTTTCAGCGCCAGGAGCAGCTTGAGCAAAAGGATCAGTTGTTAGTGCAGTAGTATCATCAACACCAGCAACAGTATCAGTACCTTGTCCACCAGCAATACCGGATTGTTCGGTGACTGGTTCGTTAAATAATGCTTCACGAGCAGCACGAGCACCGTCATGAGCAACGTATTGTGATTTCATCGCAAAGATTAGTCCTGTAGGACCTGACATTGGTTGGACACCAACGATATCATATGCGATTAATTGGGGCATAGCCCTTCGGACTAAACTAATTAGAATTGGGTCGTATCCTGCAGTTGGAGCAGATGCACCACCACCAAAACCACCAGTTCCGGCTGCGTTTGTTGGGGCGGCCTCAAAAATTTGACCAGTTTCAGCTTGTTTTTGTTCCCGAATAGCAACTTCTTGATTTTCCAATAAGACAGCAGTAACTGTCTTTCTGTAATTATCAGAAATAGCAGGAAGGGACTCATGATCTAACACAGGCTGCCATTTTTTCTGCAGATGTTCTGAATTAAACATTTCTATTTTTCTCCCTGTTAAATTTACTTAACTTTATTTATAAGTTTTCTTATTTTTGAACTGTTCTAGAAAGTGCTGTAGTATACCTAGACATTGCATCAGTGGTATCACCTTCAGGCAATTGTTTATCACTTTCTCTTTCTTGTTTGATTTGCTTAGGGAAATAACTTTCTTTGAGTGTTGATAATTGACTTTGGAAAGATTCAACATCTCCATCAAAATCAAGTGTCTCTGTAATTTCCTTAAATTTTTCGACTTGTGTATCAGCTAAGTCGGTAACTACTGCATCAATCAATTTATTTCTTTCATTAATTGAAAGTTCTTTTTTCAAAGAAATATTTTTTTCAATTTCAGAATTCAATTGATTTTCCAACTCATCGATTTTACCAACCATTTCATCTAAAACATCGACTTTATCTTCAGGAATTTCAATGTAATGTTCTTCGAAAAGAACTTTCAACCCTTGAATAAATTCTTCAGAAAGATCGGAACGAATACCAGTATCAATAGCGAGTTTATTTTCTTCAAACCATTGTTCAGCAACATAATTCAAATATTCATCAACTTGATTTGTAACTTTTTCCGTTAATTCAGTTTCAACTTCAGAAACTTGATCATCAAACTGTTCCCTAATAGAAACCAATTCTTTTTCAACTCTACTTTTTACAGCAGATTCAAAAATTGTAACGGTTTTGGTTTTAAATTCTTCGGATAATTCTTCACCCTGTAACAAAGCATCAACATGTTCGGATACTTCAGTTTTATCAGAATCGTCCCAAGAAAGTTTAGGGTCAAAAGAAGACTTAATAGTTTTCTTAGTGGTGGAAACTTCTTTAACCAATTTATCTATCTGCTTTTTATTTTCTTTAACGAAAGATTTAGCAGCTCTTTCTGCTATTTTTGCAGAAATATCTTTATCTTCAGAAGTAATGATACCTTTGATTTCTTTAATGATTAAACTATGACTTTCGTAATAGTCATCATCATCATCGGTCTCTTCTACTTCTTCTTTGTCTTTCATGTCACCGTAAGCAGACATAATAGACTTTTTATCCAATTTTTCAACTACAGACTTGGCTATTTTTGAAGTGATTTTAGACTCTTCGACTTCTTCAGAATCATCATCTTCCTGAACATCTTGTTCTGGAGGAGTCGTTAAAATTTTATGAGCCTGAACCAAATCAGATCTATTTAAATCATTAACTAGACCTTGTATTTCATCAACCAAATCAGCCTTAGTCTTATACCCTTCTGCGAGAGAGTCAGTTTCTTCTAGAACTTCCTCTTCCACATTAGTTTCAATGGCTTCCATTATCGGTTCTCCTATTTTACTTTTTTGTTATAGTTATTTATAATCGTTATAATTTAGAGATAAAACTTTCAAACGCTGATAAGACAAGTTCTTCCCTAATACTTTTTTTCTTATCTAATTCATTTTTAAGTAATTCAATTTCTTTCTCTTTAAGGATTCCACTTTCCCACACCCATTCGCGTCCTTCCATAATACCCTCAACAAACGCCTTCGGAGCAGAAGGGTCTGCGACAATATCAGCAGCAGTTGCTAAATAAAAATCATCTTGAACTACATTAGTCCCATTTTTATCCTGTTTAAGTGTACCCATACCCCTAGAAGAAACGCCTAACTGTGCACCTTCATCAAGTAATGATTCAACAATTTTACCGTAAGGAGTTGAAGTCATTATTTTTGCTTTACCAACAAAATTATTTCCTTGGGGTTTCAATTCTGTAACTAAATGAGAAACTCTTTCTAAATTTATTGTTGGTCCTTCTGGGTGACCTAATTCCCCAAAAGCACGATTTGTTTTAATATATTGATTGTTATATCTCTCTACTTCTTTTTCCAAAATTTCTTTTGGATAAACTCTACCATTTTTGTTTTTAGTTTCTGATTGTAGAAAAACACCTTCTATATGAAGGCTCTTAGATTTTCCAGAACCTTCAGTAATAACATCAATAGATTCAATATTTTCTGTTATTAATTTCATTCAATTACTCCGTTGCTTTATAGTCGGATCTATGAGCATAACCTTCAATCTTTTTCACTGTTATTATAATGGTCCCATTTCCTGCTACAGATATGTCGGCATCAGAAAGGATTCCATCAAAACCATTATATCTAGACCAAGTTCCACCACCATATAATTGAAGAGTGTTATCATTATTAGCGGTCGTATCTCCGTAAGTAACGACCATTCCCGTAGAATCTGTAGTCCAGTGCATAGAAACTATTTTAACCTTTTCACTCCCTCCAGCACCAGCTAGAGCAGATATATCAATAGAATCTCCGTTTTCTAGAATACAGACCGCTTCTCCGCCAAGGTTTAAACCATCGGATAAAGGAGTTACTGCAGCCATTTTTTACCTACCTCGTTAATTTGATTACTTTTAAAAAACCACGATTACTTTTTTTAGCAATATTTAATAATCTAACTTTATTTATATCCGAGGCAGATTCATACAAACTAACAAAGGCCTTAGACATTTCCGGATTAACAACCAATTTTGAACCATTATCAAAGAAAAACATCTCGTTTTCTTTGATATTATTTATGTTATGTAAAAATTGTTCTTCCGTGGTTGTTGGTTCTGAATCTTCTTCATCAGGAACCGAATTAAATAAAGATAGAGCAACTTCTTTTTTTCTATCATCAACCATTTTCACAGAACGTTTTCCGAGTTCTAAGCCAAATTCCTTTTTTACTTCAGTTGGATTATTATCCCTTATAGCTTTAATTAAATTTTCCATTATACAAATATACCCCCATCTACATCGTTAATTGTTCCAACAAATTCGAAATTTCTATCTGTAGCATTCCACCTCAAAACATTTTCATTCACACTACCATTACCCGTGACAGTTTGTATTACCCCAACATTTCCAAATTGGTCAGTAACTGTTTCACCGTTTGCAAAGGCAGTAGTTCCTGGAGTGGTGGAAGTTATACTAGAAGTATCTATCTCATAAACTATATCAGATTGCCTGGAAACTATTAAACCAGAAACTCCAGTTGTTGATCCAGTAACTTTATTTCTTAAGATAGTTGTGGGTGATGCTGTCAATGTTAATATAGTGTTTGATGGAAAAGTTACATCATCCAAACCCCTAACAGTAACTTCACCACTGCCAGCAGAATTTGATGCAAAAAAATTATTTTTTGCAAACATTTTAGAAACATATGAAAGAACATCTCTTTTTAAATCTGTAACAGTTTCTTCATGCAACTCGAAACGAGGGCCTGGAGGTCCAATGGGACCAGGAGGGCCTGGGATCCCTTGTAGACCGATATCACCTTTAGGTCCAATTGGTCCTATCAGTCCTTGTTCGCCGTGAACACCTTGAATTCCTGGATCTCCTTGTAGTCCTTGATCGCCCTGTGGACCGATTTCTCCCCGTAACCCTCGCGGGCCGATAGGACCTATTTCCCCTTGTTGACCGTTTGTTGGTCCAGGAGGTCCAGGAGGTCCAATTGGACCTCTCTGAATTTCTGTTATATACTTAGTTTTTTCTTTGATATCAGAATAAACACGTTTTTCAAAATTTTCTAATTCTTTTTTTGTGTAACTGAGTACGGTAGTCAGTACTGTGGAAAAATCCAGTTTAGTTATTTTCAACATTCACCTTTTCCTCCACTTTATGCCCATTTCCATTAGACATATTTTTATAAAAATCTACCATGGCTTCAGTCAATTTCACATCAGTTTCTAATTTGATTTCTTCATCACTTAATTGTAAAATGGCGTTATCGGTATCAAATTCTTCTTGCATACCATATTTTCCATCACTTTTTTCTTTGGCAATTTCTTTATCCATAACATCAATTTCTTCATCATTCTGTTTAAGAACTTGCCTTCTAACATAATCAATAGAAAAGAGTTTGCCTATATGATCTGATAAATTACCAACCATTTCTAATCTGCCAGCCATTAATTCCTGCTGTTTAATTTCTCTATAATAGGAATCTTCAGCATAAACATATCTAAAATCAGATTTTTCTTTTTCCCAATCTTCTTCCGATATAATACCCCTTAATAATAAATGGGATCTTAATAACTGACCAAAAAATTCATTAAATCTAGCTCTTAACCTTATAATAAACTTAGAAAATTTTAATTCGTCTCGTGTAATTTCTGTTTCTCTACCAAGAGAAAACCCAGTATCTTCCTGTAAACGGGCTACGGGGACATTGAGACTCTTATACAATTTCTTTTGAAAATATTCAATATCTTCTAATTCTCCTAAATTGGTTCCTCCAGGAAGGGTTTCTATTTGTGTCCCTCTACCACCTTCTCTTCGTGGTAACCAATAATCTTCCATCATACTCATATGTTTACGTTCGTCTTTCAATTCTCCTGTATTTGCATCATAGACTAACTTGTTTCTATGTTTGACCATCATATCCCGTAGATACTGTTCAGCTTTTGCTTTGGGTAAGTTACCCACATCAATATAAAAAATACGTCTTTCTGGTGCACGAGAAATACGATAAATTACAACAGCATCTTCCATCATTCTCAATTGGTTTAATGGTTTTATAGCTTTATGTAAGTGGGATATTACGGATTGAGTAGAATGGTCAAATAAACCAGATGTGGAAAATGCTATAGAATCTGGATGAACCTTAATTCCTTGCACCAAACTAGTCGTATCATTTGAAGAAGATTCGTCATAAACATAATATTCTTGAGTTTTTTCTACTAATTCTAAACCGTTTTCTGCTTTTTCTCTAATCACTTCACGAATTTTTTTCATTTTACGTGAATCTACATAACGTAATTCTTGAATTCCTTTTTTGGGGGAGTCTTCATCTATTATCATATGATAATACATTTTTCCGTCCACATACCACCTTCTAAAAACTTCGTGAGCTTTTGTTTCGAAGGATAATAAGTTTTTCAAATGTATAAATTCAGTATATATTTTCTTTTTTATTTCATCAGAAAAACTAGTTTCTGATAATTCTAAGTCCACTGCTGGACTTTCGTCATCAATAACTATTGCTTCATTTATGATGTCTTCTATGGCTGCATCGCATTCCGGTTGATTTGACATTTCGCGATATTTGGTTATTAATTCCGATTCATTTTTAAACGAACCAGACATATCATAATAAGTGCCAAATGCACCACCGACTTCTATATTAGTCGTGCCATCTTCTGTTTCTGGAGTCGCAAAAGATTTTAAATCTTTTTGTTTTTTACCGACATTAAATCCAAAAAAGTTGTCAGGTAACAACCAAGAAGACCAATTAGATCTAGGTGTTCGTGCCATAAAAATTTCCTTATAATGGATCAGGGGCTATTTTTAACCCCTGATTCATCAAGTGTTTTTATCTTCCAACTCCAACGTTCATATTATTGGAAGTATTATCATCCGTGGCTTTAGATTCCCACCACTGGAAGTTCCAAGTAATATCGAAAGTTTGAATTGTACTGGATTCTGCCCAATCTAAAGTAATTTCTCCGACTGCTGATGGCCAACAATCTACCAAAACATACTTTCGAATTGCATCACCACGTTTTGAATATTGTGTAACGATTATATCTTGCATAGCAGTAGTAGAACTCATAGCACCAGGATTAGTATCATTAGTACTATTCCCGTTTAATTCGTCCATCCACTGTTCTATAGAATCTCTTACCAAGAAGTCTTCATCATTTAATACTGTCGTAGTCCATTCGTCAAAAACTCGACCACCTGGAAGTTTAAATAATCTTCCCATGTAAGATACTTCAGCAACTTCAATAGTTCCCGGAGGAATTGTTGTTGCTGAACAAGTGAA
>CEOU01017401.1_pt1 | contig 21283 bp, 22 predicted proteins | sample 530731 | NCBI WGS metagenome assembly CEOU01 (sample SAMEA2620894, study PRJEB7988) | marine metagenome | isolation source: saline water (ENVO:00002010), including
TTTTTTATCTTTGGGTGTTTTTGGTAACGATTTTTTAACCTTTGCCCACGCCTCTTTTAAAGTTAATTTTTTCTCAGATCTTAATTTCATAACTTTCTTCAGTACTTCAGGATCTCCTGGCATTTTATTTTAAATGAATGTTTTATTTTTATTAATTATACGAGTTTTATTTATTTAAAGACATCTTTGATATTAATTTATAACATGGTAAAGAAGGTTACAATCACCGATCGTGAATATAGACTTCTTAAGAGGACTAATTCTGCCATTCAAAAGAATGTAAACTTTCTAGAAGCTGAAAATAAGAAGAAACAATTTTATTATGATTGTCTATGGGAATCTTTTTGTGCTTCTTTGAATAGTAGGGATGCTCTAAATAGAGAACTGAATAGTGTTCATCAACAGTTGTATGATGAGACTTATTGTAGCGGTTCTTTGCGCCATGAGTTGGATGAACTTAACAAGAAGTATACCAAGCTTATGGGAGAACATGAAGCGACTTTGTGTAAACTCGCTGACGTGCAAGATAGTGTAAAGGAAGAGGAAGAAGTAGTAAAGCCTTGGTCTGGAAGAATCCTTTAACTGATTTAAAGAAATAAAAAATAATGTAGTGTAATAGTAATATTATGCAGATTTTTGTTAAGACTTTAACTGGTAAAACGGTTACATTAGAAGTTGAAGCGTCTGATACGGTAGAAAATATAAAAAGTAAAATTCAAGACAAAGAAGGAATACCACCCGATCAACAAAGACTAATTTTTGCCGGTAAACAATTAGAAGATGGTAGAACCTTAAGCGATTATAATATTCAGAAAGAATCTACATTACATCTAGTTCTTAGACTTAGGGGTGGGGTATAAAAGAATGCGACGATGTCCAGTAAGATAAATTTATGGAGGTATAGCTCAGTTGGTTAGAGCATCGGTCTTATGAGCCGAAGGTCGCCGGTTCGAGCCCGGCTATCTCCATAAATTTATCAGAAAAAAATAGGGAAAGATTGCAAAAAAAAATTAGGTCTAAAAATTAATTTAAAATTATATCAGATAAGTAATCAACTGACAACAATGGAGTGTTCTATTTGCTGCGAGAAATTTAATAAATCTAATCGTTTGAAGGTAGAGTGTAAAGGGTGTGATGGAATGGAAGTTGGTTGGGCATGCAGAACATGTTGTCAGACTTATATCACTACAAACCAACAAGAAGCATCGTGCATGTTTTGCAAGTCTACATGGGATCGTGATTTCTGTAACAATAATCTAACTAAAAAGTGGGTGGGTAATGAATATAAAATACATCTCGAGAATATTCTTGTGGAACAGCAGATTTCCCTGTTGCCATCTACACAACCTTATGCATTAGCTAGAAAGCGTCAAACAGAACTTTACAGACAAATAGATTTGGCTAAGGAAGAAATCTCAAGGCTTAATAATTTACTCAAAGAACAACATGAAACCGTTAAGGCATACCAGCTTGAAATTGCGAGGATAAACAATGGAACTTCTACAAGTACTGAACACACCGAAACATCCTTTAGTTACAAATGTCCTTTGGAAGAATGCAATGGGTTTCTCGATGGCAAGTTTGTTTGTGGAACATGTGAAAAGAAATTTTGTAAGGATTGTATGGAAGAAAAGAAATCTGATCACGTCTGTAATGAAGAACTTAAAATGACTGTAAAGGCGCTTATGAAACAGTCAAAACCTTGTCCGGGTTGCGGCGAGAACATTTCTAAGATTGATGGGTGTGATCATATGTGGTGCGTGAAATGCCACAAACAGTTTTCATGGAGGACTGGTGCTATCCTCAATGGTCATAACCATAATCCAGAATACTTTAGGTATCTTAGAGAAACTGGACAGACTATCGCTCCCACTCCAGGTGGTAGAATCGAAAGGGTGTGCGGCGTTGAAATCACTGATAGAACAATTTATGATATCGTTGTACAAGTTTTTCCAGATGCTATACTAAATCAATCTAACCGAGCAGGCGCATATGCATCTCCTATCGTTTTACTTTTTACTGGTATGTACAGAATGTATAGACACATTCAGTGGGACATCCAAAGAAACGATAGATTTGCTGAAAACCGTCACGAACTAGACCTTAGGAAGGCAAGGGTAGATTTTCTTTTGAACAGGATTGTGAAGGACGAATGGAAGAGAATTATTCAACAGCTTGACAAAAAAAGGTCTAAAGAGACTGCATACATTAATATCTGGAGACTCGCAGAAACTGTATTCGCATCATTTATTGAAAGAATAGTTGCAGTATCCCCTCGTGAACGCGTAACTTCATCCCGGTATGAAATGATTAAAATCTCAAAAGATATCATGAACTTTAAACAATACATTAACACGCAGTTTTTGAATACCCGAAAGATTTATGGATCAACTTCTTGCCCAGGAATCAGTCATAATTGGAGAGACGCTGGAAATTACAAGGCATACATTGATGTACAAAAGGCTGAGGACGATAAAATCAGAAACGCAGGTGGAACTCTACCTAGGTATTATACGGATGAGTGGTACATTGAATGTATTACAATGGACTGGACAAAACTTCTTAAGCCTCCTCGTTAAGTGTTTTCTTGAAAGCAAATGAAAAATTAAAAAAACTAGCATGCATTTCATCATGACTTAGTCTTTTTCCATCATATACATTATACCATTCGTGGAAATAATTCATGCGTACTAATTGTAGATTGTATTCTTTGCACTTATTAATAAATGTTTCTTTGAAAACGAAGTATTCTGGAAGAGCTCCTCTGAATTCAAAATAAGTAGTTCTATTAGTATTTCCTGGCATAAGGTTGTAGTTATACATAGATTCGTCTATTTTTTGTATATTTAGAATACTGGTCGAAATGTTTCCATTTTTTTGAAGTTCTGAGTAAATTTGATCACCATCAGATGTTGTTCCGATAAAGAGACCCCCATTTTTTAATTTTTTAGAAATCATATTCAGTGTTATGTCTATGTCTTTTACAAAGTAGTGAAAAGAGAATTGACATGATACCACATCATAAACACAATTTCTATCTTTGACGTTCAACTTATGTAGCACATCCGGGTCCGTAGCTGAGATAACCCAGAAATAACACCTTGGGACTTTCATTTGAGTCTTCATTAGATTGAATCTTTGAATTGCACCATCAAACTGATTTTTTTCGTGAATGGATTTTGCATCATTGTCTATCCCGGTTACATATGTAAAATTGTTTTTGACCCACTTGAATATATCTCCTCCCCTACCAACGGCGACATCCAAAAGAGTTTTTCCTTGTGTCTTAAGTTTGGCATCTGTAATTATTTGAAGTTTTATCCAGTTGTGAAATTTCCTGAGATTATCGATGTCTGACATAGTGTATAGTTATGTCGTTTGATAATTAATTATGTATTTTATTCTTAAATGTTATATTTTTTAGCAAAGTATTTAAAAAAATAATACATTATACATTATACATTATACATTATAATGGATCCTTCTGTAGATTTTATGCCAACTCAACAGGAATTTGAAATTATCGTTGAAAAGATACAAAAATCTTCAAATAAAAGAAGACATTCTACTCTTGTTCACGGACCTAGAGAAAAACCTTATCCCGGGGTTTTGCCACATGATTACCATACTACAGAAGCAAAAAAGCATAGGATGTTTTGCCTAGATCACAAAAATTCTGATCTATTTCATGACACGTATGATGATTATGGTCGTAATGTTTCTAAACAAGAACGTAGACAAGAACTAGTTCCATGGGTAAAGGTAATTTATAGAAAGGGAAAGTTGTATATCCCAACTGATAAAAAAAATGCTCTTAGGTCTTTGCGTTTGTTGTAAAAAAAATAAAAATAATTGTATACCATAAAGAATGAGTGCTAGTAACGAGGAAAATTTTGCTTTAACCCAGGTTAAGATGGCTGGGATTAAAAAACAGCTTAACGCTGATTCGTGGAATGACGAGTATGAAAATGTAATTACAGAGTGGGGTGAGAAGGCTTCGGGTCTTAGGTTTATGCATGCAAATTCTTCGGGGTATTGGAGAGGTCTTTCTAATAAGTTAACTCTTTATAGTATTATAGCCACAACCATCGCATCGGCTGCATCTTTAGTAGCCGGTAGTATAGATGATGTAGATTCTAAGGACGCTGTTTTATTTGCAGCGGGTGGCGTTGGTCTATTCACATCCTTTGTTCAGAGTTTAAAGAAATTTTATAATGCTGATGAAAAGGCTGCAGAGCATGGTTCTATCGCTAAACAGTTTGGTAGTTATTACAGATATGTATCTATTCAGATGGGTATGTCTAGAGAGGATCGTAGACCATCGGATGAGTTATTTGAATGGGCTCTTAAGGATTATGAAAGACTTCAGCAAGAAGCTCTTCCACTTAGAGGAGCTGACATAGCCCTTTACAAAAAGACATTTAAGAATTCTTCCCAGGCTGCCCCTGATAATTGCAAGGCCGACTATGTAATCCCTATATACAATCGCACTCCAAAGGCCGATGAAAGCTGGAGAGATTGTGGTGATCCTTAAATTTATTACAAAAAAAATACAATATTAAAAAATAAATTCATATAAGTGTATACATCCAAATATGGATGAAATATGCGCTGATATGAATTTATTGAAAGTTGAAGAACCAAAATATGATCAGAATACTATGAAAATGAAAGAAGACTTAGACACTTTTATGAGGGAAATAGTAAAAGCGGGAACTTATGATGTAGATGTTTATGACTTGTGTGTTAGCTGTGGTCACGATCTTACCTGGGATGTTCAATACATCATCCGTGAAATAGACCTTTATTGGTTACAGACAGATGGGTTTGAATATTATCTTAAGACAATGCATCAATACATGTCATTAAATAACGACGAATCATATAACAAAGCTTTGGAATTATTTCATAAATTACTTGAATTATTTACTCTATCAGTAGAATAATATATTAATGTATTTAAAAATTTAATACATATGTATTTACATGTCTATTAATCTAATAACAGGGTGTATGTTTTCTGGGAAAACAACAAGTCTAATAAAGATAGCTGAGAATTGTAAGAAAGAAAATCTTAAAGTGGTTATCATCAATTACATATATGACACAAGGTATTCAAATTCTGATAAAATAACTACACACGACGGAATTTCAATGGACTGTAAAACATGTGGCAAAGACTTAATTAATATTCTTATTAACGGCACTGTTATGACATCAGATGTAATATGTATTAACGAAGGGCAATTTTTTAATAATCTTGTAGAATTTTGTAATATCTACGCTTCTCTAGGGAAAGAAGTATATGTATGTGGACTAGACGGAGATTATCTAAAGAGGCCTTTCGGGGAAATTTTAGATTTGATCCCTCATTGTGATACAGTTACAAAATTGAGCGCAGAATGTTCATGTGGGAGACCGGCTAATTTCACAAAAAAAATAAAGAGTACTCCAGATTTGATACATATTGGTTCTCACGAAACTTATTCCCCAGTTTGTAGAAAATGTTATGAAAATTAATTTAAAAAATAAATAAATAAATAACAAAGGTAATGGCTGCATCAGAGGCAAAGGTTATTGAATTGGAAACTAAAATAAATGAAATGATGAAAAAACTAGAAAGGATCGAAGAGGGTACTTCTAGGATGGCTAAACACATCGAGTTCATCGAGGGTGTTTATGGAACAGTTAGTGCCCCCATGTTTTGGATATGTAATAAAGTAAATAGACTAAGGGGAGAAATTAAAGAAGCCACACCCCCTACCCTTGAAAATGAAAATGAAAATGAAAAAATGAAAGAAATGAATATTCTAGAACAGGATTAAATAAATTACCAAAAAAAATACAACTTAAAATTAAATTGTATTATAATAATAGACTACAAGATTGTAATGAATATCAAACAGTTTCTAGTTTGCAAAATAAGCGATAGGTTTCCGATGGAGGTTAATGAAATTTTATGGGAAAATGTAAAAAACGATGCGGCATCTCAAATAGCTAAGATGTATTATTACAAGGTTGCTAAAAACAATGACATCTTTTTAGAATTAATGAGGATGGCTGATTATGATTTAGAAGTTACAGAAGACGGAGAAACTCAGTTGTATCAACTACCAATTGATTGGGCATCTGAATTACCAGATGATCTTTATCAATATGAATATCCTCAAGAATGGAGTGTTGATCTAAGGACATCTGAAAAACAAAGAATTGCTAAATTTGTAAAATATGCTAAAAAGAACATAACTTATAAATATATTCAAGAACCTGGTGCATGGTTGGACGCTATAAGGACTATTAGAGAAATATTTTTCATAATAGATTTTCCTCCTACAACATGGAATCCGCCTGTTAATGATTCATTTTGGCACGATCTTAAGTACATTTTAGATATGGTAAAGTTTGAAAACGCTCAGCATCAACAGTGGATGATTCAGGGAACCGGGGTTATGTGGTGGGAATACTAAATTTAATAATATAAATTATTTTAACCTTAGGGTTAAAAATAAATACGTTATTTGTTAAATAAAAATATTTATTTAAGATAAATGACAAAAGAAGATAAGGATACAACCCAATTAATTGTAATAGCCTTAGCCATGGGAGCTTTTGCACTTTTTCTATCTCGTTGGGCAAGTTCTCAAGAAGCTAGCGCGGCTCAAGAATATGTAGATGCTTTAGACGATGAGAGTATGGAACGTGATAATTTAGGTATGGGTGCTGTTGTTAAGGATTTACTATCTAAGATAAAAAAACTTGAAAATGAAAAATCCGTAAGTAATGATAAGATTTCGGCTTTACAGAGACAGGCTGCCATTGAACTTGAACAGTCTAAATTTCTTACATCTAATGTATTAAAGTCTACTACTGCTTAAATAACATAATCGTCATTAAGTTAAATATTATTAAAAATAAATATATTTATTAATAATAATTATGACAAAAAATACAGAAGACGCCTTAAAAAAATTAATTAATAAGTCTAAAGCTAAAATAGCCAATAATAGAGATGATATGGTCGATACTATGGTTAAGAATACTATGACTGATCTTAAAAGAGATAGAAAACGTGCTTCATGGATGAGTCTTGGAAATAAAGAAAAATCCGAAGAGGGGATACAGAAAGCTTATCATCATTCAAACGGTAATGTTTATTTTCATATTAGCCAGAGTTATTATAATAATGTAATATCATCACAGAATCCTGATGGGCTTACTAAGCTAACACATGGTGATATTTTATATACAGGTCCAGATGGTATAAAAACATTAGGGAATATGGTATTTTGGAATATGCAGAATCGCAGCGATGAGGATGAGTATGTAACTAAGGGGGGATTTCCTAAAACCGGGTTGTTGGGTAGATGGGATGAACTTGAGTATCTTATTGGATCTTCTTGGTTTAAAGAAGGCGGAACCCTGTATAAAGCGGGTAAGGACGGAGACTGGAAAACATACCCACCAGTTGAAGGAATGGAATGTGCTGTAAGTCATGGTGGCAACGACAGTCATAACGGCAGGTACGTTTGTGGTCAGAGTGCTGGTGCTTGTGTTGGCTACGTACACAACGAATCCTGGGGAAAATGCGCCCCTGGACCTCCACCCGATCGCGCCGCTGCCGAAGGGGAAGCTTGTAATTATCATCATGCAAGTTTACATGCGCATGGTGAAGGTAAACCTATTTACCAAGTATGTGATGCTGAAGCACCTAGATGCGATATGTGGGGAAACCAAACTTCTGGCAGATGTGTAAAAATGGACACAACCTGGCACTCATACCATCCCGAAAAGACGGTTGTTCATGGTCGGAAGAAAGACGATCTTAGTTTTTATCAATGCCCGGAAGGTATGTTGGGACCCGGGTGCAACAATCAGTCAGGAGGGGTAGAATCATATAATGGTACAAGCGATGCTTGTAAAATAGGTTACTATTTGTATTGTTATCCTGATAATAACCCCCCGGTTAGTTATCGCTCTTATAGTTCCTACTATACTGACCCAGAGGGTGCGGACGGTGAGGCCTGGGCGCAGGCGCGTGGACATGAGGCCGTTGGTTTTTATAAAAATTCTAGATTAGATAGCGGAGCGTCGTGGTCCGCTCTTACGAATGATCTAAATCAATGGATGGTAATGTATTTAGGTATTCCACGTAGTATAGCGAGGATTGTCACACAAGGAAGAGCTGACGCGGGGCAATGGGTTACAAAGTATAAAGTTCAGTACAAAGAAAAAGAAGAGGACCCTTGGACTGACGTGAGGAATATACAAGGGTCATATATATTTGAAGGGAATCGGAACTACGGACCCGAAAAAGTATCAAACGAACTTGAAGTTCCTATATTCGCATCATATATAAAAATCATACCAGTTGCCTGGCATAGTCATATATCTATGAGAGTTGGAGTTGACCATTATCTTCACGGACGAGAAGGGGTAATTACTTATGATGGAGCGGTCGTCAGTGAGGCAGATTCTGAATACACAAAGACCATGTCTGCAACTGCTTCCACATTACAAAGCTGGGCAGATAACGTAGTTAAAAAAACTGTCGCCAGTAACAATGCTTCTGATAAGTGTAGTAATCCCCCCGGACCAGATTCAGATAGAGTTTGTGCTAACGGTGGATCTGAGCAAAGCCAATTTAACTCTTGCACAGCTAAGCATGAAATGTGGACCGATTTGAAAACTAATCCAGTTTTAAGACATTTTGTAGATGCATGGGAGGATGGGGATGACGCTACGGCGCCATTAAATGTATTTAAATATATGAACTCACCTAACATAGCAAATAATCCAATGGGAATAGGATGGTTACAGATACCCACTACTGGAAGTAATAGTCTAAGAGCAGGTTGGGGCTCCGCTCCCGGCACCGCTGGTCACAGCAATTTTTATCCAAAGGAGAGTCTAGCTGATTATACAATTGACGGAAGTAGCAAACTTACTATGTTAATAGTAAGAAAATTTACCTCAGATGAATCTAAGGCAATTTATGATGCATTACAAAACCAGACAGGAGGACCGAATCGTCCTCGAGGGTCAAAAATCGTTAGTGGACATAATTTTATTTTTACAAAGGAAGGTCATATATCTTTCATACCCCCAGGTAAAGAGATTAAAAAAGAAAATCAAGTTACATATTTAAATCCTTTTATCAACCCAGAACATGATAACATAGCTCCTGAAAGTGGAGGTAAGAAAAATACTTTATCCGGGGTTGGGGATCCTGAGAATTTACATATTGATGCTCTACAAAGTAATACAATGAGGGGGGATGGACCAAATGGTGTTGGTAAATTTAGTGGATACCCTGGGTCCAAAAAGGGTATAGAATTGGTATATGCAATGGGTCCTAAGACTGTTATGAACAGAGCTTTAACTTATATTTTATATACACCAGCCGATGAACATTATTTAATTGACAACGAACCCGGGGATTCTGATAATCTTAAGGCTTTAGAAATTATTGGAAAATCTCGTTACTATTTACTTTATAATCCTATTCACACCCTTGAATTTAGGAGATTTTTTCAATCACATTTACAGGTAAAGGCATCGGGATCGACTCCTCCAGATGCGGACTTGTATTATAGTGTACCTTCTAACATAGCCACTCCTTATGCGGCTGGTTCAGTTGCAGTTCAAGACCCGACTGGTTGTAGAGATCCTATTGTGGTTCCTTCATATGCAACTACTATAGCAAAATATTGCAACGCCTTTCAAATTACAGGACTTATGAATGCTTCAGGTTTTCATGATATAAAACATTATGCAGATCCTACATGTCCTTTTGCTATGAGCACTGGTAGCGCGAAGCATGGGTTTGCAACTAATTCAAATGTAACACAGCAGTCTATAAGAGAGGATTTCTATAAATTAAAGCGTACTAGTACACCATTTTCTTCTTGGCAAGTAGGAAATGAGAGAATAAGTTCCATCGAGGTACAAGAACCGTATATATCGCTTACGTGGGCATGTGAATCGCATACACCTGACAAAAATAGTAGTATACAGGGGTGGATGAATCAATCAGGAATGTTAGCTTACAATAGTAAATCTTTCATGAAAGATCTCGTTAATAGCGTTATAAATACAAGCGTATATAAACAGCCAGGGACTGAAAAATCAATTCAGAGAATTCCATCTACAATGCGGGATCCAGACACTGGGGATATCCGCCCGATGAGTGCTCGTGAACTAGATGATTTTTTAAAGAACGACGCAAAGAAGTGGGGAGAGCCCAAATGTCTTGATACGGCAAAAGAAATTACTCTTTGTTCAACTCATGTAAATGTAGCTGGTAATATAGTAAATAGCAATACAAATCAGTCAAATTTCTGCGGCGGAGACCCCAACCCTGAGGAACCCAAGACCGAAGAAGAAAAAGCCGTCGAAGAGGGTGGTGGCACACCAAGTCCTGATAATCCTGATAAATCCCGCCCTGAATGTGAAGATCTTGCTAAGGTACCGGAATGCGCACAATTTGGTGAGGTGGGTGAGGATGCTGTTTATAAAGAGATAGATGGAAAGACTATATACACAGCGTGTTGTTTGCACTCTAATGATATTGATATGATAGATTGTCCAAAAAAAGAAAATGGATCATGTGAACCCGTAAAGGCTACTTTGACAGAGCCACCACCGGAAGAAGATGAAAATATAGAAGGAGGTGGAGATGGTGGAGATTCGGTGTCAGTGGCTGATTTATCTGGAAGAATAGATAAAGCTATGAATGTAGCAGTTACTTCTAAAAATGCATACCCAGATGACTCAAATATAGTAGATAAGGCTGATTTGATTTTAACAGAATCTAAAAGACTTCAGACAGATGCCAGTAAGTTACAAGAGGATTTAGAAGCTTTAGATGTAACAGGAAGAAGAGCAACGTTTAATACGGAACTGGGAAATTTGGTAGATGATGTAGTAGAGTTAGAAAAAGTTGAAAAGGAATTAGTTAAGTTAATATCTGATAATTATCTCTTCGGACAGAAGAAAATGTATGTTTTTGGGGCTATTGGAGCAATTGTTTTAATACTCCTTTTATTCTTTTTTATGAGAGGCGGTGGACGCAAAGTTGCCCCCGCCGCGGCTTAAGGAAAATGCCAACAAAACATATAAATTGTTCTAAAAATAAAAATAAAATAATAATATAAACTAAAAGTAAATATGTCGACAGAGGATGAAGTTAAAACGGCTGAAAGAGAAATGGAGGCAATGGAAGGTGTTACAACAAACGATAAAGGATGTCCAGAAATGCCCCCGGATCAACCTTATAACCCCGAGGATTCGCTAGAGATGGCTGAAAAAGCGGCTAAGGCTATGGGTATGGACAGTGAATGTGTAGAAGTAGCTAAAAATATTTCAGATAAGAAAATTAAGTCTGAAAGTACTAATGTTGTAGTAGTTACACCTTTTGGCGGAGGCGGGGGTTCTAACCAGCAGAACGAAACCAATACATTTACTGACACAACTATGACTAAATCTGGGTGTCAAAAAATTTCTAATACAATGAACCAGATGAAAATGGAACAGATAAGTATGACATGTAACATGAACAGTACACTAAGTGAACAGAGTACTACTGCGATTGGTAGTAATACTTTAAAAATAGAAACAATTCCGCCTAGTAAGAAGGCGATTGAGGTTATAGAAGCTCGAACTGCAGACTTATCCGAAAATCTTAGATTAGCTAATCAGATGTTCGAGTCACTTTCAGCGGATAATAATAATACTGATGCTATTACTAAATTGGCTATAGCGGGGGTGCAGGAGCCGATGTACACAACTGCAATAAATGCTATTAATAAGATATTAGCGGATAAATTAGATGCCTTACAAGCCATTATAGACATGAATAGACAGGCTCTCGATGATTATCAAAACGGTAATTCACTTGATGCATCTATTATAGGTTCCAATATTGTACAGGAAATTGATTCAAAAATGAAACTTGCTGCATCACAAACGATTGATTCATCGGCTAAGTCGGCGATGAAAGATAGTATGAAAAGATTAGCGACATCTGTTGCTCTTGACAAAGTAAACACAGATATAGGTCCAGGTGGTGCTCGGGATGCGGCTAGGGAGATGATTACAAATCAGATTGATGAAAAAATGAAAAAAGAAGATAGGAATATAGAAGAAACTATAACTAAAAATAGTATGAGAGTAGAAAGTGGCAATCAAGTAATTTTGTCTGTAAAAGGTAATATAGTAGACTCCGATATTTCTCAGGCTATTAGTTCTCAAGTAGAGTTAACCGTTCAACAGAGTGTTAAAAAATCGGTAGAAATTGGAAAAGAGTTGGCAACTGAGGTTATAACCGAAACAGTAAAAGAAAATATAGATAACCGAACGGGAGCGGGAATCGATAAGGTCGTAGAAGCGGCGGGTGCGAACGACGCTGCTCTCGTAGAAGCTACTAAATCAGAGGGGTTAGGTGATATAATGCTAAAAACGGGTGAGGGTGTCGGTGCGGCAGCCGAGGGTGTAGGGAAAGGTATTGGTGCAGCAGGTGAGGGTTTAGGTAAGGGTGTTGGTGCAGCAGGTGAGGGTGTGGGTAAGGGAGTTGGTTCTGCATTCGGGGGTGCTATGATTCCTTTAATAATAATTGGAGTTCTAGTTATAGGAGGATTTTTTCTGTTGCCAAAGGCGGGTCCTATGTTAGCTGGAATGACAGGTGCTAGTCCTGGTACTATAAAAATGGTGGGCGGAGTTTTACTTGCTATTATTGTCGCCTGTATCGTTATTTTTTGGGTTCTACCTGCTTTTAGCGGAAGTAAAGAAAGTAGAAGAAGAAGAAGATATGAAGGTCGTATAGGAAAAGACTATTTTGTAAATACACCAGCTCCCGGACAGAGAATGCCTCCAGTTAATACACAACCTATAAAGAGTCCTTATGTTAGAGTAGAAAAACGTAATTTCAAGGGAGATAGATCTGCTAGAAAAATTCCATCATATAAAAAAATAAGTCAATACTACAGATCCCCAACTCAAAAAGTTCATGATACGTCTTATAATGTAAATGAAAAACCTAGAAATATTTCAACGGTTCATAATCCAACATATCATTTTCACAATAAAGTAGAAGATAATCCAGTCATGTATAGTAAAAAATCTGCGTATAAATATTAAATAAAAATACATTAGATTAATGTATGTAATTTAGCATAATGGAGATGAAGATATTCTTGTTTGTAATTTTATTACTGATAATTATAACTACATGCATTATAATAAATATAAATGAACTTATGAAATATGATGAAAATAAAAACTGTTGTAGTTGTAGCGTAAAATTAAATTAAAAATGAATTAATGAATTCAAAATGTAATTAAATGTATTATTTATTCATTTATAGAAATAATACATTTAATTATTATAGATGAAGGTAATTACTAGAAGTGGTCAGAAAGAACCTGTTAAATTTGATCTCATTACTAATAAGATTACAGCCCTTGCAACAGAATGTAAAGATTATACAAGTCTTGGTATTCCATGGAAAAAATTAAACGTAGACCCTGTTTTTATAGCTCAGAAAATTTGTAGTCTTATTTATGATGGTATTACCACTGCTCAACTAGACGACTTTTCGGCAAGTTTTTCAGCTACTTTGTTTAAAAAAGAACCTGATTATTTAATTCTAGCCAGCAGAATTGCAATTAATAATCATCACAAAAACAATAAAATTACTTTTACAGAACTTTGTAACAAATTGTATGAAACAGGGATTCTTAGCGAGGAGTTTATTAATTACGTGAATGAGGGAGACAATGGTAAATTTTTTGAAGAGATTATCTTTGAACAAAGAGATTATAATATATCCTATTTTGGTTTTAAATCTCTTGAGAAGTCGTATCTACTAAAAACAAAAGATGGTTACCAGGAAACTCCTCAGTATCTTTTTATGAGAGTAGCTATTGCTATTCATATGGGAAATAGAGACATGATTAAAAATGTTTACGATTCTCTGAGTGGAAAGTATTATACACATGCAACACCAACTCTTTTTAACGCAGGGACTAATTATCAACAATTGAGTTCCTGTTTCCTTCTAGGAACAGAAGATTCTGTAGAGGGACTATATAAAACCGCGGCGGATATGGCTAAAATTTCTAAATGGGCTGGAGGAATTGGTGTACATATCAGTAATGTAAGGGCTAAAGACTCGCATATTAACAAAACAGGTGGGAAGAGTAATGGTATAATGCCACTTCTTAAGGTTTATAATGACATTTCTAGACATATAAATCAGAGTGGAAAGAGAAATGGTTCTTTTGCTATATATATTGAACCCTGGCATGCAGACATATATGATTTTCTAGATTCTAAGAAAAATAACGGAGCTGAAGAAATGAGAGCAAGGGATCTTTTTTATGCACTATGGATTCCAGATTTGTTTATGAAGAGAGTAGAAGCAGACGGAATGTGGTCTCTGATGTGTCCTAATGAGTGTATAGGTCTTAGTGATGTTCACAGTGAAGATTTTGAAAAGTTGTACATTGAATACGAATCTAAGAATTTGTATCGTAAGCAGATTAAAGCAAAGGAACTGTGGGAGAAAATTATTAATACCCAAATTGAAACGGGTCTTCCTTACATTCTATACAAAGACTCTATTAACAATAAATCAAATCAAAAAAATTACGGAATTATCAAGAGTAGTAATCTATGTACTGAAATCATGGAATACTCAGATTCAAAAGAAACTGCTGTATGTAATTTAGCCAGCATTTGTCTACCTAATTACATTAAAGAAAACCTAGAGATTGATTACACTTTATTGCACGAAAAGACTAAGGAAATTGTAATTAATTTAAATAATATAATCAATGTTAATTCCTACCCTACACCAGAATCTAAAATGTCTAACATGCGTCACAGACCTGTTGGTATAGGTGTACAGGGTCTTGCAGATCTTTTTATGATTCTTAAGATCTCTTATGATTCCACAGAGGCTAGAAACATTAATAAAAAGATATTCGAGTGTATTTATTACGCATCACTTGAACAATCAATGGAAATTTCAAAACAATTTGGACCATATGAAACATTTTATGGTTCTCCCGCTAGTCAAGGAATCTTGCAATTTGATATGTGGGAAAATAAAGACAAAAGTCTAGATAGTCTTTATCCAGAAGAAAAATGGAATGAACTAAAAGAAAGTATTAAAACATATGGAATTAGAAATAGTCTACTTGTAGCTCCTATGCCTACAGCTTCAACTGCACAGATTATGGGCAATAACGAATCTTTTGAACCATATACATCAAACTTGTATACAAGGGCGGTTCTTTCTGGAAATTATGTTATTGTCAATAATCATCTAATAAATGAATTGAAGAGTAGAAACCTGTTCAGTAATGAACTTATTGAAAAAATAATGCTTAATAAGGGATCCGTTCAAAATCTAAATCTACCTAATGATATAGAACAGGTTTATAAGACTTCCTGGGAACTTTCGCAGAAATGTATTATTCAACTAGCTATAGACAGGGGACCTTTTATTTGCCAAAGTCAAAGTCTTAATTTGTTTGTAAATCCTCCAACACCAAAGGTTATTCATTCCATTCATTTCTTTGGCTGGAAAAATGGTCTTAAAACAGGTTCTTATTACATCAGAAGCAAATCAATCCTAGATAATCAAAATTTTTCTACTGAAGTTAAGAAAGAAAGTAATACAAAAACAGTGTCTAAATTTAGCGAATGCTTATCTTGCGGTTCTTAAAAATCTCGCATAGAATAAAGCTAGTGCTATTATAAATACAAAGAAAGACAATGTATTAAAAAATTTACGCCAAGACGGTTTATAAGGGGATTTTTTGTCTATAAATTGGTCTACAAATGTATCAAGTTTAGGCGACGTTTTACCTAGTTTTTCATTCACATAATTATGAAAATCCCATGTCCATTTTATTAAAGAATCACGACTCTGAAGTATTTTAATCCATTCAAAATCGCTTATCAAATTAATGTAATTAATTGCATCAGTTGAACATTTATCACAAGGTAATACCTTTACATAATTTATAATAAAATTTTTATATGCCTGTTTGTCCATTTCGTTGGGATTATTTGGATATCCAAAGGCTGTAAAATGCAATGTATCCCAGAAAATAGGACCCCATACTGTAGGGTTTATGTTTTTTTTACCAGAAAGTTTCATTTATTAATAATAATATATTATAATTTAAATTGTTATTTAAAAGCGTGATTTATAATATATTATAATGGAATTGAGTTGTAAATGGACATTGTATTTACATTACAAAGATTTAGGTAGATTTTACAATGATAACATTGAAAAATTAATGGAGATTTCTGATGTAGAAACATTTTGGAGAACATTTAATAATATTCCAAAAATTTATGACATATTTTCAGACGGAATATCAATTAAAAAAATAAAAAGAGTAAATGCAACCCCGTGTGCTTATTCTTTTTTTAAAAATGACATATTTCCATGCTGGGAAGATCCAATGAATACAAATGGTTTTGAGTATTCTATTAAAAATGGAAACGATTTAAAAAAATTAAACACGGAGTGGATTAATTGTATATTATATTTAATTGGAGATGAAGATGACATATTAAGTCATATAAATGGTATCCGAATGGTAGATTGTACAAAATACTCAAGTGTTTTATATAGAATGGAAATATGGGTAGATGATGAAAAATACAAACCGGATATTGAAAATCTAATAAAAAATAAATTTAATTTAGGAGAATATAAATTACTTTATAGATCTCATAAAAACATTAAAGAAACTATATAAAAGAATTATTTATACATTTAATATAATTTAATGGATCTTGAAGAAGAAGTTAATGAAATTGATTCGCGATTTGAGAGATTGGAAGAGATCTTAAATAAAATGGATTCTCGTTTTGAAAATCTAGAATCTAAATTTGAAAGTTTGGAAGAAAGACTAGAAGGTATAGAACTAAATATGTCACCTCTATTAGATTTACTCAATACGCTGATTAAGACTAATATATCAGTTGAAACTGTAGAAGAAGAGCCAAAAGAAGTAAAACCAGAATTAGCGTATCGAGTAAATGAAGACAATATTTACATCTACGGGACAAAAACGTATGACAATAGAGGTTTAATTAAGTCTGCATTTAAAAATGCAAGCTGGTCAAAAGAGAACTCTGCTTGGACTTTTAAAGTTTTTGATAATTATGAAAATACATTAACAGAATTTTTCCCAAACATAATCAAGGGTCAATAGTAAAAACATTGATTTTAGACTTTCCTGTACCTACTTCAAAACCTTTAACATTCCTAATCCTAGGATCTTTATAACAATAATAATGCACGGTTCGTTTTTTTAGATTTAGTCTTTTAGAGAGTGTTCTAACTGAAAGTTTTACCCCAGATGCATTTTGTAGGTACACATACACAGGATTCATAATACAATGCAATGTAATAAGTTATAGAATTTATCTTTAAATTATTATATTTCATTAACTTAAATAAACTTTAAGTATGGGAAATATGTTCTCTAGCGCTCCGCCAACTGCACCAGGTGCAAAGAAGAAAACTCCTTGGTATGAGAGATTAGATCAAAATTTAGACATAGGAGGGGATTTCTTTTTTGGAAAGAAAATAATGAAATTGTCCCTAAAACAATTACAGAAAATAGCTCGCCGAGTTAAAATTAGTATTTACAAGAAACGTAAAAATGGCATCGGATACACTAAGACTCCTTTAACGAAAAAAGCTTTAAAAGCTAAATTAACAAGAGCCAGAATTTCGTATAAAAAAAAATAAATACATATTATAAAATAAAATGAGTATACTTACATCTGCTAAGTTAGCAGCAGGATCGGGGGCAGCAAAAATGGCTGCTAAAGTAGAAGCGAAGGCTCAAGCTGCGAAGGCGGCGGCTGAGGCTTCTGCAGCGAAAGCAAAGGCGCAGGCTGAGGCGGCAGCGAAGAAGAAGGCGGATGAAGCTGCAGCCAAACTAAAGGCTAAACAAGACAAAGCTAGAAAAGCGGCTGAACACAGTCTAGGTATTATGGAAGCTAATGTGAAACATTACCAAAAACTTGCCGATGAAATAAAACAGCGTATAGCAACCAATGATCTGCAGAAGTATATGAAATTCGGTTCACCTGGGAAGCGAAAGAGAACTAAAATTTCTGGTCCAACCCTAAAACAGCTACAGAGTTTAGCAAGGCGTAATAGAGTTAGTATCTTTAAGATGCGCAAAGATGGTAGAGGATACACTAAGAAACCTTTAACAAAGAAAGCTCTAAAGGCTCGTTTATCTAGAGCCCGGGTTTCATACAAAAATCTTAAGGCTCCTAGAACTAGAATTACAACAAGAAGACGCTACGTTAGATCTCCTGTGCGAAGAAGGATTCCGTGTCCCGTAGGTAGTTACCGCGACCCAAATACCGGTAGATGTAAATCTATACCTAAAAGAAGAGAAAATCTAGATGACTTAGATTCTGTTAATTTTAACTGGAATTATGGTAAACAGATGTATGGTCATAGTTGTTTTGGTGATATACCATGTGATTGCGGACTTTGAAAAAATGTATTAATTATAAAAAAAAATAATTTTATATATTAAAATAAATATGGATCTTATTATGGATGGACTCGAATCTGTCCCAGGTGAGCTTGGGATGGGTTTTGGAAAGAGAAAACTAAAGATGACTAAGAAGGCTATTGCGGCGCGCCGCGCCTACCGCCGCAGGACCAGGGGATCGCCCAAGCGTAGACGTAGAAAGTCTCCTGTTCGCCGTAGACGTTCGCCTCTTCGCCGTAGACGTTCGCCTCTTCGCCGTAGACGTTCGCGTTCGCCCGTTCGTAGACGTAAAACAACCATGTCGCAGAGAACATACGGTAACATTCCTCTAAGAATGCAGGACGACTCTGATCTTTCGGTATTCGGAGGACCTATGTATGACAGAATGATGGGTAGAGCGAGAAGTTTTAAAACTGGTATGTATAATCGTGCCAAGGCTTTAGGAAATAGACTTTCTCCATTAAGGGACAGACTACGTAGTTTGTCGCCAAGGAGATCGAGATATGGTCGAAGACTAAAGATGACCAAGTCGGCTATTGCCGCTCGTCGTGCTTACCGTCGTAGAACTTCTCCTCGCAGACGCAGACGTTCGCCAATTCGTCGTAGACGTTCGCCAATTCGCAGACGCAGAGTTAGCCCACGTCGCGGAAGAAAGATGTCCAAGAGAGTCATCTACGCTAATGCTAAGAAGGCTATGAGACTTCACCACAGGACTGGTATCTCACTCAAGGCTGCTTGGAGAAAGGTTCTAGGTAACAAGAGATCTAGATTCGGTGAAGATTTTGAAGACATTCTAGGTCTATCTGAGTTTGGTATGGCTACTGTCTGCAGACCTGGTTATTCGCCTAACCGTAGATGGAGAGCTGGTAAGGGTCGTGGTCAGAAAAGATGTGTAAAAGACAAGACTAAGAAGATTACTCTAAGTGAGCTTCAGGCTGTTGCTCGTAAGAACGGTGTCCAGATTTACAAGGCTCGTAAGGGTGGGGGTGGTTACACTAAGACACCAGTAACCGCTAAGGCTCTTAAGGCTAGACTCTCCAGAGCCAAGGTTTCTTACAACTACGGTCGTAAGGGTCCTGGTATCTCGTACGTCTAAATAAATTAAATTAAATTAGATAATTTATGTATTATATAAAATAAATTAAATTAAAAACATATTTTATATAATAGTACATTATAAATGGAACCTCTTCTCGCCGAAACTTCTAATAGATATGTTTTATATCCAATTGTATGGACTGATGTATGGAATGAATATAAAAAACACCAACAAGCTTTTTGGACGGCGGAGGAGATTGATTTCTCAGCGGATATACCCGACTGGGAAAAACTAACTGACGATGAAAAATTCTTTATATCAAATGTACTGTCTTTTTTTGCGGGCTCTGATGGAATTATATTTGAGAATCTATCAATAAATTTTATAGAAGAAATTAAGGTACCCGAAATTAGAGCTTACTATGGATGGCAGGCTGCCATGGAAACAATCCATTCTGAGACTTACGCTCTTATGATTGATACATACATATCCAATCAGGACGAAAAGATTAGACTTCTAAATGGTATTAAAGAAGTTTCTGGTGTAAAGAAAAAGGCTGATTGGGCTCAGAAGTGGCTAAATAGTGATATTCCCTTTGTAAATAGACTTGTTGCATTTACTATAGTTGAAGGTCTTTTCTTTGCGGGTTCTTTCTGTGCTATATTTTGGCTTAAGTATGTAAAGGGTCTTATGACAAAGGCTCTTGGGAAGAGCAATGAACTTATTGCCCGTGATGAATCTCTACACGCAGATTTTGGCGTACTATTGTACAGTTACATAGAGAATAAATTGTCTGTTGATGAAATTAATGAAATGTTTACAACCGCGGTAGACATTGAAAAAGAATTCATCTGTGATTCGTTTTCATGTGATCTTATTGGTATGAACGCCAATTCTATGAAGACATACATTGAGTTCCAAGCAGATCGTCTTATTCAAAAGATGGGTTATTCAAAGATATATAACGTTAAGTGTCCATTTGAGTTTATGGATACGATTTCACTGGATGGAAAGAGTAATTTCTTTGAACAGCGTGTTACTGATTACAATCGTCCCGAACAAATCACGGATAAGGAACTAGAGATCCTTGACGATTTCTAATATTAATGTGTGAATGTGAATGTAAATGCGAAATGAAAAATAAATTAATACATTACATTACATTGTATTAATTTATTTTTTTTCCCAAATGTTTAAGAGTCGGCCATTCGGCGACCGTAATCTACCTTGACAATATGCGTTGCATTGAAAGCCTTGTCTTTGCACCACTTTGCCTTATCACCTTGACTATCGCCATGGTAGTTGTTATCACAGCCATCGTCTATAAGGTAATAGTTGTTGCCGCCCTTGCGTGCATATATGTAGATGCGGTTACCGTGGTAAAGAGTAACTCCAGCGAGATCATAATAATACGCGTCTATATCTTCTACTCTCTTTCTGAGTCTTCCTAATATACCATCATTTCCACTATGTTTAGTAAGATCAGCTAGAGAACTTGTTAATCCACTTGCAGTTCCAGAATAGTTATTTCCTAATATAGTCTTCATATGATTTTGAAGCGTCTGGATCTCACGGGAACGATCACCATTCCAGGTATTAAGGTCAGCGCGAAGCTGTGCTATAGCGTTTGAAATTACTGAATCATCAGTTGCAATTTGGGCATTAACACCCTGTAAACTCTTTTGAATAAAAGATATT
>CEOU01081787.1_pt1 | contig 20835 bp, 32 predicted proteins | sample 530731 | NCBI WGS metagenome assembly CEOU01 (sample SAMEA2620894, study PRJEB7988) | marine metagenome | isolation source: saline water (ENVO:00002010), including
GGCTGGGAGTGGGAATATTTCAAAAATGTCCAATATTTCTTCATGTGCGAAAGGAAGGTATAAAACATCAATGAAATGCAAATGGGTTTTTTTAGACGATTTAACCAAAGACGAATTAGCTAATATGATAGATAGGGGAGAGTGATATGGGATGGATAGAAAATATTATAAGAGATTGGAAAACAAAACGGTGGATAAAGAAGCACAATAAAATTGCTGATGATGCAGTGCAGTATTTGTCTTCAGTCGGATGGCATGGGTTTACTGGGCACGATAAAGAGGGCAGAAAGTGGATTGTTACAGGGGAATTATATGCACCATCAGCGCAGATGCAGAGCAACTACCAAAACAATGGGGAATGATATGAACGATAGAATATTAAAAATAATAAGTGGCTTAATTGATGAATTAAAACAAGAGAAAGAAAAGCATTCATCATTTGAAATTATAAATAAATTACAGAATTTTGCAATTGAAAAGAATATGGACATGGAGTACTGTGAAGATATTGCAGATGTATTCATTAAATATGTGAATAACACTCTTCTTGAAAATCAAGCAAAGGAAATAAGATGATAGACAATGACTTTGACAATGTGATGCGTGATGTAAAAACGAGGGTATCTAAAAATAAAGATTGCTTTTGTGGTGGGGGCGCTATTACTCCGCATAATGCAGGAGTTATAGGTTGCTATCGTGAACTATGTTTTGATAGTGAAATTCCTAAAGTAAATGATTTTACATTGAAATCTAGGGGCTATTCTAAATCAAAGAATGGAGAGTGGACTAGAATTAAATCGGGCGAAAGCAGTAGTGCTATGGCTGATACAGAGTGGTGATTATGCAGTTTATTTATGGAGAGTGTAGTAAATGCAAAAGAAGGGCGGCAAAGTTTCCCAAAAACGAACTACCAATGTGTACCCGATGTTATAACCAACTAATTAAATCGACAAAAAAAGACGAATTAGCTAATATGATAGATAAGGGAGAGTAGAGAATGGGTAACTTTAATATAGATATTGAGATATTAAGAGATGCAATAAATAAGTTTGGAGCTGAATCCCAAGTAAAAATGGCTATTGGTGAAATAGGTGAGTTATTAACTATGTTTGGAAGGGAAGAACAGGGGCGTGCAAACTCCGATGAATGGGTAAGTGAGATAGCAGATGTGTTAATTATGGTTACTCAACTAGGAATGATGTATGGGCAAGAGAAGGTTCAAAAGACCATAGACTTTAAACTAGAAAGACTTAGGGTAAAGTTGAACAAACCAAATGACCAAGACTAAAGCAATACTGATCTGTTCTATTATAATAATAGCTAGAATAATATACGAGGTGATGAAGTGAAGGCAGATTTAACCAAAAACAACTAGGATAAAAAATGTATAAAAACGAACAAAAATATAATTTATTTATTAAACATATTCAAAAACTATTAAGAAAAGATGTATTTATTATTAATTGTGCTGAATGTGGTAAAAAGTTGGAGTTATTAAAGGACTCCACAGAGGGGCAAAAAGTTTATTGTGGTGGGTGTTGGTCTAAGGAATGAGAACAATTAGCCCAGAGATAGGATTTAGTAAATACGTGGAAATACTAGATTTATTATTAAAAGAGCCTATAACATACAAGGGAATAATGGAAAAGCTAAGTGTTCCAGCGTCAATAGTAAATTATGCTTTTGTAAATTTTAAGCAGATGAAACACATAGAGTTTATAGAGGATTATGATTATTTACACAGAAAAACCTATCATTTATTACAATGCTAGTTGCATTTATATATTATATATATTAGAATAAGGTAAGGATTAAAAGATGGAAAAACAAACATATTGGATTGCTAGAGATACAGACGGAGATTTATACATACATAATGAAAAGCCAAGTATTGATGTTAATGGCTATTGGATAAGCAATAGAGAATCAAGCGAAATAGGGAGTCATTTTTTCCCTTGGATTCAAAACGGTGAGTGCTTTGAATTGGGGGCTAACTAATGAAAACAACAAGAGAAAAAGCAGAAATAATGTTGCATTATGCAGATGGTGGAGAGATTGAGGCTAAAATAGCTTATTCTAATTGGATAGAGGATAAAGATCCTACATGGGAATGGGGCAGATGCGACTATCGAATAAAACAAAAGCCTAAATATATAGAGGGTAAATATTATAAGTGTTGGATGAATGAAAATTATAGTCCACTTTTAAGAAGATATTCAGATGGCGCATTTTATGATGGCCCTGTTCAATCTGTGACTGAAACATACAAAAAAATAGAACCATTTGAACCCGAACAAAAAAAGTATGGCTTATGGGTGGCTACTGATAAGAATGGAAAGCAATATGTATATGAATCAAAACCAGAAAGGGAGAGAGCTGATCTTGTATGGAGAGGAGGGGGTTACTTTAGTTTAGAAAATAAACTATTCCCTAATCAAACATGGGAGGATGAGCCAATTGAGATATAAAATAGAATGTTATGGCATTCCCCTTGTATCTGTTAATAACAGGTATAAAATGTTAAAAATAAGGGGTAAGCACGTAATTGGCAATAGCGAAGAATATAAAGCATTTATAAAAAGCCTTATGATGGCTATAAATGCCACTGAGAAGCCCACAGAGGCCATAGATGCCCCAATTAAGACAATTATCCATGTTGGAACTTATAAAGACATTGATAACGTTATTAAGCCTATACACGATTGTTTAGAAAAGACAGGGTTTATTAAAAATGATAGAAATATCATAGCTACAGACATAAGAAAAACCCCACTAAAAAGGGGTGAAACTGAATGGTTAGAAATTGAGGTACTAGATCATTGGAGTTGACTATACATAGGGCTCATAAGGGCAAATATATAATCATTAATAAATATAATGACCACTACATGGTTTTAAATTACCATTTTATGAGATGGCAAGTATTTAATGAAAAAGGCAAGTCAATAGGTATATTTACATCATTTAAAAGATGTAAGGAATATATAAACAAACTAAAAAGAGGTTAAAAGATGGAAAAAAAAGATTTACATAATTTGATTGATACAATAAAAACTAATTTTGATAGAATGATACATGATTCAATTAAAAGCATTGATAATTATATTGATAAAGAAGAAAACAAAATCCCCGAACCCGAAGAGGGAATGTGGTGTTATTTTTGGGAAGCAGGGGAAGAAGTACGCAAGAGAAAAATGAAATATTTAAGGGAGCATAATACTGATTACTATTCAGAAGATGGTCAAGGGTGGAATCACTGCGAAATATGTCACGATCAATGGTTGCCCGCTAAATACAAAGGGATTATAAAAGAGGGTGATTTATTTATCGTGAAAGGTACTGACTCTTTATGGGAACCTATATCCGAAGGGAGCCCAAAAGGGTTATATTCGATAGAAAGTATAAAAAATCTTGAAGAAAACGATCAATTCCTAATAATCCACAGAGAGGAATCATGATTAATTGTACTCCACACTTAGAACACATTAAAAGAATGTTCCACGAGTGGGATATGTCTTATACAGAGATAGCAAAGCATTATTCACTTAGAATGAAGCTAAGAATTGACCATAAGAAGATTAAATATATACTAGAGAATTACTGCTAATTGACTATGACTAGTATTTTTGTTATAATATATATAGAGATGATCTCCACATGAGATTTTTTGGAAAAATTACATGAACTTAAAAAATAAACTAAAAATGGTGAAAATATCCGATATTAAGCCATATGAAAAGAACGCAAAAAAGCATCCTAAATGGCAAGTGGATTTAATAGCCGAATCATTAAAAAACAATGATTATTATAGCCCTATTGGACTGGATGCAAATAATGAAATAGTTATAGGTCATGGACGATTTGAAGCCATGCAACAGTTAAAAGGCAATGACGATTTAATCGAGGTTGTAGATTTTAGCTATTTAGAACCATCCAAGATAAAAAAACTCCGCATAATGGATAATAAAATAGTTTCTGACGATTACGACAAGGAACTGTTAGAAGCTGAATTAAAGCAAATAGTAGATGAATCTGATAGTGATTTAGAAGATATTGCTAATGAAATAGGTATTAGCGAGGAAGATTTAAAGACTATTTTACCAGAGGAATACCAAGAAACAGAGGGTGATGATGAAATACCCGAAGATGTGCCAAATATCACTAAATTAGGTGATTTATGGGAATTAGGCGATCATAGGCTTTTATGTGGGGATAGTACAAAGGAAGAAAATATAAAAAAAGTATTAAATGGTAATTTTGCCGATATGGTGATGACTGATCCTCCATATGAAATGCCTAAAGGTAGCCCATCAGATGGATATTTTAAGGATGCACTTCAAACACAAAAAGATGATATAGAATTTATATCTGATTTTGATCCTACTGAATTACTAGACAAAATTCCCTTAGCTTTTAAAGATAAAACAATAAATTCATATATATTTTGTAATTCGGCTTTATTGCCAGATTATCTTAATTTCGCAAAAAACAATAAATACTCATTTAATTTGTTGGTATGGAAAAAACCAAATGCAATACCTATCAGAAAAGCACATAGGCCAGATATAGAATACATAATTGTAATAAGAAGGAATGCAATTTGGAATTATGGGCTAGATGGGGTTAATTATTCAAAATGTTTAGAGTTTAGTAGAACAACGGGATTGCATCCAACTATGAAGCCAGTAGAGTTATTAGAAAATGAGATAAAAATATCATCAAATGAAAATAGTATAGTGTTTGATTTCTTTGGTGGTAGTGGGTCAACATTGATAGCTTGCGAGAAAATAAATAGAAAATGCTCAACAATAGAGTTATTGCCCAAGTTTTGTGATGTAATTGTCCAAAGATACCACGACTTTTGTATTAAGAACAATAAAGAGCCTATAATCAAAAGAAACGGTGAGATATATAAGTTAAACGGAAAATAAACGGGTTTATGGCTAAATTTACATCAGAAACAGGCAGAGAGGGTGGTAAAAAAGGTGGTAAAATAAGCAAAAGAAGGCCACTGGACGTCCAATGGAGGGATAAATTAACAAAAGCCCTTGGAGATAGCGATAGAAGCACACTAGACGCTATTTATGGCATATTATTAAATGAAGCCAAAGGCGGTAATATGCAAGCTATAAAGGAATTGCTTGATAGGTCATTTGGCAAGGCTAAACAGCCTATAATCGGTGGTGATGATACAGACGAGCCAATAAAGACAGAAATCAATATAATTGCTCATAGTGCTAAAGATGATTAATGGATATAATTGTTCCCGACAAGATAATACCCCTATTTCAGACAAAAAAGAAATATATACCTATCTGGGGTGGTCGTGCTAGTGGTAAATCATGGGGAGTTGGTGATTGGATAGCTTTAAAAGCCTATAATGGGCATAGATGCTTATGTTTTAGGGAAATACAGACTTCTATTAAAGAATCATCATTTGAATTAGTACAATCAACGATAGACAGGCATAAAATGACAGGTTTTAGAGTAGTTGATAATGAAATAAGTCATAGAAGTGGTGGCAAGATAGTGTTTAAGGGTTTAAAGGGTGGTTCATTGGAATCTGAAAAGACTAGAATTAAATCATTAGAAAATTTTACCGTTGGTTGGGGTGAAGAGGCTGGATCTATTACAGAAAGCCATCTAGATTTATTAATGCCTACATTTAGGAAAAACGGATCACAGGTGGTTTTTACCTATAATAGATTGACAGGGGCTGAACCCGTACATAATAAATTTGTTGACAAAGTTAGGGAAGATACCGAGTTGATTAATATAAATTACTGGGATAATCCTTTTTTAGATGAAGAGGCTAGAAAAGAGGCAGATGCACTAAAAGAAACAGATTATGATTTATGGCTACATATTTATGGTGGAGAGCCAGCACAAGACCTAGACAGGGCTATTATTTCCAGAAAAAATGTAATGCAAGCCGTAGAAAGGAATATAAAAGCCGAGGGTGCTGTAGAAGTAGGGGCTGATATTGCTCGATTTGGATCAGATAGGACGGTATTTGTAAAAAGAAAAGGCATGAAGATAATCGACATAAAAGAGATTAACAAGGCTGATCTAGTGCAAGTTAGTGCTGAATTAATACGCTTTACAGGCAGTAAATCAATTCCTGTAAAAGTTGATGATGGTGGCCTTGGTGGTGGTGTTACAGATATACTAAAGAATAGTGGTCAAAAGACAATACCAATTAACTTTGCTGGTAAGCCTAAAGACAAAGATAAATACCCAAATATAGCTAGTGAAATGTGGTTTGAAGTAGCTGATATTATTGATAAGATGGATATACCCGATATTAGAGATATGAAAGAGGAATTATCCAATAGAATATATTCCTATGATACACATGGCAGAAGAAAAGTAGAATCAAAAGATGATTATAAAAAAAGGGCTGGAAGATCACCAGATTATGCAGATGCCGTTTTATTGGCATATTATACAGCTAAAGTATTTGAATATAAGGAATTATCATGGGGATAATAAATAAAAAAAGTCAAGTAAAATGGTATAATTTTAACTATGGCAAATAATAACAATTCAATAACCCAAACTAACCCAATTTACAACACATGGTTACCTGTGTGGAATAAATGCAGAGATACGTATTTAGGTCAAGAACAAGTTAAAAGCAAAGGTGAAATGTATTTGCCTAAAGGATTAGGTCAAAACGATGATGACTACCAAATATACAAAAAAAGAGCCGTATTTTATAACACAACAAAGCGAACGGTTACAGGTCTTAATGGATCAATGTTTAGAAATGAGGTCAAGTATGAATTACCATCAGACTTTGAGTTTTTTGCTAATAACGTTTCATTTGGTGGTAAGTCTATCACTGATTTTGCCAGCGAGATAGGAGTTGAACAATTAATAACTTCTAGGTCTGGGATAATGGTTGATTATCCAGAAAAAGCCAATGATGAATTATCAGAGGAAGAACGGGAACAGTTAGGATTACAGCCTTATTTATCCCTATATACAGCAGAGCAAATAATTAACTGGCAATTCCACTATGTCAATAATTCAGTTGAATTAAAGCTTGTCGTATTGGTTGAGCGTGTAGAAGATGACACAGATGATATGTTTGAAACTCGATATATTAATCAATATCGGGCTTTATACCTAGATGAAAAGGGTATTTATAGACAGCAAATATATAAGCAAGATCAAGTTGGAAAATCAGAAAGCGATATAATAACTCCATTATTAAATGGCGAGCCAATGACAAAGATTCCATTCTGGATTAATACTCCTAGAGGATTAGAGCCAAGAATTATAGACAATCCTGTTATTAAAGACTTAGCTGATATGAATATAGCCCATTATGTCAATAGTGCAGATAGGGAACAAGAGTTATATTGGGCTGGTGTTAAGATGTTTGTATTTCCAGCATGGGACGTATCAAAGGGATCTATTCCTATTGGTAAGCCCTTAGCCGTTCCAGAAGAGTGCAAACCAATGGTTTTACAAGCACAAGCTGGGTCTGATATTCAAAATGAAATGACCCAAAAAGAGCAAAGGATGGCGGTATTAGGTGCTAATATTATCAGTCAAAGAGGAAGATATACAGATAGTGCAACAACGGCAGAAATAAATCAATCATCTGAACAATCCGTATTATCTGCAATATCCGATTCTATTAGCCGAGTATTAGAAGATGCTATTAAATTTGCTTATATGTGGTATAAAGGCAGTTTAGATACCGATGTTGAAGGTATTAGAATAGAAGTCAACAAAGACTTTAATAATTTCAAAATGCCAGCACAAGACATGATTGCATTAATGCAGATGTGGCAAAATGGTGCTATATCTAAGCAAACCATGTTCCAGAACTTAAAACAGGGTGAGAGAATAGATAATGAAAAAACCTTTGAAGAGGAAGAGCAAGAAATAGAAGAAAATCCTCCAGAGGGTGATGTATTCGACACTACACAAGAGATCACAAGTGATTAATGTCATATTCCACACTACAAAGACAAGCAACAAATATCACTAAGCGTGAAATACGTGGGAAAAGCTGGCAGATAGCTAGAGAATACGATAAAGCACTAAATGAAATATCTAATAAAATTGATGTATTTTATGAAAGATTCCTTAATGCAAGTGATCCCAACGATTATTATAATAACGCTAATAAGCTTAATAGGCTTTTTAACCTGTTTGATGAAGTACAAGAGGCTTATGCTACTTATGCACGGATAGCGAACACTAAAATATCAGAGGCAAGCGAGATAGCAATAAGTAATGAATTTTATAGACGGCAATTTGTCAATTCTGCATTTGTTCCCTTGGGTGATACGGCTAAAATAGCAACATTCGCAATATTAGACCCTGTAGCAATAGAAATGAGTGTTTATGGCACAGAGGCTAAATGGAAATCTATCCAAGATGAAAATAGAGATAGATACGGTCAATTAAGGCCATATAAAACAGAGGGTGATAGACCTACATTGAAAAGAATCCTATATAAAAACGACAGAAAAGCTATGAGGCGAATCAAAGACACTATTACACAAGGCTTAATAATGGGTCAATCTAATGCAGAAATGACACAATCATTAAAATCTACCTTTGGAATGGTTAAAAGAAATACGGCTAGAGTTGTAAGGACTGAAACACATAGAAATCTATCTGCAAGCCAATACGCAAGCCAACAAGCATTAAAGAATCAAGGTTTTGACGTTCACAGGCAATTATTAGCCGTTTTAGACTCTAGGACTAGACGGCAATCAATACAAGTAAATCATAGAAAAGATGATGAAAACGGTTTTTTTACTTATCCTAGAGGCTTAAAGGTTAGATACCCCGGGAATAGTGGTGTTGCTGGTTATGATGTGAATGATAGAGAACAAAGTATAGAAATAATAGATGGCGTATCACCTAAGACTAGAATTGGGATTAATCCAAGCACAGGAAAACAAGAAGTTATTAAATTCGATCAATTCCCAGCATGGGCAAAGAAAAACGGGTTAATTAAGGATGATACGGGGGAGTTTGAATATAAAAGGTCAAGAGATACCACAAACGATACAAAGCCCCAATACAACACACAAAAGGCTTAAAAGCAAATAAAAATATACGGAGTATAGAAAATGTCAGAAGCATTAAACGAGGAACAAATACAAAAATTGATAGATGCAAAGGTGAAAGAAAGACTAGAAGTAGAAACAGCTGGTTTAGTTGAAAACAAAAATAAGATATTAAACGAGAAAAAAAGACTACAGGATAGCCAAGATACTTTACAAAATGAACTTTCTAGCATAAAATCAATGTATAATGAGTTGCTAGAAGAGAAAAAAAGGAACAATCTGAAGGATTCGGGGAGTAGTGAGGAGTTTGTTGAACTTCAAATGAAGTTTGATAATGCGACTAATGACCTTAAATCACTTCAAGCAAAGCTAGAAGAGGCGAACGCAGAAAAAGATACAATTATAGGGAAACATCAAAAAACCCTATTAGATAGTGCTATCTTAAAAGGTCTTGATTCTGTTAAGGTCAAATCGGAAAGCAAAGATGTTTTACTATCATATTTCACGAGCAGAGCATCCGTAAGAAATGACGATGGTGAATATAATGTAGTCATGACAGGTGAAGATGGAATACAGAAAGCCCCTAATGACTTTATAAAATCATGGTCTGAGACTGAACAAGCTAAAATGTATATTCAAGCCCCCATCAATGGTGGAGGTGGTGCTAAAGGTGGACATGGCACTGGTGATTATTCTAAACTTAGCTTAACAGAAAAGATGAAGTTAGCAAAGGATAACCCAGCGCTTATGGAATCTTTAAGGAAACAATAAAAAACGGAGAGCAATATGCCTACACAAATTACAGACGTAGTCGTACCAGAAATTTTTACTGACTACACAATGGAGGAATCCATTTATAAATCAAGATTCTTTTTATCTAATATCATTAGTGATGAAGCTGGATTATCAAATCTAGTAGCTGGTGGTGGTAGAACTTTCAATATCCCATTTTGGCAAGATGTTGATAATACTGAATCTGGAATCCCTGTTGAAAATACAGATGGAACTTTAGACAAAATAACTGCTTCTAAGCAAGTAGGTGTTAGATTACAACGGTATAAATACTGGGGTAGTGAAGATATGGCTAAATCTTTAGCTGGTTCTGATCCAATGCAAGCTATTGCGGATCGTGTTATCGGTTACTGGGCGCAAGATTATGATAAAACCCTTATATCTATAGTTGATGGTGTTATTGCTGATAATATCGCTAATGATTCAAGTGATTTGGTCAATGTAACCGCTACTGCATTTGATGACGATGGTGTTATTGACACACAAGCGTTATTAGGTGAAAATGGAACTGTTGGCCGTGGTGATCTTAACAATGGTGACTTTGTTGGAATCGCTGTACATCCTAATACTTTTGCACTAATGCGAAAAAATGACCTTATTACTTTTGTGCCTGTTTCAGAGCAAGTAAGACCTATTCCAATGTACATGGGAATGAATGTAATTGTTGATAGAAACCTACCAGTTGATGGTGGAGTTTATACTTCAATCATTTTCAAATCTAGTGCTTTTGGATTCGGTATTAGTGGAAACTTAATTGTTCCTACAGAAGTTGATAGAGATCCTAAAAAAGGCATGGGTCAAGATCAATTATTTACTAGAAGAAACTATATTATTCACCCCCAAGGGTTTGAATACACTGGTACTTCTGCTGGTGAATATCCTACCAATACTGAACTTGCTGGTGCTAGTTCATGGTCACGTGTTTTTGAAAAAGAAAACATTGGCTTTTGTGCTTATCAACATACATTAGTATAGTAAAAACTTAGGGGGTGAAATGCCCCCAATTTTAAGGAATTAAATATGTCTGAAATATCCCAAGAAGCGATTGCAATGGCTAACTCAATGAAAAAAAGAAATCTACTTGATAAACGACTACAAAAGTATATTAAATCAGTAGTACAAGAAGAAGTAAAAAAGGCATTAGGCGAAGTTAAAAAAGAAACTGTTGCCAAGAAAAAATCCGTTAAAAAGACTAAAGAGGCTGAATAATGAAGATAGTCGAGGGATTAAGAAAGCAAAACCCCAATAAAGGCGAAACGGCTGTAATTGGTTCAGAAGTTCAATATGATGGCGGTCTATTTGTTGGTGGTGCTGGTGATATAGTTTTAGAGGGGTATGATAACGTTCAATTTACCCTAGTCAATGTATCTGGATTTATTCCATTAGATGTAAGGTTTATTGTATCTGCAACTGCAACCGATATTATAGGACTAAAGAAGTAAATAATGCCATCTATAGCCAATGCCAACAAAGTACCATCAATAAATGCTATTTTTGGTGGTGTTGCCGATCCTGTACCAGATTCATTATTTAATTACAAATTTGACTTTACTGATTCGGGAATGTCTTATTTTCCAAGTACACCAACTGGGAAAAATGACATGGATTACTTTAGAAGTGCTCCAGCTTGCCTAGATACTATCGGTGGTTTTTTTAACGGTACTAGTAGATATAATACTGGTGATGCGTATACCAAAATAGTAGGAACGGAATCAGCCTTTACTTCATCCTTTTGGATTGATACATCGAGTCAAATAGGTGGCTTACAGAGAATAATGGTAGTTGGATCATCATCAGCTGGTGGGGATGGTTTTTATTTAGCTATGCAACCTACTGGGTCTATTCGATTTAGATCTAACGGGATTAATACAAATGCTCCAACCCCTGTAAACGATGGTAAACCCCATTTTATTTTAGTGACTTATGACGGTACAACATTAAAGATTTATGTTGACAATGCAGAGGATTTAAGTGTAGTTACAACTGTGTCTACTTTTAACCCTTCGGCATTGACTATCGGTGCTACAGCTGGCGGTGTAACTGGATTCTTTAGCGGTGTATTAGATGATATAAGGTATTATGATAGAGTTCTAGACACAAATGAGAGAACGGCTCTATATAATTATAGATGCGACTTTAACCCTTCACAAATAACAACCTCAGCTTGGTTTGATGCACAAGATCAGACAACTATTACGGAAGCGTTAGGTTTGGTTAGTCAATGGGATGATAAAGGAAGTACAGGAACTGAACACTTAATTCAAGCGACAGGTGCGAATCAAATGTCAACAGGCTTGCAACAAATAAATGGATTAAATACTTTATCTAGTACGACGGCTGATAGGTTTATGCAGAACTTAACTTTTCCCGTTCCCTCTAGTGGTAATATAGCTATTACTTTTGTGTGTAAGATAGACGGGCAGACCTCCAACTTGAATGCTAGTAGTATATCAATGAACGCAAACAATGACTTTCAACTACAGTCGAATACATCAACACAATTTGACGGAAGAATGAATGCCTCTAATATTGGCGGTAGTAAAGACCTTACGGGTGGGCCATTCACAGGCCCAGATATTTGGGCTATTGTTTTTGATTGGGATAACTCGATATATAACGTTTATGTGAATGGGGTAAATGTCTGTAGTTCAACATATGATACAAATAAATTAGACACGTCACAACAATTGCGTATTATGGCTAACAGGGGAGCGAATAACTTTATTTTTGGCCTATTCGGTGAAATGATTATACAGGAAGATGTAACCGACTCAACAAGGCTTGATAATGAGGGGTATTTAGCATGGAAATGGGGGCTTGTTGCAGATCTACCAAGTGGACACCCTTACAAGGCATCGCCCCCAAAGATATAAGGGCTACCATGACTTTGAACGGTAGCCCGATGAACTTAGATGGACAGGAGATGAAATGGCTATAATAGCAAAACGAATTGGAACTAGTGGGGCTAATTTTACAGAATTACCCAATATGGAATATGTTTCACAAAAAAGTGATTTACCTAGTCCATCGGCTGGGGTTATAACTTTATTAGCAGATACTACTTATTTCTTTATTGGAACTATAGACCTAACAGGGGATAGGTTAGTTGGTGATTCTAATACTTGTTTACTTGGCAATAGTTCAGAAAATGCTTTTTTAACTTCTACTGGTCTTGGTGCTGGTGTTGCATTATTTACTACAGATTACACTACCCCAATAAGGCATATTAGTTTTAAAGATGTTGATACGGCAATAGATATTGACGGATCAAGAAGCGGTCAAAATCCAGCCTTAGATTGGTATGGTGTAAACTTTGTAAATGTTCCTAATGTTGGAACTATTAAAGACGTCGATAATTGGATTTACTCAACGGGTGCAGTATTAAATAGCCGTGGATTAAAGTTCGATGGATCAATTGGGACGGTTGGGGCTAGTAATTCAATTTTTGTTGGTGATGGTTCTGCTGGAAATATTGTGGAAATCCTTAGTACGGCAAACATCACAAGGCGATTTAGGATTATTTATAGTTCGGTTGTTGCTTTTGCATCTACTACAGGAATTGATGTTGATGTATCGGCTACTATTCCAGTGGAGGGATATATATTAGACACTATTAATTTTAGTGGTGGAAGCACATATTTAGCTGGAGTTGATTATTTAGATAATAAATCAAGCTTTGTAAGATGCATAGGAATAAATAATACTACTGAAATTGGCAATTATTATATGACAGGAAATTCAACGGCTACAACTATTTCAGTCGCATCAACCCCTGTTAAGGTTGCTGGGATTACAACTGCAAATGCAATAAATCAAAAGTTTTCACATATTGATAATAGATTAACTTTCACAGGTGCATTAGCCAATACTTTTGAAGTAAATTCAATTGCTACTTTTATAACTTCAAATAATAGAGATATTAAATTAAGTATAGCCAAAAATGGAACTGTAATAGCTGATTCTTCTGTACCTGTTACATCTGATAATGCTGGTAAAGCACACGCTGTACCAATGCAAACTATTTTAGAAATGCAGACAAATGATTATATAGAGATATTTGTTCAAAATGATACAGATACAAATAGTATTACTGTTGAGTATTTGAGTACTACAATTAAGGTGTTGGAGTTTTAATGACTTGGTTAAAATTCAATAATATAGATAATTTCAATACATTTGAAAAGCAATATTGCTATGATGGATTTATATGGTCAATTCAGAATAGGTGGGACGCAGACGGCAACGCTTTTGACATTATTGATAATGTAAAAATACCACTAAATGAAATTACATTAGCTAGCCATGATCCAAATAGAACTCCATTACTGTATAGAAAAATGGGTAAATTAAATAAAACAGGTGGCTATACTACTTCAATTCATGCGCCTAGATTATCAACAGACGGCTTTTATTATTGTGTTAAAATGGAAGATAAAACGGCTAATGAGGTTAGAGATGAAGATAATAATATAATTAGACCATCTTTATTAGTTCCATTCGAGAGCCTTTTTTATAATAATTGCTCATGGGATGGTGAAACGGAAATAGAGCCAGATTGGCCTACAGAAGAGGAATAAAATGCCATCAAAAAAAATAAAAACTAAAAAAACTGCAAAGCCAAAAAAGAAATATATTAAAAAAAACAAGGCTAAAAAGAGGAAATAATGCCCGTAGAATTCAATCAAGAAGATGGAACAGGTTTAGAAGATAGTACAAGCTATGTTTCATCGGCAGAATACACACAATATCTAGAAAATTATGGATATTCTAGCAATAAAACAGGTGATGAAATACTACAGCTATTAAATCGGTCACAATTGTTAATCAATGAGCGTTATTGGTTTAAGGGTGAAATAGTAAAGAATACACAAGCTTTAGATTGGCCTAGACATAGATGCTATACAAAAAATAATGTATCTATTGCAAGTGATGAAATCCCAAAAGCATTAAAAGATGCTCAATGCAGTATAGCTTATCAAATAGACTTAGCAGACGAGGCAGAAGGTGAAATAACTAACCCCAATGCAGAAAAAGAAGGTTATCAGAGTCAATCATTAGGGCCAATGTCAATAACTTATGGCAATAACTCATCATCAAATGATAGGGGCATTAGCTATAATACTGCTGATACACTATTAAAACCATTTACGGATAACACTTACAGAGTATGAGCGCATTTAAGGGATTTGCATCTAAGTTTAAAAAGAATTTTTTTAGAGATTCAATGGAATATTTCCAAATACAAAAGACTAGCGATGCAAACGGTGTAACTGAAGCAGAAGTTAGTAGAGGTCAAGTTGTTTGTGCTTTTTATGAAGCTGGGCGCAATGAAGCTATTATTGCCGATAAATTACAAACTAGAATTGATTGTGTAGCTATCCATGACCCCAAAGACGTATCATTTACTATTTCAGACCAAGACAAATGCGAATTGGTAGCAAAAAATAGAAGATTTATAGTGGTTCATTCTGATGATATAGGCATTCAAAATGGTGGTTTAGCTGTATATTTAAAAGAGGATAGAAGAGTTGTCGATTAAAAGCGTATTTACTAGATTTGCAATAGAAAGCCAAATAAATAATATTGGCATTAGAAATGGAATGATTAAAACAGGATCATTAGTTTCTGCACAGGCTAAATCTAACGCCATTGGTGGTGCTGATACAGGAAGATTAACCAATTCAATCATGTATAGATATTCAGACGGTGAACAAGGTGGATTTAATCAAGGTGGTGGAACTGTAAATGCTGATTTAAATGAAGAGATAAAAGGCCGTCCAGATAGTGGAACGGTTGCAGTCGGTTCAAATGTTGACTATGCTATTTATGAAGAGTTTGGAACTAGAAGAAGGGGAGCAAAGCCATTTTTAAGGCCAGCAGTTGATCAAGTAGTCAATAAAAAAGATGGTGAAAAAGCCCTTGCTGATGCCTTAAATAACAGTATAAATACTTCACCAATAAAAAAGAGAATTAACAGGACTATTGCATGATAATAACAGGCGATACCGATATATACAATCTAATCATAAATGATCCAACTATAACGGCTGAATTAGGCACTTTTGGAGGGAATCCAGCCGTATTTAATGATATACTTGTTCCATCAACATTTAAGGGTAAAGCGTCCATCAATCTTTATCCTATCAATTCTATCGCTGGGGGCATAGAATACACTAGAGTTAATTATTCTGTAAATTGCAGAGCTAATGATTATCCGAGCTGTAAATCTATAGCAAACAACGTTGTCAATCTATTGAATAGATACAATCAAAATGGGTACTTCTTAGTTGCAAATATACAAGCTGTAATTAGACCAGAAAATGAACTCGATACATATAATATACCTATAGAAGTTATTTATAGGTCTAAATAAAAGGAGTATTTTATGCCAACACAAACTACAGGCCGAGGAAAGGTCTATTTCCCTGATGGTGCGAAAGTATCAGTAAAAGCAGTAGGTGATGTATCTTATTTTGACGTAGGCTGTATTAATAGTGCAGTTGAAGGTGTTCTTAATTATGATGAAAACCAAATAGAGACTGCAAATTGCGGTAAAACACAAAAACAAATTAAAAATATGACCATTGCTGGTTCATTTACATTAATTGACTTAGATCCAGCTGGAATTGAAAAGCTTGGTGGTGGTATGTTTAACCTTACCTCGGTAGCTGGTTCGCCATCGGCTACAGTTGATGATCAAGTTTTAACTAATGGAACTTGGGCTAATATGTCACCATTTAACATACTATTTGTTGATGGTGGAGTAACAATAAAGCCAGAGTCTGGATTTACATTAACTTCTGTTAGTGGTTCGGTTACAGGTGCTTTAGCCGTTGACGATGATTATTTTATTATAGAAGATTCTAGTTCACCAAGTGGCTTTAGTATTCAAATTAATACTAATGGAACGGCTGGTGTTGGGCTAGGTGAAGATATTACTATTGATTACAATAGTGTAACTCCTAAAGCTAGTCAAGTATTGACTGGTGGATCATCTACAGAAGTATTAAATGCTTATGCAATGATGATAACTCATACTGATGATGCTGGTAAAATTAGACAATTAGAATTATATAGCGTAGATGCCAATAGTGGTGGTTTTGCTTTTAATTTTAAAGGTGCTAATGAAGAGGGTGTTGAAGAAATGCCGTTATCTTACACAGCCAACATTGATAGTTCACGAACAAATAAAGATCAATTATTTGCTTGGACTATCGAAGAGGGCGCACAGTAATAGGGGGCTTTTGCCCCTTTTTTTATGCGGAGTAGTGTAGATTTAGTTATCAAATACCGTAGAAATGGTATTGACGGTTTCAAAGACGTAAAAATAGATTTTATTTCAAATAGGATCATAAAAGATTTTAATGAGATAAATGGAGTTGTTCAAGACGTTTTATCTAAATCACTAAGGCTAAATGAGATTGCTTTAAAGATTAAAAATACAGATGATAAACGAAAAAAAGCAGAGTTATTGTCTGAAAAAGAAGAGATTGAAAAGCAAGTCAAAGAATTAGGTAAAAGTGATTTTTTTGAGAAACGACTACAACTAATATTTAAAATATTGTCACAGAATCAATGTCAAGATCAAGATCTTTTAAACCCTAATTTTTGGGATGAGTTTGTAGAACCTCCAGAAATTATTGACTTTATAAATAGTGCTATTAGTAAAGATGATACTAATAGTAAAAAAAAAAGTCTAGAAAGAAAGAAGTATTTCACGAAGATAGGCTAATATCTGCATTAATCGCTTATTGCAATATAGAGAGCGAAGATTATTACTGGGATAAAATGGATATTCCAGCTGTAAGATCAATGCTTGCTATTGCATCAATTCCTAAAGAGGTCATTGACCGTATTTGGGAGAAACAAAAAGTGCTTGGTGAGGTAACAGTATAATGGCAGTCGTAGGAAATTTAGTCTATCAGATAAGTGGTGATTCTAGTCAATTAGATTCTCAATTATCAAAGACTGATAAACAAGTATCGGGTTTATCCAAAGGAATAAAATTATTAGGTGGTGCGATTGCTGGTGCTTTTGCAGTTAGGTCTATATTTAGTTTTGGTAAATCACTTGTTACATCGGCTGGTCAATTTGAGCAATTAAATGTTGCATTTACTACTTTCTTAGGATCGGCAGACGAGGCGAAAAAAACGCTTGCCGAGTTGGAAGATTTTAGCGTTGTAACTCCATTCACAGTAAATCAAGTAAATCAAGCTGGGAAATCATTATTAGCCTTTGGATTTGGTGCTGATGAACTTACAGAAACATTAACTAGGCTTGGTAATATATCGGCTGGTACTGGTAAAGACTTTAATGAATTAGCATCATTGGTAGGTAAGGCAAGAGTACAAACTACCATTTTTTCAGAGGACATTAACCAATTTGTTGAGGCTGGTATTCCCATTATCGATGAATTTGCTAATATCCTTGGTGTATCTACAGATCAAGTTAAAAAGCTTGCTAGTGAAGGTAAAATTTCCTTTGATACATTAGATCAAGCATTGACTAATATATCTACTGGGTCTGGGCAATTCGCTGGATTAATAGAGGCACAATCAGAAACTTTACTAGGTAGAATATCCACATTAACAGGTAACTTTCAGATATTAGCTAGGGAGATAGGCGAAAAATTGACTCCTGTGGTTGGGTTTTTTGTTGACATTACAAACGATTTAATATCTAGTGAAACAAAGCAAAGCGAGCAATTAAAAGAATTAAATACCCAAAATAATATAAACTTTGAATTAATCAAGGGTGGTCTAGCTACTGAAAAGCAAAGAAAAAAAGCTATTGAGGAAGTAAATCAAGCATTAAAAGATCAAGGGCTAGAACAGATTAATGCAGAATCTAGCCTAGACGAGTTAAATAAAGCTCAAAAAGAAAGTAATGAATTATTCTTAAAAAGAATACAATTAAAAGTAAATCAGGAACTTTTAAAGGAGCAAATAACAAGAAAATCGGCTATTGTTACAAAAGTAGTAGAATTTAAAAGAGAACTCGCATTATTAAAAGCAAAAATAGACTCGGGAAATGCTACAAATAAACAGATTAGAATATATGCTTCACGATTAAGACAGCAAAAAGAAGTAGTCAAGACAGCCGAAGAAGAAATAGAGCAAATCGATGAAGAAATAACATTAATAAATGATTTAACTGAAACATTAGATTTAAATACAAAATCAAAAAAAGCTAATAATGCAGAAGATGAAAATAAAATAGAAATAAATAAAAGGCTATTAGAGTCTGAAAAATTAACCACAGAGGATTTAATAGAACAGGGGGAAAAGCTACTACAAGACAAGCGAATAAAAGGCCAGCAACGGGCTGATATTGAAAGGAATCTAGCCAGAATAAAAAAAGAGCTTAGGGATAAGGATTTAAAAGAAGAAGAAGAGGCCGCAGAAAAAATAAAAGATGCAAAAATAGACGCAATTAAAGGTGTTATTAATGCCAGTACAGCATTATCAGATCTTACAACTACTATTCTAGAAAATAATATAACAGCAGAAGAAGCAGGATCTAAAAAAGTAAAAAATATCAAGAAAGCCTTATTTTTATTTGAAAAAGCTAATGCACTTGCCTTAGTTGCTATTAATACACAATTGGCATTGTCAAAAGTTCCAGTAGACTACCCTCCTCCAGCACAACCATTCGCAGCTGCAGCTATTATAGCAAACGGGATAGCTAGTGGCATTGCAATTGGCGCTCAAACATTATCTGGCTTTGAAAACGGTGGTATTATTACTGGATTATCTGGCCCAAAAATAGGGCGAGAGGATGGAATAATTGCCGTCCAAAATAATGAGGCCGTTCTTAATAAACAGGCTACAGCCAAATTGGGTGAATCTGGTGTAAATGCTTTAAATAATGGTGGTACGCTTGCCAATGTTAGAATAACACTACAAACAGATACAGGCGAAACAATCCTAAGTACGGTGGCAGATGGATTTGAAACACAAGAATTACTTGTGCCAAATACGGTGATAATACAAAAATGAGATTATTAATAAATAATTTAACAAATGCTAATAATGTAACCGTTCCTAATGAGTCGGCAAGTTTTCCAAAAGAGAACATTTTTAGCCAAGCATTAATAGATAAGTGCTATGTAGAATCATCAATAGACATTGATTTTGGTACTACAATTAGTGCAAATTCATTTTCTCTATTTTGGACAGGTGAGGCAAATATAACTTTAATTGGTTCAAATACAGAAGGTGGCAATGATTTTCAATTAACTGTAACTAGAAATGTTTATTTCTTTGATATTGATGGAGATGGTGAACCAAATACATTTAATTTAATTACTGGGCAAGGTGATCAATTAATTACAGGTCAAGGCGATAATATCACCGTTCAATCGGCTTTTAACAGGTCTTTTAGATATTGGAGGGTGGAAGTTGATACTCCTATATATGTAAATTATTTATATTTAGGTATTTATTTACAATTTTATGGACACAATAATTACCCTACTCCATCTATAGCCAATTCAGACCAAACTAATATAACTAATTCTGGTCAAGTTTACACAACTATTGGAACTCCTACAAAGGCAATTTCATTTGATTTTATTATAAGTACAGAGGCAGAATATACAAGTATAATGAATTGGTATTTATCAGACGAAAGGGCAAAGAATAGCGTAATAGTTCCATTTGAGGATGATATAGACAAGGAAATAGTGAAACCATTCTTTTCTAAGTTATCAAGCGAACTAGAGCCAGCAAGAGATTTAAATACCTATGACTATACACTTTCATGGATAGAGGCAAAATAAATGGCAATAAATAAAATTGACTTAACAGATGTTCAAAATACCCAACAAGGACTATTCCAAGAAGGATTTGAATTAACAGATTATTCAAATGGTAGTTCTATAGTATTAAAAGCTGGACGGGTTGAATATGTAAACGGCTATCCATATAGAGTCGAGGGTGGTGATGAAACTGTAACGGGTTCACCATCTGACGGGGCAGTTTATTTATATATTGATGGTTCTGGG
>CEOU01007919.1_pt1 | contig 20483 bp, 28 predicted proteins | sample 530731 | NCBI WGS metagenome assembly CEOU01 (sample SAMEA2620894, study PRJEB7988) | marine metagenome | isolation source: saline water (ENVO:00002010), including
GCACTAGATAAGCAAACCGCGTTTAAGGAATACCAACGAACATTTCGGCTTCTTCTCCCGTAAATGTGGGCGCATTCCATTGTCCGGCTTTTGCCTGTAGCTTGTGCTTCGGTATCTACTAATCCTGAATGCTCACAAGTCCAGTTCGCTCGTTCTCTAACACAGGCCGAAAACCACGCATCAGTCGAGTCGCGTTTAATGCCCATTAAGTTTTCCGCATATTAGCGTTTAAACTTCGCCAAACATCTATCCCCAAGGTGTACTGGGTGCGTCGCAATTCGAGCAGCTTCTTTTCGTACTCCGCATCCCGCAATTCTTCTATCGCAATCTGATATTCCGGGGAAGTTAATGCGGTACGTTCTTTTTCGGCTGCTGTCCCAGTAGCCCCTAACGCTCTGGCTTTCGCAATCTTTAGGCTTTCTTTTTTAACGGTCAAAGTCGCACAAGCTGCTGCGTAGGGTTGGTCTGATTCCCCTAACTTCTTAAGCCATTCTTCAACGTGTTCCTCAGTGGGTAATCCCATTCTCGTGCTTCTTGATAATTCGATTAATTTCGGCAATGTCTAAGCGCACAAATTGTGCAATCTCCGCAGGCGCAACCGACAACAACCACATCTCAATCACTTTTTCTTCGATCTCGCTCAATGTCATTAGCGGCCTCCCTCGCTGCTTTCGGGTTTTCAAAACGCCCTAAAAACTTTTTTGTCTCAACGTCCCATAAAATGTAAATCCACTTTCCCTCTACTTTCGATGCAGAGATCGAATATTTTTTATCGCTATCAACTTGGTGATATTTACTCCCGCGATGCCACTTCAGACCAGTCGCCAAGTCGCTGCTATCTTTTTGCTTTCTCGACAAGTCCTCGCTTTCCCTCTCACAACCAAACCTTGTTTCTCTAATTCTGGTAATCGTCTCGAAGGAGTAGAGGCTGCTTCAATGAAGCCTACTGCCGGGAAGGTTTCAAATAACCAACGAGCTAACTCGCCGCATGTCGCACCGGGATTATTATCAACCGCCTGATAGGTTTGCCGCTGCCGCATCCCTAACTTCGATTTGATTGCTTTGGCTGCTAAGTGACTTGTTTGTGGGTCGGTCTTTCTCGCCAAATTTTCCATTTGTTATCTCCTTAATTTCTGCTTCAAGCTGCAACTTCTCGCGTTTCAATCGCAAAATCTGATCGACCTTCTGATCCAATCGTTGATGCAACCGCCTCAGTAATATCTCTTTTCGCAAATCCAATTTTTATCCCCTTCAACTTCATATAGAGTTTTCTTGCTTCTTCTCGCTCTCCATCGGTCGCATTCTCATCACACATCACCCGGAACGCTGCCCCCGCAGAATCATTCCGCGCACACTCTTTCCTGATTTGTTCATCAATCATTAAATCAAATTCGTTTTTTTCCTCATCATGCAACGGCCAACATTTGTCGCAGCAAAAACCCCCCGCATAAGCAGCGTGTACATTTTTCATCGAATGACAATATTTGCATTCTGGTTGTTTAAAAACAGTCTCACCCTCCCAACCACACGCCAAACAATTAGTCTGCTCTGGCCTGAGTTGTGTTTTGCAGTCTGGACATATCATTTCACTACCTCCTTCGGAATCTCTCCGACATAATCTGAAAACTTACTGATCGCAAACACCGTTCCTATCCTTAAATAACCCTTCATCGTGTCGTCATCTTTCCACGCCCTCCATCGCCTCACGATAACGCTGCGACACTCCTGCTCCGTAAACCCTTGCTCTAAAACCTTGGCAATTTTTTCGGTAGAGTTCTCCCCTCGAAAATGCTTGTTACAAGTGTCGTTAAAAAAAGCTAATAGTCGTTCTGCACTCTCCCAAATTTCTTTTTTATATTTTTTGTTTCTTTGACGATTAAATGATGTTTCTAATTGTCCGGCATCTCCTGCCGGGGCTGCGGCACGCCTTGCCGCTAGGTCTGCATTTCCTGCCGCACCGTTCATGTTGCAGGGTTCGGCATCTCGTGCCGGGGTCAAAACGTAGTTGCTTGCTCGACCAGGAACTTTGTCTACTCTGAGATAATTTTCTTGTTCTAAAAACTTAATCGCTCCACGGATTGCCCGGTCAGAAAAACCTGTGCGTTTAGACACGGAACGGATTGCAGGCCAACACACACCTTCGTCATTGGCTTGGTCAGCCAGTGAAATAAACACGAACTTTTGAGTAGGCGTTAAACCCTGTAATTTCCACACTTTTGAGGAAATATGTACGCTCAACGCCACTTGCCCTCATAGAATTTGGGTTGGAACATTTCAGGGGCAATGTGACCTGAACTCAACTCTGCTACAGCCTCCCTGCGGTTCTCTGGGACATAGTTCTGCCGACCCCATTTGTAAAAGGCGTGCCGACTCACCCCGACTTTGGAGGCAAACTCCTGTACGGTATAACCGCTCGCTTTTTGCGATGCCGAGAGCAATTTCGTGTGATTCATCTGTATAAATTTATGCCGTTTTGTTTCCTTTAAGATACAAAAGATACACTGTGATTATACAATACGCAAATGTATTTGCATTTATGATTTTGATGATTTATTTTCGACACTGTTGACCGTAGCTAAACTTGACGCAGATTAAGTGCTACATATGTGTAAAACGGGAGATAAACATTGCCGAAGTTAAATGTGCCAGCTTTGAAAAAGCTGATTGAAGAACAATATGGGGGCGTGCAACAGCGTTTTCTGGACTCATTTTCGATTAACGACAAGGGAAATGGGCTTACTAGAAAAACGATTGGGAAATGGTATGCTGATGGTATTGTTAGCGACAAGCGAATGCGTGAATTGTGCGAACATTTTAGTGTTGATGAAAGTGTGTTGGATTTGGAAAAAAACCATATCGACATTGATAAATTTCTGGAGGTGTATCAGAAATTTTCTGACCGGGCAGAACATCATGGGGTGAAAATGACACCCCAGGCACTCATCAAATGGGCTGACATGAGTTTTAAAAGTTTAGGAGACGATGTGGACAGTATTGATTTTAAACATTTTGATTTGGCGGCTGAATCTATGCCGAAACAAGGGGAGAAATAAATTATGGTCATGGCAGCAGAATCGTTGTGGAAATATTTTGACACACGATACCGAGATTTTGACAAGCCAATTAGTGTATTCGCAAACAATAATTTTCTTTACATTAACCAAGCGTACAGCGACTTGCTCGGTTGGGAGTCACACGATCTGATTGGGACGGACGTTCACAAAGTTCTTTTGCATTTAGATGACCCTTCCAAAGATGTCTGGACTGGTCAGTGCCGAGCCAAAAATGGCGACATTTATAATTTTAAGGGAATAATTGAAGTTGACAACAATATCGACTTTGTTGAAGAAATTTGTTTGGGGATTGTGACCGAATGCACGCTTTCGCATCATGCACGTTTGCAAGACGTAGAACCTTTTTTTCATGTGATGCGAGATATGAAACCTGTCATCATGTCGGGTTTCAACGACACCGTTATTTTAGACGAGTTGCCAATTGGAATTACTGTCATTGTGGAAGATTCATATCACTGGGTCTATGTAAACAACTATTACGCTGAACATTTAGGGTATTTGCCGCGTGACTTTTTGCTTGGCAACGTCAAAATGGAAGAAAGCCAGGTGGTCATGAAAAAATATGAAACGAATGTTTTGCCCCTGAATCGCGATTTGCAATTTGGCGGCAACCGCGTCCTTCACTACTCTAAAACTTACCGCCACAAAACTGGTAGGCACATCGATGGTCGATTGATGACAAGCCGTTTCCAATTACCTGACCAAAATTTGACTTACCTGTTGTCGATTGTCGATTTTCGCCAAAGTGACAATTTTCATTTAGCGCAAACGCCTGCGGCTGTGAAGCGGGTCGCTGAACTGTATCGACAGCTTGGGCATAATGTGACGAACGAACAGGTTTTAGAGGTTTCAAACACGCTAGTTCGTGAAAATTTTATGGATTGGAAACAAAAATAACTTTTATTTTTCCTAGTTTTTAGCCGGTTTTTGCCTATTTTGCACTTTTTGTGCATTTTTTTTGTCTCTTTGTGTATCTTTTAAGTAAACATAGTGATAGTCTATATGCACTTTAAGTTTTTAGGAGAAACAAAAGTGAGTGAAACATCAACGTGTACATCGAATTGTTTTTTGGTCAGTGAACGCCCTAACACATGGTCTGATGCAAGCCCAACATTGCGTAAACAAGTCTTGGCTGCAAAATGGCGTGAACTGAAAATTGACAACGAATGGGAAGCCATTATGGATGCGGATTATTTTATTAAACAAAAACCGCAATGGGGAATAGGCCGAAACAAACACTCTCTTGTTGAATTGTTGCAGACCATCTTTGGTCACCACAAATGGACACCAGAACAATACCAATCTTTTGTGGAACAACTGGAAGCAAAGATTTTAGACAACCTTAATGGTTTTTTGGAAACGGACATTATTGAACAGCTTGATCGTGTCCACGAAAACACAAATCGGGAGGTGGCGTGATGAACACTGTCGAAAAAAAACTAGAATTACACAATGATTTAAAAAATTCTGAAAACCTCGGCGTTATTGGTCATGACCTAGGCGAGTGCATGAAAGATATTTTCGGCGGTTTTGTCGATAAAAAATATGTGCTTGCTATTAACGCTGAGACTTCTTTTGCAACTACTGAGGACATTATGCGTTGGTGTTCAAATGAATCGATGAAGAATTTTAGAATGCCCTCAGTTAAAGGCGTAGGCATACAAGTAGACTATAACACCTGGTACGACCTTCTAATCTACCTAATGACCAATACTCGATTTATCCAACCCGAAGTGTGGTCAAGCAAACCGTATCACACACCTATCAATCATTGGGAATTTGTGTACCGCAATGCTTTTAGCAAATGGCACTGTGCTGTACCTAATGTCGATGTAATCAACGAACTAAATTTTCCGGAGGTGGCGTAATGACTGCTGCAAAAAAACCGTTAAACATTCATCAACGGAACATCCATCAACGAGTTTTGGGTGTCATGGACGATTTACATTATGTGAAAAAAGAGGATAAAAAAGTGAACGGACAGTACACGTTCGCCAGTCACGATGCGGTATCGGCTGCTATCCACCCTTTCTTGGTTAAGCATCGCATTGTCGTGACTCCTACTGTGATTGACCACACCATTGATGGCAATCGAACTGTCGTAAATGTCGAAGTTAATTTTGTGAATGCAGATATGCCAGAAGATAAAATTACCATAAACAGCATCGGATATGGCATCGACAACCAAGACAAAGGCATCGGCAAGGCTGTAAGCTACGCCACGAAATACGCTTTTCTCAAAATGTTTGTATTAGAAACTGGCGATGACCCGGAACAAGACCTAATTGACCATCAACCTGACACTATTACGGACGAACAAGCGGTGTCGTTGCAAACTTTGATTGATGCTACTGAAACCTCTCAGCAGGATTTCTGCGCTCACTTTAAAGTCAAAGCATTAGCCGATTTGCCAGTCGATAGGTACACCATTGCACACAAACAATTACAAAAGAAACAGGAGAAGCTCAATGCTGCTGCATAACGATTTAGTCCAAGGCTCTGATGATTGGCTGACCTTCCGAAAAAGTTTTGACAAAACATCATCTACTGCGCCTGCGGCAAAAGGCATTGGATACGACAACTGCCGGGATGCCACACAATTAGCGCGACAATGTTTGGGTTTTGAAACCAATGAGTTTAGCCCGTTTGTGCAAAAAATCATGCAACAAGGGCAAGACCTCGAACCTGTTGTGCGAAAAATGGTCGAAGAACAATTAAACACTTCATTCCAACCTAATGTTGCGACTAACGGCGAGTATTTACGAAGCTCTGACGGTTTTGATTTAGATTTGACCGTGGATTTAGAAATTAAAGTTCCTCAGAAAGCTACCAGCAAACGCATGAAAGCTGCTGTGGCAAACGACATTATCGAAATGGATAAAGTGCAAATGGATCATGCACTGTTAGTCACTGACTTTGATAAATGCGTGTATGCGGTTTATGCCGCTGATACTAAGGATTTAGTGATACAAGAATACTATCGTGACGACAAGCGCATTAAAGAGCTTGTGGAGGCTTGGAATCGTTTTGACGAGCTTTTAGCTAACCCTTCCGACCTTATCACTGAGGCTGTTATTCCTGATGATTTAATCACTAAAATCGAACCATTGTTGCAGGCTAAAGACATGATGGACGAAGGTAAAAAGGTGTATGACGCTCTGCGAAAAGAACTTTTTGCTGAACTGCCTCCAAACAAAACTTGGGTAACAGAAAACAAATTGTTTGCCGTCAGCCCAGTCAGTCCTAGCAACCCTGGTATCGACTACAAGGCTTTGGTTGAAGCAAACAAAGACAAACTCTCAGGTGTGGACTTCGAGTTGTTTCGTAAATCGCCCGGAAAAATTACACAACGAATTAATGACAATAGGAGATAACTTATGGCTTTTGAAACCCAAGGCACAATTTTAGAGATTATGCCGTTAAAAACAGTCGGACAGAAAGACTTCCCAATACAGCAATTCATAGTTGAATTGTACCGGGACAAGGATCGCCCACAACCCATTCCCTTTGAGTGTAAAGGCAAACGAGCCAATGCTTTAAGTGAAGGCAATTTTAACGTAGGTGATGAAGTGAAACTAGCTTTTGACTTTGATGGCAGACGATGGGAAGGCGACAATGGTGTACGTTATTTTCATTCAAACAACGTCTGGGAAATTCAACTGATTGGTTCTACCTCCAAACCCAAACCCCAAAAAACCAACGGGCAACAACAGTTCGATGATCGGAACCCTCCACCGATGGCTGATGCTGACCTACCCTTCAATGACGATATACCCTTTTAGGAGATTGCAAATGAATGATATTTTGAGCAAAGAAGAATTAATAGAATTAACGGCTGCGAAACAAGCTCGAAAACAAAAACGAGTTTTGTCGATGAATGGGATTCGATATTTCGAGGACTCGGAGGGACACCCAAAAGTGTTTCGTTCTTCGATTCTAGAAACAAACGGAAACACCGCGTATGCTCACGAAGTTGATTGGTCTGCGGTAGAAAAAGCAGCAAGGAAATAAGATGCCTAGAAAAAAGAAAAAAGAAGATGAATGGTTGCCTTTGCATTGCCGCAGGGGTCGTTCAGCTTATGAATATGTCAAAAATAAAAAGACTGTGCGGTTGGCTGCGTTAGATGCGCCTAAATGGGAAGTGTTAGAAGCCTACCGAAATTATGTTGATTCGTTTCAAAACAAAAACAGTGTTTTAGCTTTGACTGACGCATTTTTAGCTAGTCCTGAGTTCCAAGCGTTGTCTCCAAACGTGCAGTATAACTTTCGTTTGACCGCTAAACCTTCAAGCATTTTAATGACTGCTTTCGGAAAACATCATGCTAATCGTTTAAAACCCCAAGACTTGAAGCGTTATCGCAACAATAGAAAAAAATTACACCGACCTTCTAATACTTTGATACTTTCCCCCACTGGTGCTAACAATGATTTAAAGTTTTTAAATGCTGTGTATCGTTGGGGTATGGAGGAAGGTTTAGTTACTAACAATATTGTTCCACTTGTGCGGAAAAATAAAGAACCTTCAAAAGATGTTTATATTGACAATGATATTTATCAATCGTTGCTTGATGAATGTGCAAACAGACAACCGCATACTGGATTAATGTTGTATTGCGGAATTGAAATTGCGTATCGTTGCGCTTTGCGTATTGCAGATTTGTTAGCTTTAACTCGCGATCACATTACCCAGGATGGTCTTGTCGTTACACAAAGCAAAATTATGAATATGCGAAAAGACCCTTATGCTAATCACCATAACACTACAATAAAACTTTGGACTGACGAATTGCGTGAGGCTGTAGATTTAGCGTTATCTGCTAAAACTCAAAAGAACTCGCCTTATATTATCCGCAATCAATTAGGTTTGCCGTATACCAAAAGTGGTTTTCGCAGTCTTTTTCGGTCTTTGCGACAAGCAGTTGGAGTACGTTGGCAGCGCGATTTTTGTTCAAAAACTATTAACGGTAAGCGCAACCCAGATAACTTTAGTTTTCACGATTTAAAAGCTAAAGGTATTTCGGATTTTGCCGGAAACAAACAAGATTTTTCTGGGCACAAATCTGCCAAAATGATTCCTGTTTACAACAGAAAATTAAAGCATAGCCCGACTCTTGGGAAGCCGTTAAAGCATTAATAAAGTGAAGAATAAAGTGAAATGTTTATTTTATAAAGTGAACGTAAAGTGAAAGTATACAGATGTATATTTTTTATCTACATTCTAAACTTATAAGTTACTGTTTTATATGGGATTTAATGGAGCGGGAAACGAGACTCGAACTCGCGACCCCAACCTTGGCAAGGTTAAGCTGTACCCATATAAATCATACACTTACGTTAATTTTCACTTTATTTTTGCTCATTTTTGCCGTTTTTTGGCCTATTTTAAGGATTTATAAAGTGAAACTATCTTACCCCAGAAAGCACTCCATAGACAGAAAACGTGAGGGCATTTCCTGTGCCTGATCTAATGCCTAACGTATCTGTTGGAACGAGCGTGATACCGTTCCCGGTGTTGTATGATTGGAGTGAATCGAAGAACGCTCCAGAGGCAATAGAGAAGTCCCATATTAATGCGTTGCTTTCCGAATATGAGCTACCCCCTTCGTCATGGAATAAACGGAAGGTAGCTGCGCTCCCTGTGGTATTGGCAACGATTAGTCTTGTTATCTCAGTCCTGACTACCGCAGTATATAAAGCTGCTGCTGTGGTGTTCGACAGCCTTGCTTGGCCTAACAGATTACCAGGAGCATAACCGTTCATATGAAAACCTTATTTGCGATTATATTTTTGTTTGTTTTTTGCGGTATCATTAAATGCTTAACCATGATGCCAGTTGTTTTTAATGTAGGGTTATTAATTGGTATTTTATTAATGCAGTTAGCGCATTATTTACGGTATGGGAAACCGTTTATCTAGCCATCATTCCACCTGTAGTCGCAGTCGTACCGCCTAACAGCCCTCGATACGCATTCCCAAAATCATCCATCCCAATTAAATTAAACGAAGCATTATCTAACAGTTGATCGCGTACCAATGGATTAGTTCTATCTAACAATCCTTTAATGCGTGGGTTTAATACTCTTTCCCCTGTTATTTCACTAACATTAGTTAAAGGTGAATATAGCACCCGGCTTGCTTCGTCCCTGTACTCTCTGGGAATAGCATATTTTGGGTTTGTCATAAGGTCTTTTATAAATCCAAGCGACAAAATTTGTTGCAAATTGCTTGCACTTCCTGCTACTTCGTCAGTTTCAGTTGCTAGTGGTGTTGTTTGCGAACCTTGGAAAAACGCTTTTCGAGTTTCACCAAATCCTCGTTCAGTATTGTATCGATTAATAATTTTTTTACCGTCATTATTTCCGAACACTGACGTTATTCTTTGTTCATCTCTGACACTAAGTGGGGTTATAGGTTTATCAGCAGGTTTATCTTGTAACTTCCGTTGCAAACTATTGACCACTCCTAATTTGAAAAACCTTTGTTCGGCTTCGGTCATATCCTCCAATACATTTTCTAATACTTCTGCTTCCTCTTTTCTTCCTGTCGCAAATTTGTCACCTAATTTAAACGCATCGTCTTGGCTTTTAGCTGAAGCCCATTGCTGTCTAATATTTTTAAAATCTGTATTCTTGTCTAATTCATCCGTTAACGCTTTTTTTGTTGTTAGAAAACTAGCTGCTATATTTGGTTTACGAGCTAAATTAGATTCTATGTCATCATTTAATTCTTCCAACATATATTGAAATACCCTTAACGTAGGTCTATCTGCAAATTCTGCAATTTCTTCGCCATCAACTTCTTTATATTTTAATTCCACTGATATAGGCGACTCTAATTCGTCTGATGCTCTTACTTGCGCTCGTTTTAATAACTTTTGGCCTCTCGGTGTTCGCAATATTGTTTCTAGTTCTGGGGTCATATCGACTTCATTAGCATTTAAGATTCGAGCGTATTGCGGTGATAAATTTTCTAACTTGTCAGATAGTTCTTTACGCACCGCCACTACATTCACGCCAGACCCTTCTTCTCCTAGAATGTCCATTAAGTCTTTCATTACTCGACTTTGCATTGTATTTGCTCGTGCATTAAATGTTGTTAAGGCTTCCTTTTTTGCTTCGCCCGGTAGGTTAGCAAATACTCTGCCTAACATTTGTAAATTACCCGCATCAGGAATATCCACTATTGTGCCTTCATCGCCCATTATTGTGCCTGCTTCTAATAATGATTCTGGCGTTTGCTCATCCATTATCATGCGTTTGTTTAATTCTCTGCTTAATCTATCCTCTGGGCTTAACGCTTTGCTAAATTGATCGGCTATTAAGGGCGCAACATTTCGGTACGTTGACATTGCTAGTTGACTAAACGGGTGTAATATTCCAAATCCTGCCATGCCTGTTAAACTGCCTATGCCTATGTCTTTTGCTACTTCTGATGGGGTTTCCCCTTCTCCATAGGTATAGCCGCCAAAACCGCCTGCTACACCCCCTGTACCTAATAATCCTTCTAGATATCGTCTGCCTGCCCCTTGTTGCATAGCTCGATTACGCAACGTAGTTCCAACATTTTCTATTTGCCTTCCTACTTTCGGTATTTGTGCTAATAATCCCGGTAACTTCAAAGTACTAAACAAACCGCCTGCTAACCCTCCTGCTACTTCGCTTCCTGTAGATAACATCGGGTATTGTTGTGAAAACGCTTTTATTCTTGCTCTTGCCGCATCTCTCGCGCTAGTGTAATCGCCGCCTAATGCAGCATCTAGCGACCCCGCCATTTCATCTGTCGTTCCAATAGATGCACCATGCCCAAATGTTTCTAGCGAACCTAAAAGTGGATTGATTGGTGTAGCTTGTTCAGAACTATTGAGGAGTTCTTGTATTTCTGCTGGTGTTGGGTTTCGTAATTCTTGGCTCATTGCACTTCCCTCACCATTACTTTATCACCTACTTGATAATACTGTTTTCCATTAATAGTTTTAATTAATATGGCATTATTTGGCAAATTTTCTGTTTTTTGTTTACCAAATTTTACATCATATGCGCCCCCAGACATTTGCCTCATGGTTTCAAAAGCTCTTTGTCTAGCTAACCTTTTTGATTGTATAACTTGTTCATTGTCACCTGGCATTGGGAAAAACTTTCTTTCTTCATCTGCAAATTCGGTTGGTGATATTACTGCTCCTGATTCCTGTCTTAATTGGGCAGTAATAAAATCTTTTTTTGCTCTGTTATATACCTGACCTTCTGTAGACGCAAAAAAATTGGCTAACCTGTTTTCTGATGCCATGATATCTATCATTTTTCGGGGGTCGTATCCTTCATCCTCAAGTTTATTAAAATCATTTAGAGTGTTTTGCATACGAAACGCAAACCCTGCATTTTTATTTTGGTCTTGAGTAAATAACTCTCCCGATTTTGCTATTGTTGTTCTCTTATTGTCTGCTTCGCCTGTTTCTCCAGTTGTGCTTTCTTGGTTATCACCTAAAGTTGGAAAACCTAATTCTCCCAGAGTAAAACCTTTTTCTTCTACAGTAATCGTTTGACCCGTAGCTGCATCTGGTATTTGGCGAATAGTTGTTCGTCCTAACACGCCAGCAGCGGTGCGATAATCCGCTCTTTCTTGATCGGTCGCAGTGCCGTTACGAATTTTAGGTGCAATATTTCGTGCTATATTTAATGCGCTACCTTGTGTACCTGTTCCAAACGGAGCGTTTTGTTTGCCCAGATAATTTGCTAACTCTGATTCGCCTGCTATATGCAACTTAGGAATTATTTGGTTTACATCACCCGTCCCTATATTGGCTATATTATTTAATAATCCTAGCCTCATATTTTCCGCTTGTATTGCTTGTTGCGTTTGTTGCATCTCTAAGCCAGTTTTTTGCATTTCCAAATAATTTGTTAAATTTTGCTGTTGCAGTTGTCGGTTAGCGACTAACTGGTTGCCGTAATTAGTTACGCCTTGGGCTACCCCACCTAAGATAGTGTTTAAACTCGATTGTGGGACTCTCTGGGGCGTTGTGCCTGCTGAAATAAGCCCTAGTGCCACATTACCCAATAAGCCCGGTGAAAAGCCTGTCTGGGCGTTAAATAACGCAGGGGGTTGAGCATTTAACCCATATAAATCGTCTAGTATTCCCATCTATTTATCTCGCTGGCTGTAAATGTAAATAAATATTCCAATAATCCCGAAAGTTAACAGGGTAGCGACTATCACTAAAATCCCTTCTGTCCATTTGCGGATTAATTCTTTTCGAGCATATATCTGCTTTTGGCGCATGGCCTCTATCGCTTTCTTTTCTGCTACGACTTCTGACCAATCAATGCCCCGGAACTTCAAGGTTCTATGCAAATCCATCATTAGTTCTTGGGTTCTTTTGCGTTGGATTACCGCATCGATTGCCATTGCTTGTGTGCTACCAGGGGCTAACACCTTTTTCCATACGGGAGGATTTTGTAGTTCTTCGTGCTGCTTTTCAATGTCCTGTTTAGCCGAGAAGAAATCGTTTAATTGTTTGCCCATTTGGTGCAACTCAGCACCTTGCTCACATAAAGCCTTTATTTTTGATACGCTAGATGCGGCCAGTTTAGCCGCTGCAACGATTGTGAGCGGTTCCATTTAAACACTCGTCTTACCGTTGATGCGCCCTTGTAAAAAACTTATTTTTTCCCTTAACTGACTTACTTGTTCCTTTAACTGATCAATCTCCTCTACTAATAACTCATGCCGTCTATCTGCTGAATCATCAGCTTTATTAAATCGATCAATTAACTTAACTAATATGTCATATAACTCTTTTAACTTTGATGTAATTAGTTTCTGGAGAAACACCCACATTCCTCCTACCATACCTAATACAACAACTATTGCTCCGCCTTCATAATATTCCATTAATCAGCATCAGCGATTGTAATTGTTCCCGCTTTTACTTCTTCCATAATTGCTATGTACTCTGCATTAAATTTATCAATCGGAACGGTTAATACTTCATCGTTTTCGGTCGTCAAAAAATATCCTGTGAGTTCTTTTTCGTCAGGATTGGTTGGGGAAACTGGGTGTTCCATTTTTTTTACACTTTTAATTTTCATAACTCTGCACTCGCTGTTGCGTTATTTGGCACATAAAAATAAAAACCTGTTGAAGTTTTCTGAGCATACGCATTCGCCACATCTTGCGTTATCGTTGCACCTAAATTTGCGCCAGAGATTCCAGAAGCGGTAGGCCAACCAGCCGATAATGTTGGTGCTACTCTCATTTGCACTGGAAAATATACTTGCAAGTAGCCATATATACCAACTCTAGTGACATCATAAAGATCAACTTGATTTTTATAAAAATATCGTTGGCATCGTGCTAAGTTTTCTGCATAGGTTTCATGTTGAAAAGCAGTTGCCGTATTTCCTAATTGAAGCTGTATTCCAGTGATGTGGAAATTATTGCTTGTTGAATCTAAATTATTAACTTGGCCTACAGCCGCATTTGCAGCGTTACTAGCTGCCCACGAAGTTGCCAAAGTTCCTGAAGTGTAGTTACTCCCTGCGGCTAAATAAAATAAAATTTGTAAACTTGTAGCGTTGTCTCGGTTAAAAATTCCTGTCGTATCTCCAGCATACGTTATTGTTTTGTACTCCCAAGTATTACTGGAACTTACGGTATAAGATTTTGCAATATGCCGAGTATTGTTATTGTCATATAGCCTGACAATGTTTGTTCCCGTTTTAGTAGCATTGACCCAAAAAGACAATGTTACTGGGAGAGCATCTGCTGTGCCTTTTTTCAAAGCATATAAATCTTGCCCTTCAAGCCGTTGCTGAAATAACCATGCTTCATCTGCTGCTAGAGAACTTTCCGCAGTAGTACAATCAAATTTCATAGAGTATTGAAAACCATTAGGTACTTCAGTAGCCCGTGACATAGTGACTTCACCACCAACTGAACCATTTTCTTGTACATACCACCTATCTTGAACATGATATCCACTATCGCCATTCCCTATATTTGCAACTGAAGCTGCTCTTTGGCAGATGCTGGTATCACCATTATAGATATAATTAGTTGACGCTGGAGCCGCGTAAGGTAAGCTAGGTTGTTCTGCAAACGTGACAATACCCGTACTTGCAATAGCCATAGCGTCTGTATCAGAAGCCGAACCTATATTGCCAGCATCAGGAATAATTAAATTACCAGCCAGTGTGGTGTTGCCTGTACTTGCTACCGTAATCGCGGTTGTCGGTGCATCATTATCATTTCCATCATTTACACCGATAACTAACTGGCCTTTCTGATCGTCAGATGTACCTTCGTGCGATGCTGTTATTTTTACTAATGTCGATTCTTCTGAACCACTTTGTAATCCCTTAAATACTACTTGGGATTCTCTACCGCCAGACGTATCTTCTGATGTTGAGTTTTCAAGCGTTACAGTCGGTGAGGAATTATAAATAAATGGATTATCGCCACCGGAATGGCTACCGCCAATTAACATAAACTTGTCTACTGACGCTTCATAGGCCACTAAGTACACGCCACCGCTTGTAATAGAACCCGCTGCTATTGCTGCCCCTGTGGGTGTTACGATTGCTTTAGCCCCTACCGAATCAACATTTAATGTACTACCAGCACTAGTATTCGTATGGTTGGCTTTGAACATATACGAATCGCCTGCTGCATAACTTGCTACAGTTCTTGCTGCCGCTAACGTGTACGCATTAGAACTCCCACCCGTTGTTTTAGCCCCTTGGCAATCTTCATACCATCTTTTTATTCTGGCATAAGCCTCACGCATCGTATTATTAACGGTGCTGGGAGCCATGCCCTCTGGTGCGCCCGCAGGAGGCGTAGAATTGTTGTCATCAGCCGTAACTGAATAATCTCTAATTTCACCCATAATGATTCCTACCCAAATCCTATAAAGTTACCAAGACCCCCAATGAAGTCTCGACCTAGACCATATAAAGTTTTTCCACTGCGTCCCATGTTAGATATCGACCCTAGTAAACCGAGACCGCCTAACCCTAAACCAATGTTTCTCGCCAGATCGTTTGTGTAATACGGACTGGTTTGCGTTGATGTCCCGCCTGCGCCGCCACTGATATACGATTGATATCGACTTAAATTATCAAATGGCTGCATTTGTCGGTCGTAATACAGTTTTTCTGCTGCGGCGAGTTCACGTTGCTGTTGCGATTCCCTGTCTTGCCCGACCATTGCTAACATCTGCGGATCGAGATAATTTAACTCGGCTGCTGCCGGGGCATATCGCATCGCATCTAACTGCCGACTTCTCTCCGCTTCATAAGCTGGCGCATAAATGCCTGTCGCTAGTTCATTCAATGTGCGACCCAAGTTTTGTTCATTACGCGAGCGTTGGTCATTTAGCATTCCAGAACCATATCGTCCTGCCATGACTGCTTGAGCATCGGTTTGCGGTTGCGTGTAATCCCTAAAAGTTTCGCCTACGCCTCTTGCCGCTTGCTCATACGCTGACCGTAAAAACGGATTAGATTCAGGAGACAAATAAGCTCCCGCCATAGTCGCCTCTAATTGCTGATTCATCGTGTCGAGAAACGGTGTCCCTGCCATCGCCCTATCTGCTGTCATACTTAACGCTTGATCGCGTTCTGGTGACATACCCGCAACCGTTTGCCCGGTATACGGGTTTATACCGCCTTGCCCATACAGTTGATCTGCTCTTGAGTACAGCTTATCTAAATAATCCGATTGATAAGGAACCGTTGTTGATGTTTGTGTAGCATATTTTGTTGCCATCACACTTTCCTCACTAATTTTTCGAGTTCATATTGGAATGGAGTTTTCATTTGTCCTCGCGCTCGGTTTGCTAAAAAAGAAATTGGCATACCTTGTGGGCTACCAAATTTATAAGGATTGTATTGAAATCGTTGACCGCTTACGGGCGGAGGTGTCAAAAAAACTGGGGGTGTCGTTTTTGCGTCTTGCGCCATGCCTAACCCCAATCCAGTTAATTTGTTTAAAAAATCATTAGCTCTTTCTTGACTTGTTTTTGGGTCAACAAATCCTTCTGCCATATTGGTTAACCTTGCTCTGTCAACAATATTGTTATCAGGTAATAATGCGGCATCTGTTACGCTTCGATCATAAACGTCTTGTGGAAAAAATTGATTAATCGCCGTTAACATAGGCAACGCATTGGCTACTAAATTATATGGATTAGTTACATCGCCTTCGGCTTCATATACGCTCCGATCATAAATATCTTGTGGAAAATATTGGCCTAAATTCGTTAACGGTGCATTGTCACTAGGCGGGGATGCAGTGTAACTAGGAGCTTGAAGTTGTTGTAAGTTTCGTTGCGATGCTAGTTTTACATCCTCTACATTTTTCGTCACATTCGGTGTTGAGCCTGTAGGCTGTAGTGTTTTTTGTTTAGGTTGGTTGTTAGGTGCGGTTGCTCTCCACGCTTGCGCTCCTGATGCTAGATTTCCTGTTGCTAATGCTGTTCCTGCTGCAATAGTCGCCCTCACAAATGGATTATCAAAAAATCCTTTTTTATTTTGTTGTTTTTGCGCTAATCCCCTCAACCCGTAATCCATCGCTTGTAACACTGTATCTGCATTTACGCCTTTTGTTACATTGCCCGTTTCCAGATAATTTTTTAAAGCCGGGTTTTTATATTGATCGGCAAAATCCTCCATCTTGTTGTACACTTCTCGCCAACCGCCTGCCTTATCATCTGCCTCATGCTTATCACGAATCAAATCCATATAATATTCAAGATTGTTTTCGTTAATGCCTGCGTTTGCTAAACCTAACCCGAAATTTCCAGCATAAGGCATATCTTTGTAGGTATATGTTCCTACTTGCGTGTTAAGCAAAGAAGGATTAGTCACCCACGAATACGTCGGTTTGCCTAAACTTAATGCCATTATCTGCGCCCTCTTGGTGTTAGATTAGCTCGCACACCGATTGCTTTATCGAACCCGCCTGCAATGTCTACGCGAAAACGCAAATAACGGTGTGATGCCCTAAAATTGTGTTCTCCGATGCCATTTACTGTCACTCCTGACGAGTAGGTAATATCGGAATTTAAGTTGTCTCTGGAAGCTAAATAAACGGTATTCGTCGCTGTTCCACCTAAAACTAATGGACGCACTGTATCGCAGTACAACATATCCATTGTTTCGGTGGCGACTTCGCCTGTTTCGATTCTTGCTGTCATCGCAGAACCCCCAAACGTGCCGCTTTTATGTGATGTATCGAAAACATATAGAGCTAACTGCCCACCTTTCCACATATCAGCATCGAGACTCGCAGGCAGTGCATCAATCGATGTATTAATCGCATCTAACCCTTCCAACGTGTAACCCAGTGAACGGCCTTCAAAGATTAACTCGTGGTTTACTTCTACAAACGACCAGTTATTCGTTTTCCAGTCGTAAATAATTAATTCCGTAGGGTCGCCAGCACCTGTAGCATAACTCCACACCACTTTGGCATTTGGTACATCAATCGCACCGACCATTCTAAACCGTTGTGTTACTTGCGCTCGGTCTTTAAAAAATAAATCTATTTTCTTGTCACCAATCGGTGTAATCCTGCCGCCCAAGTCATAACGCATAAAACCATCTTGCGAATAAAAGAAACAGGAATCGCCATAGCGCACCACACTTCTTGCTGCGGGTGTTCCCATGCCTACCACTGTATTGGTAAATCGCCAAACCAACGGCACACCGATATATTCCATTTCCCAAATGCCACGCTCGGTGAAAATAATACCGACATCGCCACCCGTCACTCGCATTATTTTGCCGTTATCACCGACTAAATCCTGAAAGTCTGCTTGCGTAGAAGGAACTGTACCCCACGACGTTTCGTTGTTTAAACCTGACCATTGCACTCGGCTTGAATAATGCGAACCTGACACTACATCCCCTAACACAATAAACCCACGCACTATCGCAATATGTCTTGCTCTGGGTGGGCTACCGCCTAAATCTCCGAACGTGCCACTAGCACCAAAATCCCGTATCTGAATATTATTATCAAAATTAGTCGCAATGACTTTTTCACCCCACTTGATAAATTGCCAGTAGGACTCATCACCGCACGCATACGTTGAACCCCCTACACTTGACCAAGTTGATCCAGACAGTCGATACAGTTTTGTTTTATCGCCACAAAATACTTCCGTATTACCTTCTGAATCCGAAAAACTTTGTGCGCCTCTGGCATACGCTGTCAGTGCATTGGTATCCGTTGATATATTATTAAAAGGTAAATATGAGTTTTGATGTGGCACACAATTTTTAGCAATCGATGTACCGGGTATATATAAATCAGGTAAATCCGGTTCAAAATTACCGAAGTTAATCGTTTGTATCGTCATGGGTTCGCACTATCCGTTTTGATACCCACACTGCCTTGAGATGTTCTTGGCAATCGATACGTTTCACTGGCCGACCAACTTGCTTGTTTATATTGCCCTAGCCAGCCTGCGGCACTTTGCTCATCTTGCAAAAACCGAAACGCATGAAATAACGTCGCCGCTAAATAAGTATCCGGGTAATTAGTCAATATCCAGTTGGTCGTGTTGGAATCACTTAATGCGGTGACACCAGGGTAATAACTCAGTTCATACGCATAATTAGAATCCGGGGCGACATCAAATTCTATGACATCGGATATCGTAAAATAGGACGGTAATCCTGATCCCGTTCGATGGTTAATAGCTATCTGGTTGGGTGTCACATAGCGTAACGTGACAAACGTACTACCCGTTAACGTCATGCGGTAGATTTCTTGAAAGTCTGACGGCAAAGATAGTGTCGCTGTGCCAGCCGTTAGTGTACCCGTTGCTCTAGTTATATTACCTCGCACGCCACCTATCTCTGGAGATTCTGCGGGTACGGGAATACGCTTTAGAAACGTCTCGGCTAAATCGATAAACTCATCGACATATGTGCCTAAGTCGCTTCGCGCTGTCCAGTTCGCAACGGCAGTTTTTAATTCGCTATAGTTCGTGATTGCCATTTATTTTTTCGCTCTTGAATATCTTTAATCACCATTTCTGCGTGTACTGAATCGCCCATGAGTTCTAACCATGAACAATTCCCTATCATTGATTCGTATTCGTTCCACCATTCTGTCGAATAATCACACTGTCTTGTCTCTGGATGGTGTGGGATACCCGCCGTATAATGGAGAACAAGGGGGGTTACATCAACGGCGGTATCGTATCCCACAGTGAAATTCCATTCAGTCGGTAATTCGCCTACTGAACTTGCCCATTCAAAACTTTGTGGGTTTGTATCTTCATCATTAATGTATTCTTTAGTGAGCTTCTGGCATTGGCTGTTATTAAAAACCATCAAGCTAGGCCACTCGAATCGGTGTTCACTTTTACGGACATACACTGCGTGTTCGCCGTCTAAACCTTCTGTAATCTGGTTAATGTCGCCAAGCACTAACATATCGGCATCCATAAACACGCTTACCCCTTGATACCCACATAATGCCGGACACAAATAACGACTATAGGTAAAGTCGGTTAGACCGCGCCTAGTAATCGGTAGTTGTGGTAGCACGAGCGGGATAAATGCAACGGGTTTACTCGCACGCCTCGTAATTGACCATTGTAAGACGTTATAGGCTACAGGTTGTCGTGGATCGACCCCAATATACACTCTCATTCGTTCCCCTTTCTAATCGCTTGATATCTCGCTTCATAACACACCAGATGATATCGCCATGTAGATAGGCTATTTGACCACCAACCCATCCAATCAATGAGCTTACTAATCACCCACAAATATTTATCCTCTACCCATCGGATTAAAGGTTTCATGCTGCGCCCTGTAACGCATAGAACTTTGCCTTTAGTCTGGTGATAACTGCTTGTATGGCTTTTTCTGTGCCGAGTTCTTTGCGCCGATAAAACTCTACGCTTTCCCACCAAGGACATTCACCTTCTAACCCCTCATGCCAGTGCGGTTGCTCATGCACTAAGACATAAGCGGGTTTCCCTAATGCGCCTGCCAAGTGATAGGCTGTTGTCGGTACACACACTATGGCATCTAACGCATCCACTAACGCAGCCGTATCTTCATAATCGGACGACATCGAACCCCAGGGGAAGTCGTGTATCTTAATACCTGTCTCCCACTTAAAACTTTCGATATCATCTTTGAAGTCTTTGTACTGCAAGCTGACAAACGTATAATCCTGATGTAACAAGGGGCTAAGTTGCTGAAGGTCTAGCTTTCGGGTACGCCAGCCGTCACTGCCGACCATACCGCCTGTCCACGCGATGCCAATCTTTGGTTTATCACTGAGACTATCTATCAAACCCCGGTACATTAGTTTTTTCTCGTCAGATACTAGTAAATAAGCCCCTCGGCGTTTCATGTCTGACCATTGCATCATCGTTGCCATTGA
>CEOU01083423.1_pt1 | contig 20412 bp, 16 predicted proteins | sample 530731 | NCBI WGS metagenome assembly CEOU01 (sample SAMEA2620894, study PRJEB7988) | marine metagenome | isolation source: saline water (ENVO:00002010), including
TGCGCTATCTGGGCTAGCGCCACTAGCAGCGAGTGTTCTTTTTCTTAAATCGTTGAGGGCTTTTCGTCCCTCTGCGCCCATTCCTATGTTTTTAGTAGCAGCTTCTACAGTAGCAATGGAATCAGCTAAGGTTGAAGATCCTGTTTGAAGTGAGTTTACAAACTGGTCAACACCAAGATTTGCTTTATTAAATGCAGACATAACCTTGAGGTTATCAAATTGTGCTCTGGCTAATGCTCTGCTGGCCTCCGCCACAGCAAAAGCTTGCCTTGCAAACTTTCTTAACTGAGCTTCACTGTAAGCAGTCTGGCCCGACATACCCTTTAGGCCTTCTTCAAGCTCTTCGGCGGTCATTGCCGTAGCAGCAAAGGCTAGGACAGCTTCTTTTTCAGCAGTTTTTCTACCTTCTGATACCTCATTTTCCATGCTCGTTCCGCGAGCTTCTCGCATTACTTTTGCGGAGTTGGCGGTTATATCAGCCAAGGCATCTGCGGTGGATTTGTTACCATCTCTTACCGCTGACTTGACCTTTTGGTCAGCTACTGCTCCAGCTTCGGCTGCTGCTGAGGCTCTAGCATTTTTCCTGTCTTCTTCCATTCGGTTATTGAAACCTTTTGAATCGGCAAACATTTCAACAAGGCCACCGATACTGAACATCTTTTGTATTCTCTCGCCTCGTGCTTGCTCTTCTCCTGCTGCTGCTGCTCCAGTGATGTCACCGCCTTTGACTGCTCTCTCTCTGTCTCTTTGCGCCATTTCGGTTACAAAGCCACCAAACGCTTGTCCTATTTGCATTGCAATCGCGCCCGCTGCCGCAATGCCTCCACCGATCTTGGCGCCAACACCTGCCGCTCTGCCAAGTTTTCCACCACCCATCGCAGAGGCGCCCATGCGTTTTATTCTGGATGTAAGTCCACGGACAGCCCTATCTGCCTTTTTGACGCCACCAACAAGACCCATTCCAACCTTGCGATTAAGTGTGCTGACTACTCGTCCAGCACGCCCAAAACTGCCCGCAGATCTATTGATTTTTGCAGCAAAAAGATTAAATTTCTTAGCGCTTCTTGTGACCCTCTTGTCAACACTAGCTAAGGAACCTCTTAAAGATCTGTAGGCCTTTGCTATCCTGCTCGTTTTTTGTGTATTCTTTTGTTTTTCTGTTGTCTCTTTGCTTGTGGCGGCTGCTGACCTTGATGCGGCAGCTTGCTGTCTTTGGGTTGAGCCTGTTAGTCTTGCTCTAGATCTAGCAAGTTTCTCTTCGTTTTTCTTTACCTTCTCGCCGGTGGTAACGTACTTGTTACCCGCCTGAGAAGCCTTGCTAAAGAGATCTTTCTGTCTTTGTGATGATTGATTGAGTTGTGAAGTGACACTTTTTAGTTTTCTTTGAGTGCCCGACTGTTTCTTTGTGGCTTTTTGCAGATCTTTTTCTGCTTTTTCCTGTCCATCTCTAGCCACTCTAAGGTTGTCAGCGGCTTGTGCGGCTTCATTTTCTGCGGACGATACTTTAGCCGAACTTTTTTGTATGGCTTCTCCTAAGCCTTTTTGTTCTTTCTTGGAATTTTTTATAATAGTATCTTGTTTTTTGATCTCAGCGTCGTAACTATCGACTGATTTCTCTGCCTTCTTTATACTTTCATTCGTAGATTGGAACTCGCCCCTAAGCCTTGCAAGCTCCTGATCAACCTGTTTAGCATTTAACTGTTTCTCGTTTATGGCGCCGCCTTCGATATTGGCGACCTTTCCTCTGCCCCCCTGTTTCGCAAGGTGTTGCTGTTTAGCTTCGAGCTGTGCTATTTGACCGGATCGCCTAGCCTGATCCTGCTGCATCTTGTCAACGCTTGCAACTCCTTTAGCTTGTTTTTGTTTGGCCTGAGTTTTGTTGAACTCAGCCACACGCTGTTTTTCTTGCGCTGCTGTCAGATTGTCTCTATTTTTTTGATCTTTAATTTTAGCTTTTGATAGCTTATTGTCAGCATTCGCTTTTTGTTGTTCTGCGGCGGCAACGTTTTTGTCCGCCTCTCCTTTTTTCTTGGCAGCATCACCGGTGGCTTTGTCCTGTCCACTTAGGTCTCGCTCAAGTTCCGATTTTCTTGTCTTGAGTCTCTTTGCGTTGGCTTTTTCATCTCTGAACGCTTGCTTGCTAGAATCAAAGTCCTCGCTAGCCATTCTTTCTTTATCTTGCGATTTCTTTAAGTTCTCCGTTCTTTTAGCTACAACACGTTCTTGAGTGGTTGCTTCCCTTTTTTGTTTAGTCGTTGCTTTGTCAACTGCCTTACCGGTTATAGAAGCGGTTGCGCCTGCCATCATAGCACCAGCCATCAGGCCTTTACCACCACCACCACCAGCACCACCAGCACCAGAGGCCGACTTGCCTTTGAGATTTACGGTCCCAGCATCTATCTCTGCTTTTTGAACATCTTTCTCGTCAGTTTTGTTTTTACTGAATTTAGCAAAAAAGGTATTGACTAACGCTAAGTACTGTTGGAATATTTTAATGACAGTAAATATACCCGTTAAGGCTTGTATAACTTTTTCAGCACCAATAGTGAATGCAGCTTGGGTACGGCTTGCTTTTTCGGTTTTATCTCCAAACAAAGCAACCATGCCTTGGGCGCTGGCGACGACTGCTCCAAAAGTGAGCATGTCTACTTTACCAACCGCTTGACCTAAGCCTGTAGCTGATCTTCCAACAAATTTAAATGATGAGGTAACCGCGTTAACGGATTTTTGAAGAGCTGCTGTACTAATACTAGCAACGGACTGCTTTACTCCACCGCCCTTGTTAAATGTTTGAACTCCAACTGCACCACCAGCGTTAAACCCAGTGACGCCTTTTTTGTTCATAGTATTAAGATTAGAATATCCAATACTTTGTGCGGACTTTTTGTTGATTACAAACTCGCCGGGAGTAAGAAGCGCGGGTACAGTATCTTTGCTAGAGTTGGCGCCTCCCTTATTTGCCAGAGCTACTTCTAGTCGAGGATCTCTAGCGACCTTATTGTATAACCCACCTTCTCCGCTTTGCGCTGTTTCTAACTGTCTCTTTGCGTCAGCGGCTGATAGTTTGTCTATAAAGTTACTATCATCTACAAATAATTTTTTGAGTCTTGCTTTTTGTGCTTTCTTTGTGAGGTCTGGGAAGTCAAAGTTAGTCCCTCCGCCACCAATCTTGGCGTTCGTTAAAGCACCGACTATACCCTCCAACATGAATCCTTCTACAGATTCTTGAGCACCTTCTAGGAAGTTGTCGTAATTAAATAGTTTTCTTTCGTCTGTGTTAATAGGTGGTACATCTAACTCTTTTACCATCTTGCTTTTAGCAATAACTCGCACACCAGCCTTGAGTACCCTCTTGGTTACGTCTGAGATCTTTTTACCCCAAGCGCCCTCTAAACCGCCTGCACTTCCGCCAATCTGTCTAACGGGAAACGGACCCCGAAGACTCATTCCAAAATCAGTACCAGCCTTTTCTTTCAGTGCCTGTTTTCTAGCCGCCACATCTTTTGTAATATCAGCTTTAGCTGTTTTTGCATATTCCTTCTGTGCTGCTGCCATATTTTCGCGAGAGACTGCTATTTTCCCTTTTCGGTTGGCAGTTGCAAATTTACTACCAGCAGGTGTCTGAAGCCATGCCGCCATTCCGGAGTTACTATTGAAGGTAACGGGGCCTCTCCCCATAGACAAGCTATTTTTATTGTAGCCATAATCAACTACATCTTCCGCTCCTCTAACGTCTGCGGCTTTTACCTTTTCAAGAAGAGGATTAACTCTAGGTCTTAGCGCATTGGCCGCTGCCTCTGAAAGTTTTTTCCCTTTTGAGGCAACGGAACCATCGCCACTTATTGTTAAAGCTCCAAATTCTTCTGCGTTCGTCGCTTGTAGCTTAACTACAGATCCGCCGTTTGAATAGCCCTTGACATTCATCTTGGCAAGGTTGTCAGCACCAATTTTTTTGACGCTACTCTTGCGTATCACAAACTCTCCGGGTTGTAACATAGCCGGTACAGTATCTCGGTTACCAGAACCCGGAACCATGCCACCCCTAGCAAAAGCAAGAATCTTGCCGCCCTGACTCTTACCTTGAGCGCCTTTTATCGCAGAACCAATACCAGCTCCAAAGCTGCCAATACCTTTGGCAAACTTGGTTGCGGCAATGACACCAATCAGGGGAATAAGCGGCTTAAGGGCATCCGCAACCTTTATAAAGGCAGAAGCTAACCCAAGGGCAGTTTTAACCATAGTCTGGAAAGAGCCAGTTTCAGTTATACTACGAACCAAAGCTAAAAACTCTTCTTTGGTTTTTTGTATCTGAACAGCCAACGCTTGTTGTGCAGTAGCAGCGTCCTTGTCTAAGCTAGCAGCTCCGGCAATAGCAGCCTGCCTAGCTCTCTCAGCGGTTTCAAATTCCTGCAAAAGGGGAATCACTTTACCAATTTGTCGGAATCCACCAAGCTCTTCAGCTATACGAATAAACCTCAAGTCACCTGCGGGGACATCTCCCAGAGCTTTACTCAATCTTTTGATTGCTTCAAATGCTCCAACAAACTTACCCTCGGCATCTGTGAGGCTAATACCCAGCTCCTGAAGATATTGAATAGTAGACGGTCTTTGGATACGCGTTAGAATAGTACGTAGACCGGTAGCGATAGACTCTGCACTTTCACGAGTCGTAGCACGAATAGATGTGAAAAGACCTAGGAATTCATTTAGAGTACCGCCAGCAGCTTTGAACACACCACCAGTACGACGGATAGCACCAATAAGGTCTCCGGACTCAACAGCAAACTGACCAGCAACGGCATTGATAGCACCAAGCTGCTCTTTTAAGGCTCCAACACCTTTGCCAAACTGAGCAAGGATAGCAACAGCACCCTCAGCGGTTTTGGTGATATCCTCAAACGTTGGAGCGAGAGTGGTCTTAGCTAGAGCTTCTAACGCTACTTTAAGGTCTCCAGCCTCAATACCGGCCTGAGCCAGAATCCTAGTAGCGCCTAAAAGTTCTTTAGAGGACGTGCCTAGAGATGTAGCTAAACGGGTTATCTCAGCGTTAAGTCCTTTGAGAGAGTTAACGCTTTTACCGGTAACCTGAGATATCTTGACGATTTCACGCTGGAACTCTATAGCTTCATCAACAGCGTTAGCCATTGTGTTGGTAAATAAGCTGACGGCTCTACTGGCCACCGTAAATGCAGCAAACCTCTTGAGCGCTAACCCAAAAGATTTGCCCATATTGTTAGCGGCACTCGCGGCCTTGTTGGTGGCAGCAGTGACTTGAGATATCTGCTTTTGCGCTTTACCAGCACCCGTCACCTGTATAGGTACAGACACATTCCCTAGCTGCCCCTGCATTTGGTTGACAACTTGGCGTGTATTTGTAGGTGCTTGTAATTTTAACTGTGCAGTCAGTACAAATCTAGACATTATTTCTCTCTAAAATAAGTGACTACACTCTCCGCTAACTCTCCGTGGTGTCAGTTGCTTTGGTAGTTGCTTTCTTTCTTGTGGTTCTTTTTTTCTTTGGTGGTTCAAGGTCGTTTTCGTAATCGACTAATATATAATTACCGTCTTTATCAAGAGGTATACCATTAGCGTCAACTCTGTTGCCATCCTCGTCCAAAAAGTGTCCTTGTTCGTTGATAAGTCTACCTTCACTATCAACCGTTTTACCCTCTGAGTTAACTAGGCTTCCTTCGTCATCAGTAAGGTTAAACATGTTCAACCACTTATTTTCAGGCAAATTTTTCTCAAAATCTGAATCTAGATTATAGAGTATATTTCCTAACATGGAAGCGGCTGTGAATGCTACGCTGTCACTACTGCGTTTATTGTAGTCTTCTACACTATTATACACTCTTTTTCCAGAATCTTTATAAAATGTGCAGTTAGCTACGAAATAGTCAAATCTAGCATTATCAGCAAGGGCTTCCGCAGTATTCTCCTCTAACCCTAGTCTTTCTGAGATAAGTTCCCTAAGATCGCTTCTCAGGCGTCTCATTTCTAGTGCGAGATTTTTACCCTCAGAAACCTTTGGTTTTTTACCGCCTTCACCCCGATAAAGCTTTTTCTCCAAATCGCTAATTTTAGACCCAATTTCGTCTTCTTTGTCACTTTTAGACTTGTCCCAGATGCCTCGATCTTCCATTAGGGTTTTAAGCTCTTTCTTGGTTATCACGTTATCTCTGATGCACTCATTCCAGCGTTTTGCTCTGTGAATGTCTGCCTGTGAAATAACTTGATTTGAAGGTTTAACTACATATATAGTGACCTTGGTGCCGTCTTCCAGCTCCACTTCTTTTTCGTTACTACTCATATCCTTAGTCCTCCTTAGTTTTAACCGGTATAGTAATAGAGTATTTTAGCCATTTTACATCATACTGATTTAACTCAGCATCGACATTTCTAGCCTGAGTGTTTCCTTTGTCAAGTATCTCAGATCTAACTTTTTGAAATGTATCGTACATAAGTTTTTGTTCTGGCGACAAATCTGCGCCGTTCTTATTGGTCCACAGGAAAGAAAAATGCTCCTCCACAGAACTTAGCGCTCCGATCATAGTTGTCTCGACCTTCTTTTTTAATATTTTAGAAAGTCTAAATTTAGAGTCGCTTTTATATTTCTCATCCCTTTGTGTTTTATATTCTTTCTGGCTTCTTATCAATTCATCAAATTCTTCCATCTTTTATCTCCTAAATTTGGATTTGTACTGTTCGTTGCTCATCCTTTGTATTTCCAACCTCTTGTCCTGAAGGTTGTGATCATCAATAACGCCCGCCTCTTTAATTTGCTTCATTCTCACTTGTTTTAATCTTTGTGCATGGAAACTATTTGCATTGTTAATATTCTCAGCTTCTTGCTTATTATCAGTGAATACAAATATCTCTTGTGAGTTTGCTATTTTATCATTGGATGTCATGTTGTCCACTTCGGAAACCAATCTTTCTTTTTCTTGTTTCTTTCTTTGTATAATAAACCAACCGTCTAGTAAGTCGTCATCTTGTATAACGTCGTCAGCAGGGCACTCTTGTGATTCCTGTACATTGTCGTACATTCTAGACCAGATAGATATATTTCTTTGATCAAAAGTAAGTTCTCTATCAGGGCAGTTGCTAAAAACCTTTTGTCCTGTTTCAGATTTCATCAACCATATAGAGCGGAACGGCTCGCTTCTAGCCAGAAGTCTTACTTCTTTTTCTGATAAATAGCTTTTAGTTAGTGTTGACCAAAGTCTAGTTCCATCAATATTTGAAAAATCGCAAGGTTCAGCTCCAAGGAATGTACACCTTTTGATTTGTTCTAAGCATTTTTTTGTAAAAGCCACACCCTCACATGTGTTCTCATACATAGAATCTTTTCTGGCTGTTTCTTTTAATATAGCCTTTTCTGTGGCTCTAAGGTAAACTCTAGCAGCTTCCCTGACATTTTGCTTGTATCTATTTTCAAACATTTGAACTTTTAGTTTTTCAATGTTCTTGTCTAGATCTTTTAGTTTTTGCTCGTCTTCATCTCCCCATAAACCTTTTTGATACATCCAAAACATCATGTCTTCGTTTGTCATAACATCTTGAGAGAAGGCATCATCGTACGCCTCTTTGTAAGCGGCATTAATGAAAAACTGGTCTTCTACGGTAGGTGGTAAAACCTTTAACTTAATACCCTCATAATCTATATAATATGTTCCAGACCTAAGTCTTGATACAAAATACTCCCGCTCATGTTGCAGCATAATCGCAAGCCTCATGGCGGGAGCATGTGTAATTCATATTAAGTCCTTTCCTAGGTCGTACAGCGTTACTCGCTTTCCTAAATAGCTAACGCAAGCTGTACGATTTTGTCCAGTAGTATTTTATCTACTACTATTAAACCTGATACAGTGTTCCGGTCGGGAACGTTGCAAGTGCATCTGCACCATTAAGTTCCTTAAGAACACCAAAGCCAATGTATCCATTAGCGGAGTAATCTTGAACGTCAAGCTCGTTGAAGTTGGTGTAACTGTAGGTACAAGTAGCGTTACCACCAGTAGCATCACCTCCACCATAACTTACGCTTGCGAGACGATTCTTGCCGCCCAAATCAAAGGCGTATCCAGCTCTGGTACACAAGAAGATATTTTCTTGAGATGTGTTATTACCAGAAGCGTCAGTGTTGTTAAGATCCGGATCTCCAAACTCATAAGCATTTACAAAGTCACCAGACGTTGTAATAGCTTCAATCTCGCAGGTAACTTCGATTGGGAAGGTAGCTGGACGAGCGTATGGCGTTTTTCTACCAAGTTCCAAAATGTCTTCACGAGAGAAGTCAGTACTAACACTGAAGCTTTGGATGTGAACCCTGTTGGCGTTAGTCGCGGGGTTGAAAGCATTTCCATACCCGGAACCAAGAACACCTTCGATACTTGTTGGAAGCATCGAGCCAGAGACGAATACATCTTCACGCTGTTGGACACCACCAGAAGCGGTGATCGAACCACCGGGATGACCAGAAGTCAAAGCCGCTGGGAAGTCATTACCGTCAAATGCATCTACCGCTGTAGCCGTTAGCTTCTGGTTAGCTACCAACCACTGCTTGTTATTACCAACTAGAGTGACAGATTCTGTCATACTTCCATCAGTCGGAACAGTATAGGAAATTGAGCTAATATACATACCAGACATGTAAACTTCAGCTTCTGCGGAAGCATTTGCAGCACTAACATTATTGTGCGCATCTGAGAAAATACCAAGTCTAACGTCACATCTAGACTTGGATCGTCCCACAAGACCTGAACCGGCGGGTGAGCCGTCAAGACCGTGAACACTAGCTAGGTGGTAGATCAGTGGCGATCCATCAAGAACTTTCTCCAACGTCACCTCAACGTCGGGAGTACCTTCGATGTTTTCATAAATTTCAATCTGACCAAGCTCAAAAGCCTGTTCTAGGTTGAAGGTGGTATTTATACCAACACTCTGAAGACCATGCACCATCTCAGCGGGAAGTACGTCGCCACCATCCCCGTGACCGTGTATGCCAACAGCTTGTGTTGCATAAAATATTCTATCGTTTAATGACATTGTTTCTCTCCTCTAATGGAAAAAGATTTTCTATTAATTTATACACGAAAAACTTAAATATTTGATTTTATCAGCTCTGTGGTCATCCTAACAACACCCCCGAAAATGTTAGAATCTACCATTTCCATCTGTTGTACGGAGGCTTTGGTGAGCCTCATTTTACCACCATAGAACTGCTCTACTAAATCTGGATATCTAAGTGCTCCTGAGACTGGCATTCCCCTATAATCTATAGGGAATTTAGTGGCAGAATTTATTCTATTACTGTCAAAAAGGCAGATAGTTTTATCATTTTGTAATGAAACTATATCTATCAGCTTATTTCTAGTATATTCATCTTCTGCAATGCAGTGAAAAATGACATCTTGCCTTATCCACTGGCCACCCCCAAGTTGGTATCCTTGAAAAGTCCTGTTTGGAACAACCTCTACTGCGATCATGGGTAATTGAACTTTGGCCTCTTGGGGAACATTCACGTCACCCTTCTCGTCTGTGAAAAAACCAGCAGCAAGGCTGAGACTTTTCGTTTGTATTTCTTTTACCCAAGGCAGGTTATTAGCATAAATGACGTTGATGTACTTATAGCTATGCTCTGCCTGAACCTTTGACCCCGTAGGTATTGGGGAGTCAAAAACTATCCTTCCATTAAAGTAGTCTACGTGGTGAGCATAATCGCCTGTTGTAGTAGATGGATAAAAAGTGTCATCCACATACACTCCAGATATTCCCGGCTTAGTATGGTTAGAACCCACGAGTGGATTGTGATAACCGTCTACACCAGAGATGCCGCTTTGCCACACCCAATTTTCCCTATGTCCTTCCCAGACCTGACCGGCAGTAAAATTCTCATTCTTTGAAAGTCTGAGCTTACTGTAATCCTGCGAGTCTGGTGATAGCTCTCCTAATGTACTGTTGAAGTAATTGTTTTTTTCTAGTAACGACCAATCAAAGAACTCTACCAAATTGTCTTGGATGTCGTTGCTTGTAGTATGTTGGTGTACAGTTGTGAAACCCTTCAACGGTACGTAGTATTTTGAGGTTCCCATATTACACCAAGTATTTGTTTAAAACTGCTGATATCTGCTTTTCTTTGCCTTGAAAAGCTCTTGTAATAAAGTTGTCTGTAGGCACTCCGGAAAACTGAGACGGGACTTTAAAATACCCACCCAATTTCATCGAGCCTCCACCGGAACGGCCTCCATTTGAAGGCTCATACATAAAGCCTTGCACAACAACAGCATCCCCTTTTGTGAGGAGCCAGTCAAGCCAATGGAGGTCTGTGCCGTATTCAGTCTGCTGATGACCTTGCGGTAATCCTAGAAGCAAGCCAAAAGTAGAACTAACAAAATTGAATGTTACACTTCCCTCAAGTTTGGCGTTGACTCTCTGGATGTTTATTTCCATAGACTCTGCTACAGCGTTTGAAATTGCTGATACTGCCGCCTGTGGATTTCCGGGAGGTAGACCAAAAGTTGCGTTTAAGCTTCCGGGTAATCCTTGAGCTTGCAGACTCATCATTTCCGGTGTCTGTTCAACCCAACCTTTTACTAATCCTTTTAATTCTCTGCTTACTCTTGCGGTGTTCTTTTTTGTTCTTTTATTTACTTCTAGACTCAAAGCCTTGAATATATCCTTTTGGATTTGATCTAGGTTTTTAAGCTCTAATGAAAGTGTCATACACTACGCTCCCAGAAGCAACCAAAGTATCTAACCTGCTTTAGACCCATTGGAAACGGCTCGCCAAAAATTTTGAAACGCATCTCTTTATAGTCCTTTATGTCTTTGTGGACTATCAATTCTTTTGCTTTTGTTATCTTTGGTAAATCTGTAGCGTAAAAAATTGTCTGTATAGAGTTGTCGGGGATAACCATATCGCCACCAACTTTTACCCAGCTCTTATTATCCCAGTATACTTTGAGCTTTATATCTTCTGTTTTCTCAACCTCTCGAAAGACTTTGTTTTGTCTTTTGTAGTTATCTTGAGGCCTTCTGTGAGCATTAACAGAATGATTGCTAGATAAATTGTTGAAGCTATTAGATATTTCCTCTACCTTGTCTATATATACTAATTGACATGTGACACCAAATATATTAAATGTGGAGTCAACAACATCATAGTATTTATCAAAAACGCTTTGTGGGATACTAATTGGCATTAGCTAGCTCCACCGCCATAGTGTTCATCAAAACGGGCATTCAGTCTAGAAAAATGAGTTCCAGAAGCAACAAACTGATTGACTTCAGGATCTATCTTTCTATTCGTAATACCTCCCGTTTCTTGAACTGAGACGACAACACTGCCGTTTTTTATGTCAGTCGAAGATTTAGCTTTTATGACTATTTCATCGGGCATTTTTCTCTCCAGTTATTAAAAATTTAAACTGTCTAAAGTTATTTATTGATTACAGCGAACCGCCGCCTGTACCTTCTTCTCTCCATCGTCCATTAACATATACGTACATCCTCCAGTCGTTACTATGATGGCGTGCGTACCATGCCATTGTACCTTCTTTTCTGGATATTTCATATTTCGCAGATGTGTCTGTCGGGTGAGTGAATAGCCGTGCGCTTGATCCACTGCCGGTCTTGTTTTTAGCAACAGCCACTTGTAGGTAACCGTGCGAGTTGACGATAGTGTTTGCATGACCAGCGTCATCAGTAGAAGCCTGAATCTGATCACTAGTATCGGAAGTGGTATGCATCTCTGTCTTCAGACCAATCTTGGTATTAGAATCTTTGCTTACGGTCAGTATGTTAGAGCTGAAATCGCTTGAAGCGCTAGGCTTTTTACCCAATCTTGTGGATGTGTCAATTCCGAAAATTCCGTTACCTATAGTTACGGTGTATTCATCCGGAGATCCAAAAGTTTGACCTATCCAGTCAGTTTTTGCTCTTTGGCCCGGCGCGCTAAAGCCTCCGGCAACAATAACTATTGCCTTTTCTAGATACTGCTCATTGCCTGCATATTCTCCAATCAGTACGCTATATTGGCCGTGACCTGCTTGTCCAGCTCCGCGTCCAATCATCGTATTGTATCTATTGTTAACAAGCTGTGTTCCACGATGGCTGGTAACGCCATCTAGATCCATGTGTCTGCTATAACCGGCATTAGCTCCAATTTGTATGTTGTTCGTACCTCCGGTGGTCGTTGAGCCTGCATTAGGTCCAATCGCAACATCGCCATGCACACCAGAGGAGTAGCCATGAGTACCGTATCCAAGGTTGGACGAGAAGTCAACCTCCCAAGAAGTAAAGCCAGACCTGTGTCCCAAGAACAGCGTGTCTTCACAACCGTAACTGAAATAACCAGCGTAAGGCCCAAGGGAATATACTGCGTGGGCGGCAACAGCATAACCGTTGGCGTCTTGACCGATTGCAATGTTAAAGCCGCGACTATTATTAGAAAGCTTACCAGCCCTTCTTCCAATAAATATATCGTTTTGTGAAAACTCGTTAGACGCACTCTTATTGTGGTACATACCAGAAGCGGACATACCTGCTTCATAGCCAATGAACACGCCCTGTTCCATCTTCTGCATATTGTAACCAGCATTTCGGCCAATCGCGAGAGTCATGTCGCAACCGCTGGATGCAGCACCTACAAAGTCACCAAGCCCGATAACATAGTCACCGCTTGCATCATGGAATGCAGATGCTCCCACCACATTTGCTCTTGGTAGGTGAGATGCGTTACCACCAACAGTGTGACCGATTAGGTTACTAGCAAGGCTGTAGCCGGAGACATTTATACCGGCATGGTTACCAATGAATACTCCGCTACCACATCCCGAAGCAGTGTGGGCTGCATTCGCACCTATTGCTACAACCTTCTGTGAATTGAGCATCCCTTTAGCAGCTTGATAGCCGATACCAACTACTTGGTCAAGCTCTCTGGCTGAGTTAGTAGCTCGATAGCCAAATGCATCAACATAATTTGCAATCGCAGTCGATCCTGCACCGTCACCAATAGTGTTAGAGTAGGTATGGCCACTAGCATCAAATGCTGCTAGATCTCCAAGGACTATATTGGCAAGGCAATCCGCCATACCTCTACCAGCCTGTCTACCTATAACAACTTGACGATCCGAATCTTTCGCACCGTATGAAGCCAAAGTACCAATCGAAATACCTTTGGCGGCAAATGCCGTCCAGCCAGCTTGATTACCGATGAACACTGAATCATCGCAACCACTAGCCTCAAGGCCAGCGTCTGCTCCTAAAAATACAGTATTTGGTGAAACACCGGCTTTTTTGCCAGCTCGGAGACCAATAGCTACAGCACCGGTGAGACTGTGCGCGTGATAGCCAGCCCCAGAACCAATTACTACAGTTTCTTTGATGCCACTTGCTTCTTCACCGGATGAATCACCAATAAAGATAGAGTGTGCAGTTTGGAAAGAGTCCATACCAGCGGCATACCCTACATTTATTGGTTTAAAGTTGTCGGAATATACCTTGTATGCTTGCGATCCACCAGCTTTGTAACCTATTCTAATATTATCATTATTAAAATCGAGGTTTGATAGTTCACCACTACCAAATGGATTCATATGGATAGTTTTTGGTGATCCACCAGCTTCCGGCTGAACGATCAATCCGCTACCAGCTACATTAGCGCTTGCAGATGCCGCCGCGTAAACAGAGTGTCCTGATACAGCATTTATACCCGCCTGTAGTGTACCAGACGTATAAAGGTCTGTAGCTGTTGCCCATCCAGAAGCTGCGTTTATGCCGCCCTGTAATGTTCCGGAAGTTACAGTGTCGTGACCTTTGGCAAATCCAGAAACAGCTATGCCACTTGCATCCATGTTATATTGTAGGTTGCCAGAAAGAGCAACGGCGTCGATGAGTAGCGTATTTGATCCGGGTACATATCTAGTTTGCACACCGCTAACGCCACTGATAGTTACCAGTTCCGAACTAGCAATCGTATCTGAAGTAATATTGCCGTCTGCGCCTAGCTTCCAGCCTGCGTAGCTGCCTCCACCACCTCCGCCCACGGAATCAGCATAGGCTTTTACAGCGGCAGACGTTGGAATTGTTGTGTCGTTATCATTACCACCAATACCATCGGATTCAGTAACTAAAGTGGCGGCAGTAAGGTTGGATGTCGTAAGGTTATTTACTCTGTAGTTAAAGACTCCGGAAAGAGCATTGCCAGAAGCGTTGATCTGATCTCTCAAGAAATTGCCTGATAGTGCAATTAAACCAGAACTTCTTACGGACAACAAGTCGCCAGAGGAATTGATAAGATTTTCGTTTAGAACCACAGCTCCAGAAACTTTATTTCCGGAAGCGTTGATTTCTCTTGTTAATACTCCGGAGAGACCATCAGGGCTGATGATTAAGTTGTTGGTTGATGGGATATAATTTGTTATAACTCCGCTCACACCGCTGATTGTAAGCAACTCGTTACTAGCGATTGCATCTATGCTTGTTGCAGGATGGTGAACTTTCCAACCTCCATAACCTCCAGCAGCATTTGCAATTGCATATGACAATGTACCAGATAGACCGCTCGCATCTATGTCGAAAAGCCCACTGTTTGTAAAGCCGTTATACTCTACGTCTATACCCTGACCTCCACTCCAGAATACGGTATGCTTATTCCCGATTAGATCTGGAGCGCCACTACCGTCGCTTACTAAGAAAGCATTTGAGAGAACGCCAGAAAGTCCCGAAGGATCGATCATTATCCTTATGCCGGAAGGAAAGCCACTAGAATTTACAGCAACTCCCAGCGTGCCACTAAATCCAACCTCGTCCGCTTGGTGTACAAAATTAGTGACGTAATTACCGTCAGAGCCTGCGTTTCCTGAATCAACGGCTCCAACCTTGAACATGTCGCCAATAGCAAAAGTAAGGCTGTTATTTAGTAGTGTAAGACCACTACCTGCTAGGTAAGCTCCGCTAACAGTACCCATACCTGCGTTGAATATAATACCGCTACTTGTAATGCCTAAGTTTTCACCATTAGATGTTTGAGCGTTCCAAGTATTAGTGGCTGTTCTCCAAGTCCACTTTTTGTCTCCAGTATCTTTTGCTCCATTACCGGAAGATCTTACTACGATACCTCCGTCATCAACAAGATGGTCTGCATTCGCGTATGAATCATTTCCACTAGTAGAGGCTAACTCTAGCTGCTTATCCTGTATTGTTACCGTTGTGCTGTCGATATATGTTGTGGTGCCTTTAACAAACAGGTCGCCACTTACAGTTACGTCATTACCAAAGTAAGAATCACTTCTAGCAAATACACCTCCGCTAGAATGAACATTCCCACCGTACTTAGTGTATATGTCTCCAGAAACAATTAGGTTACCGCTAATACCAGCGCCACCATCAAGAACATCTAGAGTAAAATTAGGAGAAGTTGTGCCTATACCTAGTTTGCCACCAGTATATAAAAATCCTGAAGCGTAGGTGATTACACCACTTTCTTTGTATAAGGCTATAGTTCCATTAGCGAGTGTGGCTGGATCTATTCCTACCATCTCTCGGTCTTGCACAACGTATAGTGACGAGAGGTCTGGAATGTCTTCTAGGGTTAGATATCTAAATGTTGGGTAATCTGGGCTGCATCCTACATCTTCACAACCACTAGCTGGTCCAGCATAAATAGTGCCTTTTTCTTGTTTAAGAGAGCACAATCTCTCATTAACAATCCCACTTAAAAAGAATATAGCGCTTGTGCCAGTGCTATCGTCTAGCTCATTTCTAAAGAATGGTTCTAGCTGGCGACCGCCCGATGCCGTCTTGGTATTATTTTGTGGCAATGGTTGACCACCAGAGAAATAAATACCTGATCCACCGCCAAAGAATCCAGAAGCCCTAATCTGAGAATAAGCTCTGCCTCCACCAACATCAATGGCGAATTGAGGATTTGTCTGTGAGATGCCTAGATTGGCACGCTCGTCAGACCACATCATGTCACCATCGTAGTTAAGGAGTTGCTCGCTACCCCAGAAGGCAACGCCACTCATCTTTGGCTCTCTGTAACCACTAATTCCGTAACCTGTAAATACAGAATACTTACCCGGATACGTCACATATACTTCTTTGATTCCAAAGTCTGGAAAATCAAAAGGTTGACCAGAAGCAACATAGTCAACACCGCTGAGTGCTCCGGGTTTGGCGTGCCCATTATGATTATTAGGCATGTAGAAAGTTACGCCGTGATAACCAGAGAAAGTGTGGGTATGAGCACTAGTTGCACCAGCTACCGCCATAGCAGCGGACTTGGTTAAATAAAGCGGATAGAAGTACCCCTGTTGTCCCTCAGTAGGGCCGCTAGCACTGTCGCCATTTAAGTAGTAAGGGCCAGAGTTAAGTGCGGTACTCCGAAGCGGAAATCTAGTCAACTCATTATCAGATCCATTTTGTCTGTACTCACCAGAACCAACTTCGTAATTAGTTCCGTCAGTAGCCGCATAATAAACAACGTCGCCATACTGGTAGTAGTCGCCAAAGGGACTGAAACCAGCAAGTTCGCCGTCGAGAACAAAAGCTCCCTGACCTTTAGTATGAGAAAGCTCTTTAATTCTATCTGATAGTATGACTATATCGGAGTTCATTTTAAGCCCTTATTGAGATTAAGTATTTTCGCTATAGTTAGATGCTCTTGACATAATTGGTACTACGCCAGAACTTTCTCCCGGTTCATAGCCATACGCCACAAAGTCGCAGATTTCAGCGTCAACGTAGTCGCCGCTCTCTGTCCTGATAACATACGTGCAAGTTCTTGGGTTGTCCACGTCGTCAGGTCCGTCGTTACCCTCTCTCATGACAGTACCTACGGTATTTACCGTCATATCTTCTTTACTTCCAGAAGCAGAGGTTCCGTGACTGTGACCAATAGCGACGTAATCATTGTCGTTAAATAATCCAGAAGGAAAAGTAATTTTGAGTTTTCCGGGAGCTAATCTTTCTATACCACTAATGTTGTGGTAAGATCTTATATATGGTAGGTTTAGATTACCATCTAAGTTACCGCTGGCATTAAAATTACACCAAGCCTTTGCATTTCCTTTACCGTTTGGAATGCTAGATCCATCGCCAAACCTCAAGGTTCCCGAAGTGTAAATCTCTTGTTCGTGACCCATTACTGGCACGAATCTGAAGCCAATATTGCTGTATCCAGATGCATTGATCCAGTTGTCGTGTCTAACTGGGACATTACCGTTCAAAACATTGTTAGCTTGACCGATACCGTCTATATGGTAATACTGGGTATGAGGATGACCCGTGGTTAGGTCACTCAATTGATTATGATTAATACCCCAAGGTCCGGGATAAGGAACTAATTGTAGGACAGCGGTTTCTCCGTTTGGAGCATTTGGAAATCTAATTCCAGACTGCATAATTAGCTTCCCGCCAACGTCGTTTGTGCCCCTTCCGGTAGCAGCAACTGTGACGTTATTGAAGAATGGAAACTCTGTTTCCGTATCTCCACTTGCAACGATTCTATTTATAGAAAACGCAGTGTCTTCCATGTTGTGGCGAACATCTTCAGCAGAAATTAAACCTGCGTTGTTATCTGCTAAATCTGCGCTAATGCTGGCTATTAAGTCGCCAGAACTTTTCATTGTAGCCATCTAGGTTCTCCCTTAATAATCAAAATATCCACCAGCCCTGTGGTCCGAGTAGTTTCTGGCTATGCCTTCTGCACCGGGACTGTATGGGCCAAGTATAGACTGTCCAACAACACCGTTTCCGGCCCTGTATTCTAGTAATGAGTTTTCGTATTTGTCACATAGGTCTTTGTACAAAACCGTTAGTGTTTGAGTAACACCCCTAAGATCAATTGCAGACGGTCCGTCCTTGATCGAAATGGCGTTACCGGATTCTTTTCTTATCTCGCTTCCAATTATTATACACGCTGCTCGCAAACATGTCAAAGCTATAAATGGATTGTCTTTAGTACCAGTATCAGTGGGGTCTGGAGATAAAGTGGAACTTTCTACATTTATATCATAGACATTTGCAAAATCCACATTCATGGTCATCAACTGAGCAGCGACCAAAAGTGTGGTTTCTATTCTCTGTGGAGTAAAAGTATAACTTGAAGCATCGACATCATTTATTAGATGTCTAACTACTGTTGACATTTGACCTTGCCAAGACATAAATCACCTATATATTGCTATGAACCTTAAAAGAATAAATATCTGTATAGTAAGTTCCGCTAGGTACAACTACTTTAGCCTGTAGTTTATAGAGTCCTGCTTCGTCTAGATCTCCAGCGATACTGTCATAGAACATTACCCCAGAAATACCAAAATCTTGAAGTGTGGCATTTCTGTTGACAACCGTATCGCTAGGCTTTCTAAAACTAATCTGATGTATAGTAGATCCACCTACACCAGAGATGTTGACAAGCTCGCCGTCGTCTTTGACGGTAATCAAAAACCTTGTTCCTATGTCGTTTTGGTGGATTTCACTAGCCATTTTTCTACCTTATTAAATCTATTGGTAAAATTCTTTGTATGTTTAGCCCAACCTCAAAGAGTACACCCTCTATATTTATTGTGACAGATGTTGACCTCTGGATGTTTAGTGGTACTTCTACTATCATTTTTGTATACTTAGTGTTACGCTAACGGTATTCTGTAAGCTGAGTGTAAGTGATATTATTTCCCCATTGCTTCTACCCAGCATTTCTGCGGAGGAGGCAGTTGGGGATTCTGAGAATGGACTAAAACCAAGCATATCACACCTGTGGATCGGAGATAGATGGGTTAGCCGCTGCCGCTGCTGCTTCAGCAGCCTGTTTCCTAGCTTCGTTAACCTCAAATGATTTAACGTGGTCAGCCAAAAACTCCCTTACAATCCTATTGACGAACTGAGCTTCAGTTTCTGGATTATCAATAAGCTCCACCTGACTGGGATCTGGTATAGTGGACGGATTAGTACTTGGATGTTCTGGTAAGCTGGGGTCGTAGTCCGGATTAGGAATGGTAGCTAAGGCATCATAATCTGGATTTGGTATTTGGGCAGGTCTGTTGTAATTGGACGCAACTGCTCCTAATACTCTAGAGACATCAGCGTCTGCTATTTCTATTGAAAAGATAGCCATATTAAAATCTCTCCTAAAAAATGGTAATGTTCGTAATATTATACACGATTTATCAAATTATCTATTTTTTGTGCTAACTACTGTTTAGGTGAGGTAGCTCACATCTAGGTATTTGACATTTATCACATATTTCGTGCCATCTATCTGGTAAATCCTCGAATTTGTAGACTTCCACTCCTAGGTCTTCGCCGTAATCGCCTTGAGTGAAATACTGTGTAGTGTGGTTAGACCAGTTATCTTCAAAAAACTTCATGTGGTTATCTATATCCATGAAGTCTTTAATCTCATCTGCGATCAGTGGATTTTCGTGATACGGCAGTTTCTTTAGTTTTTTTATCCATTTATCCATGCTTTCAAATCTATCTTCAATAGGCCTATGAACAGCAAATCTATAAATGTCATTCCATTCTCTGATGTAGCCTTTAAGCACGGCAGCGGTTTGGTGACCTTGGCACCTGTCAAACTCTTTTATGAATGTTGGCATGGTGCTAACTAGCGAAGGTATTCCAAGGCCAACGCAACTAGAGGCAATAGCGTTCTTGATTGAATTACCGCCTGTTCTGGGAATATGGATAAAAACTGCTCTTTTAGGTAAATATATCATAATACCTCGCACACATAGCTAGGGTATCTTTCTATGCTAATACCTACCATCTTAATTTTGCCATCCTGAATGTGCTCATTAACAGCTCTTATTACTCCAGCTTTCCATACCTGACAATTAGTGACATAATCATGACCCATGATAAATCCGCCCTTTTTGACTTTATGTAGGGCGTTCTCAATTTCTATGGAGACAGACTTGTAGTCGTGACATGCGTCTATGTATATCCAGTCTAGGTAGTCATTCTCTAGACCATATAAAAAGTTACCACCATATTCTCTGTGTAACTCTACTGTGCCCTGCTCTATCTCTCTTTTGAATAACCTACCAACCAACTCTCTGTGGTCATCCTCCCAGAGACACGGGTACTCAATTAGGCAAGCGTTGGGATGTCTCTCCCTCCAGATATCACACAGGTGAAATTTTTTGGGTTTTGTTAAGTGATATAAAGATATTGCATTGACGCCCTTGCAGACTCCAATCTCAGCACCTATACCATCTTTAGGTATATCTAAATAAAGTTCGTGAACTGTTTCATATTCTTTTATCTTATCCATCTTTCTCCTCCGGACAAATGACAAGCTTACCGCTTTTCTGTCTTATTCTAACAGCCTCTGCGATTTCGCTTTCTATAAAAAACTTAGCGTCTGACTGGGAAAATATTTTAGCCTTAAAAGTAGAAGCTTCC
>CEOU01083932.1_pt1 | contig 20118 bp, 21 predicted proteins | sample 530731 | NCBI WGS metagenome assembly CEOU01 (sample SAMEA2620894, study PRJEB7988) | marine metagenome | isolation source: saline water (ENVO:00002010), including
TCGGCGGCTGAGCTGATGGTAGCTTGCGAGCTCGTCCGTCGAGGGTTCTCTGTGAGCTGGCCGTTCAACGACATGGACGGCTATGACTTGATAGCCGACTCAGGTGAGTCGATTAAGCGGATTCAGGTTAAGAGCTCATCATCAATAACAGCTCGGGGTACATACCGGATACTAATGGCCCATGGCCATAAAGTGAAAAGCAGGTACACGAAGGAGCATTGCGATATAATTATATCCGTACTGTTTTACCCTGAATCCCCAGCGTTCTACATTATACCCATCACCGAAGTTAAGCAGCTACACCTTACATTCTTCCCCACAGGAGCACACCCACGCTACCCCAATAAATGGAGAACGTGCAAAATGGAACCATTTAGAGACCGATGGGACTTAGTCCGCTAGGAGCCGGTCATATCCCTGAACGCATCCAAGAAGGATTTCTCCGAGTTGCCCTCATTGCTGGGCTCAGACTTTCCAGTTACAGAAGGGGTCACCCCCTGAGCCAGCTCGTTTTGCTCCCGAAGCTTCCGGTTAATTTCCAAGGAATGAGCAAGCAGCTCACGATACTTTGGCCCAGCAGCAGCCCATAAGGATGCCTGAGCTAAGTCTTGCTGGCTGTTTGTGTCACCAATGAATATGTTGCGTGCGTGCTCGAGGCGGTCATTGACTTCCTTGTTCCACCGCGCAGTGTCTTCGTCATCTCCGTCACGGGTTTGGAATACGTCAAGATGGCTGATAGCTTGTTTAGCCACCCCGTTAAACAGCTCACTTGACTGCTCGATGTGACGCTTTTGCTCCGCACTTTGACTTTCCATTAAGCCATTGTAAGTCGCTTCAGAGTCAGCCAGTGCGGCAGCTCTCTCTGCGCGAGCGGCCCCCACCTGCTGGAGCACAGCCCCCATAATGGCGGATTTAGAAGCGGACAGCTCGCTAAACAATTCCTCTAAAGCGTTAGAGCGGTACTCACTATCCTCCATCCGAATCAGCTTCTCAACGCGGTCAGCGTCATCTGCCCCAACAATCTGCCGAGCCTGCTCAATTGCGGAGTCGATTCGAGAGTTGAACTTCTTTCGGAACTCTGGGTGCTTCTCGATAGCGTTAAGTTTGAGCAGCTCAGACATTTCGTCCCGCTCTTTCTTGGTGCTTTCAAGGATAGCGTCTACGTCATTATTCTTGAGCTCAGACATTTCCTGTCGCAGCTTTTCCAGCTCAGCCTTAGCAGAGTCGCGCTCTGCCTTTAGGGACTTAAAATCTGAAGCAGACCTTGACTCGCTCTCGGTAGCTTGCTCAGGCTCTGGGGCTTTTTCCTCGGCTGGTTCAAGGGTTTCCGACTCCCCTTCGGTAGCCCGCTTAAAAGCGTCAGCAAAGGAGCTGGGCTCAGATTTGCTAGACTCATCAACAGCCTCCGCTTGGGGTTCTTCCGAAGTTGCCTCGTCGTTCTTAACAGACTCGCCAAGCTCAAAGGCTTTGACGTTCTCCATCGTAAATGTGTCACTTTCCATTGTAGTAGTCGTTTGTTTCTGAGAAGTCGGCAACCACTGTTTCGTCTGCTTCTTCAGGGTGGGTTGCCATACCCCTGAGAACATCTAAGCAAAGAGCAAAGCCTACATCTTGACCATAGCTGTAGGCATGGTCGGTGGCTGATGCCCCAACTCTTGGGAGGGGCGCGTTAACCGGCCTCTCGCTTTCAAGAACTCCAAGCATTGCTTGGAAGGTTTCAGTGCCTTGTAGCTCGGCACTTTTCTTAATTAAGGCGGCGTCTGTCCGCCATTGATTGAGGTTCATATATTTGGTTTATAGTAGAAACCCCGAGCTTCATAAGCGTAGCTCGGCTTTTCTCCATGGATTCCTGAGCCTCCAAAATATCATCCATATCCTGACTGCTGTCGATAACTGCCTTGGTATATTCGAGGTCTTCTCGAAGTAGCTCGGCAATGTGTATTACGTCACTTGTTGTAAGTGGTATTGTCATTTAGTTTCCCCCGATTTGTTGAGCAGCTTTAGCATCCTTGAGTGCCATATCCTGCTGAGTTTTCTGCGTCTTGCGTTGCAAGTCATTCTGGAGTTTAGCATCTCGACGGGCTTCGTCCCGCTCAAATCTTGCCTGAGCTACGGCTTCTTTAGGGTCTTGCCCCGACTGAACCATAGCCATCTCCTGCTGAGCTTGCTGAGCTTCGGCCCTGTCTCGTTCCTGCTGCTCGAGCTGACTAGCAAGCTGCTTAGCTATTTTAATTATCTGCGCCTTCTGCTTGGCGATTTGCTCAATTACACCGCCTCTTGTCTTGTCCTTGCTCAGCTCAATCTCGTGCCCTTCAACGTGCTTCATAGCCGCACCAAGGAATGTCAGCACTTCAGATATGTCCGCCTGCCCTTGCTGAGCCCCACCGACCGCCTCGGCCGCAGCAGTTAAGTGGACCTGAGAATGTATTAAGTGGTTATCCAATCCAGCCACCGGAGTCACAGCCCCTTGCTTGAACAGTACATTTTCCCGCGCCGCTTCCTGCATCTGCTCTTGCGCGGACACATCTTTCTCTGGGCTAGGGAAGTATCTGTCGAGAGCTTGGAAGCCCGTCATCGAGGCGATAGCGTCCTTTATGACGTGCTCCCTGCCTCCCTCTGGCAGCATGCCTGACATGTCTAGCAGTTGATTCATTACCGCCCTGCGCTCCATGGCTGAACCAGCCCCCGCTGTGCGCGATGCTGAGGCTTGCGCTTTCTCGATAGCCTCTGTCGGAACTCCTCGGTTAACGCATCGTTGCTGGAACTCAAGAGCCATAGCCCCGCCGGCAACATCTTTAGTTAAGATTGAAGAGGCAGCACGGCGGTAACGCTCATTAAACAGCGCATCAAGCTGAACGTAATAGCGATTAAGCTGAGTTTTGCCCAGCACTGATTGCTGAGAAACAATGGCCTGAATCTCGGTAGCTGTCCTCGGGTTGCCCTGTTTATCAAGCCGCTGCCTGTATTGGCTTAGGTTAGCTTGCAGCATTCCCTCCAGCTCGCGCTCAACAGCCAAGGGCGCATCCAGCACCCCGCCGGCCGCTGTTTGCTGCACGTCAAAGTCTGCCGGAAGAACAGTGTATGAGCCCATGTTAACAATGTTCATTTTGTTTTGGGCATTAGGGCTAGTGGGTTTAAGCATGATGCTAGACCTAGCCTTGGCTGCATCCACCAAATCGCAGCGCAATCGGTTCTTTAGCTCAAGCGCACTGTACATCTTCACGCCTAAACCCTTAACTCCGTGAAGCTTTCCATCACCCTTGTCGTACATCATTACATGTAGACACTGCTGCCAGCTCTCGTATCGGCCCACCTTTCTAAAAAGGAAGGACTTGCCTGTTCCTCGTTCGTCTACGATGCAGTGAGAGATAGCTCCCTGCGGGTTCTTGTCGTCAGGAAACTCCCTATAGAAAACGTGAGCAACTTCGATAGTGTCGCAACGCGAGCTGTAAGCTAAATCATTGTTCCTAATTTCTTGCTGCATAGCCTCCCATCGTTGGGACTTGCGGCCCCGAGTCGATGGAGATGCTTTCATAATGGCATCCTTTGCGGCTTCCACGTCCCAGCCGGCGGCTGAGGCCACGCCATTATCCCGTATAAAAGAATAAAGCTCATGCACTTGATAGCTCGAGCGCACTACAGCCACAGAAAAGTCACCTACATTAGATTTAGTTCCATCTGGAATCAACAGGTCTCCGCACTTGATTGGCTTACAACGCCAATCAAAAGAGTCCTCAAACAACAGGGGGCCGCTTCCGTAGAGTACCATCTCATGCTGACTGAGCTGCATGAGGTAATCGAAATCCCCGTCTTGCTTTTGCAGTCGGTCGAACTCTTCAGTTAGAATGCGGCTATACTCCTCGCGCTGGTTAACATCCCCGTGGTTACACTGGACTTTAGCGTAGTGCCTAACCTCAGCAAACACATCATAAAACGCAGACAATGCCATATTAACGAAGCTTTCGGCCTCCCGAAAGTTCACGTTACACCGATGCGACTGACCAATCCGTTTAAGCTCGGCGGAATTGTACGGACTATTGCCATCAACCAGCCCCTTCACCCTAGCTCTGACCTTAGCTCTAGGCTCGTCAGCTCGGATAAGGTCGTGAACCATGGACAGAACCGCCTTGGAATCGTTTAGCCTAGACTCTGGGGTTCCGGTCTTAGTGATATTTTTAAGTTGTTCCATATTATTTTTTCCAACAGCCAGCAGGCAGCAGTTCGCTCACTCGCTTGTCCATGTGTTTTTGTAAAATTTCTAAAGGAAACCAGATTTGTGCCTTATTTAAGCACCCACAGTGCCGGCAGCTCTCTAAGCTTGAATCAAACTTGGTCGAGCTACTCCCCGCCACCGCCTGAACCATTTGCTTAATTCGCTTCGAGCTGCAACCAGTGCAGCCTTCGGCCTTAACATTGTCAAGGCAGGCGGCACAGATACTCGCCCTCCGGTCCGCCTCCTTCTGGTCAACTTTGTGCCAACCCTTGACCAAGGACTCAATCATTATCGAAGTGAACTGAGCAACCTGCCCCCATGTTATTTGCTTAGGAACAATGCTAGCACCATCGTCATCCTTGCACATTGCAGGGAACAGCTCGCACACACCCTCCTCAACATCTGAAATGAAGGTAACAGGGATGACAAAACCATTAGCCACCCTGTGATTCCTAACATTCTGCACTAGCTCAATCCAGCTATCACCCTCGATAATAACGCCAGACTCGGGCTCTTTATACTTCCACACGCCACCACGGGGGACGTTGTTCCGGTTAATCAACTTATTCGGCATATAAATTATCGGGTGAATATATCGAATCGTACTTTAACGATAAAGCTGACCATTGTTTATCAGAAGATGAGCTGCTTTTCAAGCTGCCTTCCCCGAGAATCCTAGCCATCTCTACTACACAGGCGGCTGCGTCCGCATAATCGGGGCTTTGCCCTGTCCGCCCCTTCATAGCTGCCTTGCGCTCCACAACTATCTTGCGCTTCTCGTCGTCAAACAACCTTGAGCACAGCTCAACTAGCGTATCCCTGTCTAGGCCGCGTATCTGCTCACGGATAACCCACTGCCTAATCGAGAACCACAGCTCAGTAACCCTATTAGCGTATGCCTCATGGCTGGGTCGTGCATCCTCCGAGCTCACAGGCTTATCACTAGCCTTCCCACCAAACTCAACCCTGTTAATAAGATTGCTCCACTCCTTGTGTAAAATGTCGCAAAGCCCGCCGCCCTCGCCAGTGGCGTCAACGGCAAGGTGCTCAGGCAAGCAGCCCCTACCCACGCACTCCTCCCTTACCTGTCTGGCTATTTGAAAATGAATCGGCTCATCGCTCGAACTGTCAACATTTATGCTAACTATATCCCCAAAGTCCAAGCCCATTAGGCCGGACGGCAGGTCGCCGTACTTGGCAAACCTCAATACGCACCGGTCGCCACCAAAAGCAGGGTCTAGCCCAGCTATTACAGTGGAGCTAGTGGCAAAGGTGTGCTTCTCTGTTACTCGATACTTAGTGCACAGGGTCTCGGACAACACGGTTTTAACCACACCAGCCGGAGGCCAGTGCCCACGGACGTACTTCCAAAACCTCGGCGAAGCCTCGCCTTCAAACTCAATAGACTGTCTAACCTGTTCAGCAGTAATAAGATACGGCCATTTGGTTGCCCCCGCCTTCATGTTGGGGGACTTCATTCCATCAAACTTAACACACACGCCTCGACTGGTTTCCCATTCCTCGGTCTCTACATCGACGCTATTCCATCCGCGTTTAGGCTCACTATACCGGCCGTGCTCGTCTAGTATCGAGTGCGGGTTACCAATCGCCAGAAACTGAAACTCAGAGCAACCCTTGCTCAAGTTGGAGCAAGCCTCGAAAGCAGCAGTGGGGGTGTCCGTGGCTTCATCACAGATGCTCAAAATCCTGTCACTGTGAATACCTTGGATATTTGCCACAGCCTTAGAGGTTGAGCCATCCAGTACAGCCAGCCCAAATATAGCGTGCCGGTCGTCACCTCGGGTGCATTGCAAAATAGTACGCGAGTCCACCATATTCCCGATAAAGCGGCTAGATGAGCTGCGCCACAGCTCTTGGATATTAGCCCACGCCCTCTTCCTAATCATTCGAGCTGTGGTCGAGGTAAGTATGACCGTGGAATTTGCAGGGTCAGCGAGCCACCAAACAAGGGCGTAGAGCGAGCTGCCGTATGTCTTCCCGCTGGCAGCGCAGCCAGTCCAAGTGACCCACTGGTAGTCGCACAGAGATTCAATCTGTCGCTCTAGCCACGGGTTCCATTCGAGCTCAGGCCAAATGATATTAGCCGCATTTTGAAAATGTCCAAACCTCCCCAGCCCGCCTTGGTCAACAGTCCTGTTTGTCCTAAAGCAGTATAGCTCTGCTTCAAGAGGGCTAACCTCCGAGCTGAACTCTAGCCCATAATACTCATGCACCTTGACTTTATCGTTACAGGCTATTACATTCGATGTCCATTGTAATCGACAACAAATGTCCGTAATACTTCCCAAAACTTCGACTGATGGCTCCAAGTTCGGGGGGTCAGCTAAGCAAACAAACATAGCAGCTTCATATACCGGACCAGCAGGGCCGCAAGGTCCAGCGGGAGCTGACGGAGCTGACTCAACGGTAGCTGGGCCGACAGGCCCAGCAGGCCCAACAGGCTCGCAAGGCCCGCAGGGCAACGCTGGGGCCGATGGTGCAGATGCGGCCACCCCCAACTGGACTTTACAGACCTCAACTGTAGCAGCAGGCGGCACACCTACGGTCAGCGCAACTGGAACCTACCCTAACCAAACGATTACGTTTGGCCTCGTTACTGGAAACGCGGGAGCCGACGGAGCCGACGGAGCTGACGGAGCTGACGGAGCTGACGGATTAGATGGCACGAACGGCACGAACGGCACGAACGGTACGAACGGTACGAACGGCACGAACGGTAGTGACGGCACAGGATTTACCGGAGGAAGTTACAACTCGTCCAACGGTACAGTAACTTTTACTTCTGATGACGGGCTAGGGTTTACAACGGGGGATTTAAGAGGTGCCGATGGAGCTGACGGAGCTGACGGAGCTGACGGAGCTGACTCAACCGTAGCTGGCCCAGCGGGAGCCGACGGAGCTGACGGGGCTGACGGGGCTGACGGGGCTGATGGAGCTGACGGGTTGGGAGTTCCATCAGGAGGCAGCACTAATCAAGTGCTGGCAAAAGCTAGCAACACAGACAACGACACCGCTTGGGTGGACAACACGGGTGGCCACGCCATCAAGGACGAGGGAGGCTCTGCACTAACCACACGAGCTAACATGACTTTCATCGGTGAGCTGGTCGAGGCATCTGACAATAGCTCAACCACATCAACTGACATAACAATCGACGCCAAAACAGTTTGGCTCTACGCATAACATGGCAGCAACACATAAACTACTTAGCAGCGGCCAGCTAGCTGGCACAACTGGGAACATCTACGACCCTAGCAGCGTTACAGGCATGATTAAAACTGTCGTGCTACATAATACGAACACAACTGATGAGTCGGCTGAAGTCTACTTCAACGGTTCGGCAGACGCAGACCGGATGATTAAGGTGACGCTGCAAGCTAATGAGACGTTCGAGTGGAGCGTTGGCCACATGGTTGTTGTGCTGGACGCGGAAACACTAAAAGGAAAATCAACTACAGCCAGTAAAGTGAATTACTTCATATTTGGGGCGGAGGAATAATCATGTCATTTAGCTCATCAAAAATTACAGCGATAACGGGTGCTACCGGAGCACAGGGGCCAGCAGGGAATGACGGAGCTGACGGTGCGACTGGACCCGAAGGCCCAGCGGGTTCAGTAAACACCGCCACGGACTACGCTTGGACTGGCAGCAATAGGGCTACCCCCGTTGCCGAGAACGATGGCAGCTTCGACTTGGATAATGGGCAAAACTTTACTTGCACACCATCCGCCGCAGTCACCCTTACGTTTACTTCTGACACCAGCGGGGGCGGCAGCGGAGCTTTAAGCTCAACCCAATCAGGCCAGTCTGGCTTCATACTGCTAGACAATGGGGGTGGAGCTAAGTCTCACCAATCCGCCGCAACCACATTTCACGATTCTGATTTCTTAACAACCATTAGTGGTACGGGTAAATACCTAATCAGCTATTTGTGCGATGGAACCAACGTCTATTGTTCAACAACTAAAGTCTTAACCTAATGGCTTGTTTCCAAACAGGATTGGCTGGGAAGAGCGCGGCTGGGACTGCGGTAGACCCTGTGACACGTTCGCTGCGGTTAGCCTCTGGCTCATCGACGGGCGACAGTTCATCTCACCTAGACAGGAACTCTATTGGCACTCCAACTGATGGAACTAAATGGACGTTTTCGGCGTGGGTCAAGCGGAGTGAGTTAACCAACAGCGATGTTATTTTCGGTGGCGGCACTAGCTCTTCGAATTGGTCTTTATTTAGGTTTGTAGGTTCGGGTACGGAAGATGTTTTATTCTACGATGATTACACCAATAGCTCCGATAATTACCAATGGAGATGGTCGCCAAAACTGCGTGACCCTAGTGCGTTTTACAATTTAATGCTGGTTTATGACGCCTCGCAATCTGCAATGGCCGATAAACTAAAGTTGTACATTAACGGTGTTTTAGCTTCTTCAGATTACACCAGTTCATCAACTGCCCCTACTACGCACGTTATGAGTCCCAATAAATCTGGTATGAATCAGATTATTGGCAACAACTCATCTAACGATGGTAAAGCAAACCTTTTAATTGCGGATGCTTATTTTTTAGATGGAGTTGCAAAAACAGTCACAGACGGGGTAACAGATTTTACAGAGCTTAATTCTTTCGGTGGGCTGCAACCTAAAAAGTACACTGGTACTGATTTTGGGAACAATGGATTCCACATCGACGCACAGCCAGCCCACGATGCCGACCTCCTCGTAACCTCCGTGGCCCGCAATGATGGCGACACGCTGTTTGCTGATTACGCGGGGAATACGCTGACTAAAGCGGGAGACACAGAGCATAGAATCAAGGTTGGCAATCCGTTTACGGGTGACGATAGGTCGATTTACTTCGACGGTTATAATGACATGGTTGCAGTAACAACGGGTCACAGCGACTTTGCGTTTGGTACCGGAGATTTCACAGTAGAGGGCTGGTACAATTTTGAGTCTCTTCCGAGCAGCACCGACGCAATGCTGGTTGATTTCCGGCCAAGCAATAACAACGACACTGATACGTTTGCGTTTTCAACGGACACAACGAATGGAGTAAAGGTTTACTCTGGTGGTGACTATGCGTTGGGAGGCTCATTATCCACTAATACTTGGCATCACATTGCGTTGGTCAGAGATAGCGGGACACTTTACGCCTATATTGACGGAACTGCCACTGGAACTACGCAATCTTTTAGCAATAACCTGACCGAAAACAGTACCCCTCGGCTGGGTGCAACGGCTGATGGAGCGTCGAGTGCTGCCTTTACTGGCTATATCTTTGATGTCCGAATTACTAAAGGCACGGCCCGATACACTGCAAACTTTACGCCACCTACATCTAAACTGGAAACAGAGGATTCTGACACTAAACTCCTTATCCAGCCACACAAGGACGATACTGATTTTCACGACGAGACCAGTAACAGCCACGCTCTCTCCGTAACAGAAATCTCCGCCCGCACAGCCTCCACCCCCTACGATGCCGAAGCTAAATCAACTGCGATTTATTTTGATGGTACGGGCGATAACCTAGTAGTCACATCGGACTCGTCGTTTAACGAATTTGGCACGGGAGATTTCACCATTGAGATGTGGGTTAATCCTACTGACCAAGGTAGCGGTTCTTTCGCGCAGATGTTTGAGCTTTGGGATAGCTCATCTGACAGGATGTATCTTCGTGTAGAGAGGCAAAGCTCGCAGAATGTTTACAAGTTTGTCGTTAACGGTTCGGATGATTTTGATGTTGAGTCAGACAGTGCGCCTGACTACGGAAACTGGCAACACCTTGCGGTAGTCAGAAACGGGACATCCATTACGATGTACGTTGACGGAACTGCTCAAACTGATTCCGTAACAATCCCTAGCTCTGCCAGTTATAGTTGGCCTTCTAAGAACCTAAAAATTGCTAAAGGTAACAGTTCGATTGGGAGTAATGCAGACTACAAGGGTTATATATTCGACTACCGAATCACAAAAGGCACAGCCCAATACACCAGTAACTTCACCGTACCATCAGCCCCATTCGAGTTAACCCCCGTCTACATCGGAGGTGACCAAAGCGGTAACAAGAATAATTTCGAGCCGACTAACCTTGATTCAACGGACATCCGCGAAGACAATCCATTCAAAAACCACGCAACGTGGAACCCTCTGATTAAGCGGTCAAGCACTCCTAATATCTTTACATACAGCGAGGGTAACACCGTAGCCACCTACACAGGAGGCGTAGCGCACACATCCACAACCGTCGCGTCCAGCGGCGTTCATTATGCGGAGTTTGCGTTTTCCAAAACCGGAAGTAGTGGCAGCGGTACATCAAGCATCTCCGGTGCGGGAGTAGTTCGAGCGAGATGGAATGGTGGTAATGCTGATTCTTACGCTCACACATATAACGGATGTTACTACGGGTCAAGCGGCACTGTCCGGTCACCAGATGCCAGTCATTCAGTTGCCGCAGTTGGCAGCAACCGTCTAGGCATCGCGTTCGATGGAGCCAACAACAAGGCCGACTTTTACTCTGTAACTTCCAGCGGAGCGATGACTCTACTGAAGAGTTTAACTTCATCCGACAGCATTGATTTTGATGGTAGTGCAACATTTACTGCTACCTCTCACGATGGTGGCATAGACCAGATTACCGGATACTTTGAAGCAGGTGAATGGTGGGGCACTGCTCCAGCTATAGGAAGCACAACAGCTACCTCGCTGAACACCAGCAATCTCGATGCCCCAATCGTGCCGTCAGAGAATTTCGACATACTAACGTACACCGGAAACTCCGACCTAGTTAACGCCAGCGGCTCCACACAAAACGTCACTGGAGTAAATTTTGACGTGGGTATGGCGTGGATTAAAGACAGGGACAACAGGGCCAGTGATTCATACACGGGCAATATGGAGGAGTACGGCCATTATCTGTTCGATACAATTACAGGGACAAGCACTGGTGGGTACAACATAGATTACGATGTGGCATCAGGGATGGATGGGGCTGAATTGAACTCTGGCTACTATGGCGTGACTTCATTCAGTGCTGGGTCTGGCACGAACCGAGGCATCACGGTTGATGAGGCTGGTGAGACTAACTTTAAATACGATGATGGCTTTGAATCGTACACCGAACGCTATGTGGCTTGGCTCTGGAGGCTCGGCAGCACTGGAGACAGTTCATCTTGGAACAGCTCCTACACAGCTCCGACTACTGAACACTATAACGAATCGGCGGGCGTTACTACCATCAATGTGGCTCCGACCAGCAGCGGCGACCTTGAAGTAGCTCATAGCCTCTCGGCAGCACCGGAGTTCTTCTTCGTCACTTCTGATATGTACGCGGAAAATTTCAGCGGGTACTATGCGTTTCATAAGAATTTGAGCAGCGGAAACTATCTGTACCTAGATGGCACCTCAGCCCAAGCAAGTGACACCACTATTTTTCCGTCCGGTGCGGCTCATGCAGATTACATCAAATTAGGTTCAACTTTTACAGATGAAATGGGTGACGGCTTTAACCTACGCATTTGGGCGTTCACTGGGGTCGAAGGCTATTCCAAATTTGGAACCTATGAGGGCAACGGACTCACGGATGGGCCATTTGTCTACACCGGATTCCGTCCGAGATGGATTATGGTGAAGCCGATTGATGACAATTACGCTTGGTACATGCATGACACTGCGAGAAGTCCTTACAACTATTCTGACAACGAGTTAGTCGCAAACACGAGCGGTGCAGAGTACAGCGTTTCGGGTGCTGGTGCTGGCGAGCGATTTGATATTCTTTCCAATGGGTTTAAGCATCGAACCAGTAATTTGGCTATGAACGCCAACAACAAAACTATGGTCTACGCTGCCTTCGGGGAGGCTCCGTTCGCCAAGTCAAACGCTCGCTAACTAACAGAAAGATTTTACTATGCCATACGTTACAAAACAGGGCCGAGCCCTTCCAATGGACAAAAGTTTCACTCTCAACAACAAGAGCTTTGGAGCAACGTACCTTCGCGTTGCTTCCTCTGAAGAAAAGGCGGCAGAAGGGATAAGCTGGGAAACACCAGTTGAGCCGCCAGTTGTACGTCCTCCGCTAGAACGCCAGAAGACTGACGCTGTGGCGCGAGCTAAAGACACCGCCAACAAGCTTCTAAGTAGCTCAGACTGGCAAATAATCGCCAAGACAGAAAGAGGCCGTGATATACCGGAGGAGGTTTCGAGCTACCGAGCTGGCGTTGTAGCTGAAGCAGCTCGCCTCGAACTGGCGTACCTGTCCGCAACCGAGCAAGGGGAGTTCGATGAAGTTAAGCAGAACTGGCCGCTAACAGCTCAGGAAAAGGAAATGATTAAACAGGACGGAGACGGCGACGATGCCTGAGTACGACCCTAACTCGCTGGAAGCCGTACTGGCCAGAATGGAGTCCCGTCAGATTGTGAACACTGACCGGCTTAACGAAATTATCGAGAGACTAAATAATCATAGCCAGAGGCTGGCCGCGCTGGAGGCTTTCAAGTGGAAGCTCATGGGTGCGCTAACTATAGGCTCCGCATCCGGCGCAGCTTTATTTAGTAAGCTATTTTCGGGAGAATGATATGAGCGAAGAGGAACGAAGAAGAGGGGGAGGGGAGCCTAAGCCGTCCCCTCCGCGCATAATTAAATGGGAAGAGCTAGAACAGGATGGACGACAAGAGGAACAGTCAACGCAGAACGATACTGAGGAACAGTCCTGACGCTGGTGGGCTGGGGCCAACCCAGACTCACTTGTACATGGACGGTTCTCGGCTAATGGCGCAGCAGTATGACGGTACTGCTAAGACCATAATAGACCTGTCTGCCATACCCGCGACCGTCCCTGTGGGCAGCATTACTCAGTTTGGCGGAGATGACAGCTCGACCCCGTCTGGGTGGAAGCTCTGCAATGGCGACCACTTTTCCACCACAGGAACCTATGCGGACCTCTTTGCCGTCATAGGCTACAACTATGGGCGCACTAATTCAAGTGGGGTGAGCGACTCTGCTGGCACATACTTTAAGCTACCTGACCTGAGAGGCAGAGTCCCTATTAACCGAGACTCCAGTGATACAGACTTTGATACATTGGGCGAAACTGGCGGGACCAAAGACGCAAACGTGCCAGCTCACACCCACCAAATGACGAGCACTGAATGGGGGGATGGATACTTCGAGGCAAGAGAGGCGGTTCAGCAGCAGATTATAGATTTCACAAGTCCACAACACAACAACACCGGAGGTTGGGTCTACACTGGCCAGTCCCCTTGGGGTGCTGGGGATGACTGTACAAATTATGGAACCCCCAGCAGCCCGATTTATAGGGATACGGTGGTGGAGATGTGGGCGGGGAGCTACGGAGCATCAGACGGAACATGCGGTTCTCAAACGGGAAGCGATAATTTCAGTATCGCGACCGACATGACGCAGTATCCCCTCCAGTTTTCCTCACACGCAGAGGCTGGGAAAAACAACACCCTTCAAGTTTCGGGGACAATTTTAGCAAGCGGCGTAGGCATTGATGGAGACGGCTCAACTGGCTCAGGCTCCAGTGGCGCAAACATGGTTCCTTACGTTGTAGTAAACTCTATAATTCGATACGCATGATTAACGATAGGGGCAGATTAGCAGATGGAATAACGTCACTGACTGGCGGCATGGATGCTGGGCGTTCTCCAGCTATCATTGAGAAGACTCAGGTTCCTTACGCTGAGAACGTCACGTTCCGTGGCGGCTTTGCCAAGACACGCCCTGCATTCCGTAAGCTCGCGTTCGCTTCCAGCTCAGCAGCCACAGCTCTGCTGGCAGCTCGGTTCCAAGGGGCGCAGTATTACGAGGAGTCCAGCTCGCACCGCTACTTTATCGTGGTTGCAGGTGGCAATATGTACAAGCTTGCAGCTCCTGCTTCAGGTGAGGAGTGGGTGGTCACAGATATAACTAACTCCCTAACCATAGACGCATCCGCTCAGCGGGTGTACATGGTGCAGGCTGACAAGTATATCGTCCTACAGGACGGAACCAACACCCCAATAATATGGTCGCATGATATCGCAGCTCGCGTATCTGGCAGTGATGAAGTCCCCCAAGGCTCCGGCCCCATGGCCTTCGGGAACGGTAGGCTCTGGGTTGCGAAGGGTAGAAAGTTTTACGCAGGGGATATCTTGGGTGGTTCCAGCAAGGGAGCACCAAACGCAAGTGATACTGGGGTGTTGAAGTTTACAGAGAATACGCTGCTAAATGGTGGAGGCGCGTTCAGCGTAGCGGTCGGGTCAGGGGACATCACGGCAATGCAGTTCGTTACTACGCAGAATAGTGCGTTGGGAACCGGCGAGCTGATGGTCTACACCAGTGAGGGAGCTTTCTCCGTTGTTGTCCCGCCCGACCGCTACGACTGGTTTTCTTTAACTGACCCAATCCAGCGTGTGCTGCTGCCATCTAACGGAAGCATGAGCCATTGGGCTACAGTTGGCGTGAATGGAGACCAGTATTTCAGAAGCCGAGACGGGGTGCGCTCAATCAAGGAGGCAGTCCGTGACTGGAATGACGCCGGCAATACACCTATTAGCTCGGAGGTTAATAGGGTGCTCAAGTACGACGCCCAGTCCCACTTAGAGTATGCAAGCAGCGTTTTGTTTGACAACCGACTGCTGGTTACGTGCATGTCAGACCACGACAACACCTCTGGGACAGGGTTCAAAGGATTGGTAGCCCTAGATTTTGACTCGATTAGCTCGATGAGGTCCAACTCACAGCCTGTATGGGACGGGTTCTGGCAGCTCAAGGTTACGCGCAGCTCAACTGAATACGACTTCGATATACTTCATATATTTAAGGGGCAGTTTAACAACACGGACCGGTGCGTGTGCGCTGTCCGCAACGAGAGCAACGCGCTTGAGTTTTGGGAGCTAAAAACCGACAGCTCAACTACCAAGCTTGATACAGACTTGGTTGCCGATGGGAGCAATTACTCAGCAGTAACTAGCAGAATTACGTGCGAGATAGAGACCCCGTCATTTAGCTTCGGGCAGCAAGGCACAGCCAAGGAGCTGGAGAGTGCAGATATCTGGGCTGACGATATTGTAGGCACAGTAAACTGGTACGCTGATTTCCGCCCTGACCAGTACCCCTGTTGGGTGGACTGGCAAAATTGGGCGGTGACAGCTCAGAGCGGCCCGTCTGATTGCGACTCCCTAATAGACTACAAACCCCAGTACCGGCCGCGCATGCGCATAGCTCGCCCCCCTGACACCGAGGAGCCCTCGGCTGGGAAGCGTTTCAATTACGGCTGGGAGTTTGCTGCTAGGATAAAGTGGAAAGGTCATGGTAGGATTAAGTTATTCAGACTGAACGCTAGGGAGGTTCAGGAGGAACCATACGCCGACGTTATCAACCAAGACAGCTCGAGCTACGGCATAGCTTGCAACTGTGACGACGGCGTAAGCGACTCAACAAACGGTTAATTATGAAAAATAAGAAAAGCAAAAAGGGCAAGAAGGGCAAGAAAAGTGGAAAGGGTAGCTATGGCTATTAAAAAGAAGGCACTGACAGCTCGGCAGCAAGCTGCGCTCAAGCGTCATTCCGCGCACCACAGCAGCAAGCACATGGCCGAGATGCGCAAGGCAATGAAGTCTGGGAAGACCTTCGGGCAAGCTCACACCGCAGCAATGAGGAAGGTGGGCAAATAATGGCACGCTCGAAAAGCAGCAAAGACCCGCGATTGGCGAAGGCAGGGGTGTCTGGGTACAACAAGCCTAAGCGCACGCCAAACCACAAGACCAAGAGCCATGTAGTAGTGGCTAAGTCTGGCGGCCAGATAAAACTTATCCGGTTTGGCCAGCAAGGCGTGAAAGGGGAGGGGAAAAACCCGACCACAGCGGCGGGCAAGGCAAGAAAAGCTTCTTACTATGCTAGGCACAACGCTCAAGACCCTAAGCCGGACAAGCTGACAGCTCGGTACTGGTCACACAAAGTAAAATGGTAGCATGGCTATAACGAACGAAGAACCTATTGAGCTAACGGCGGACCCGCTGACTACTGATTTCTGCCATACCAGTCTTCAGGCAACTCACGAAGAGTTCACTAACAAGATTACAGCAGCTCCGCTCGGAGCTATAATGCTGGCCCAGCAAACTGAGCCTACTGGCTCTGACAACAACAAGCTCTGGTTAAAGCTGGACAGCAGCGATACACCTATCGGTTTCTTCTACCACAACGGGACGACTTGGGTGGAGACATCAGTTCCGTTTACTGCGCCGACCGGCAGCTACACCAGAGCAAACGTAACTATTGATGCTAACGGTCGGGTAACAGCGGCCAGCTCAGCACCAAACAACAATGCTCTGAAATCAATTAGGTGGGCAACACACGATAGCGGAACCAACTTTGGTGCAGCCAGCAGCTCTGATGGAGCTCAGACATTAACAACCGCAACAGTTGCGTTGAGCGCATCAACAACGTACCTAATTGACTGGAGCGTAAACCTACTAGAGCAAGCCGATGCTAAAAACAACAATAACGGGATGGCTGGAGCCCTCCAGTTCTCAACGGACGACACCACTTACACTGACATCTACTCAGCTAATCAATTCCAATACAAGGGTGGCGACAGTGGACATGCTTATCACCGCAACCACGAGCTAACCGCCGTGCACGGATTCACAACCAACTCAACTGGTGGGGACTATTATTTCAGGTTTAACACAAACAGCAGCTCAATATGGTTAGCTCACGATATGTCAGTGAAAGTTATCGAGAACGTATCTGACTTTAACGGCTCAACATACACACAGTCTTAACAATGAAATTAACTCTCGGAGATATTAAGGCCAACATCAGCAAGGTGCTGTCACTTCCCAGCACAGACAGCCGTGTGCTCGACTACATTAACGAGGCTCAGCAGCGTCTGGTGTACAAAGGTAAATGGAAAGGGCTGACAGCTCGCTACACTCTAACGTCCAGCTCAGGCACTATAACGTGGCCTCGCCAGCTCGAAACAATAGAGGCCGTAGCTGTCAGTGATTACCCAGCTCAGATTAGAAACGAATGGTACGAGTTCCTAGAGGCCGGAGTTGGTATTCAGGACAGCGAGGACTCTGATGACCTTACCTTAATCGACAGAGGGGAAGCGGCTTCCTTTAGCGACATAGACGGCACAGACAAAAAGATTAAAACATACAGCACCAACGATGCCGACTCAGGTAAAACCATGATTTACCAAGGTTACGACGAGAACGGCGACTGGATACGCACTGTTGACGGCACTGAAACCATCGACGGGGAGAAGGTCACGCTCGGGGCCGTTGCCTCACCTGTTACCACGACAAACTTCTTCTCAATTCTATCCGCTGTTATCCGTGATGAGACCAAATACAACGTCCTTGTTAAGGAATACACAGCATCAAATGAGCGTTTGATAGCCGAGTACCAGCCCACAGAGACGCGCCCAATTTATAGGCGTTCACTCATAGCTGGGCTGGCGGATAACGACACTAAATCTGTTGTGGTCGTAGGCAAGCTCAGGTTTATCCCAGCCAAGAACGATAATGATTGGCTTTATATCACCTACGAAGCAGCTATTAAACTGATGGTTTTAGCCATAAGGAAAGAGGAGACAAACAATATGCCGGAAGCGGCACAGTACGAAGGCCAAGCGGTCCAGTTACTTAACGACCAGCTCGCTCATCACATGGGCGATGGGCAGCTCGCCACACCACGAATCACTAACCCTGAAATGTTTGGCGGCGGCGGTGTCGCTAACGTCATATAGCCATGAGCCCTAAGAAATACAAAGAAACCTACGGCACGCGCCCTTCATCCATCAGCAGAACTTCGGTTGACCCGACTGACACGCAGAAGGAGTCGGTCAAGGCTAACCAAGAGGTACTCGATGACGCATCTGCATTGTCAGGCAGTGCCTCCGAGGCTGACCTCACCAACCGAATCAAGCTAATGGAGCAGGCTATTAGCGGGTACAGCGACATGACCGGAAAGGCGGCACAGCTCGCTTCCGACTGGATGTCTGGCAAGTTCTCCGGCGGGGACAGGGTTGCTGACCGAGCTGCGGCTCGCGGGTTCAGCCTTGGCTTTGACTCCAACGACACTCAATTCGTTAACTTTGGGGAGCTGAGCAACTACGGCAAAGAGATTATTGATATGCAGCAGCAAGGGTTAGCTGCGTACAATCAGCTCACATCCAATGCCATGGAGCTTGTCGGCAACCCGATGTCAGTCACCTCCATGTTCACCAACCCAGAGCGGTTGTTCACTCAGAGGCAATCTGAATCTGATTCAGACGCAAATATAGCGAGCTGGAACGCAAGCTTGTCGTCTATGCCTGACCCGAGCTTGGTTGCGAAAGCAGACGACGACAGAATGAAACAAGTTTCAGCAACATCTTCCCGAAACAACACCTTTCTAGGGTACGCAGGTGGAGGCCCAACGAACCCGTACACGGGCGGGCTATCCGCAAAGTACAACAGACAAGGGTACAGCTCCATATACCGCTCAGCTTAAAGGAAACAACATGGCTCTCAACTTATCAACCCCACGTTACGTTGCCCCAGATGTCACTCGCGCAGCATTAGCTGCTGAAAACATCTCCGCATCACAGGCTAGAACCAACCTAGCTGAACGCTCCTTCACTGAGCAGCAAAGAAAGTCATCCGTTCAGGAGCGGCAGGCCGAGGCTCAGCTCGCTATGAACATGGCCTCCCAAGCGAACGAGATAGCTAAAGAGCAGGCGATGCGGCCGTATCAGATAGCTCAAGCTCAGCAAAACATTTACGGCCAAGCTCTCAGCAATATGAGCGCGAGGCAGAAGGTGATACTTAACGAGTTTCAGTGGCCGCTCGAGTACGAAATGAAGCAGGCCCAGATAGAAAAGGATATCGTTGATACCGATATAGCACGGTCAAACCTGTCAGCCAAAAGAGCGGAGACAGCTCAGGCACCTCTGGTAAATTTCTGGCTAAGAGAAGCCTCCATGATTACAGCCCGAGCTGACTGGGGGACAAACGATAAACTGGAGCTGCCGCCTATTCCACCCGAGCTAACGGGCGCAGGACTAACTGAAGTCATTAACTTCAAGGAAGCAGCGGACAAGCTGGCGGTTGATAACGGTCGCGGCCACGAGGAGCGTGAAGCCAAGAAGATGGAGACAGCTCAATTAGCTTATCTGAGAGCGAACCAGAAGTCCCTGCCCACCAATTTTGACACCCCCGATGTAGTTAAGGCTGTAGCTGAAACCAACAAGGAGAAAGCTTCAGCGATTGCGAGCACTATGAACGTCCCCGTCCCAGCGGGCGATGACTGGTGGAAACCAGCACTGGACACCAACGGAATCATAGACACCGACACGCTTAGGTTCATGCTTAACGACCGGTTCCGCATCAAGGCGGACCAATTAGAATCCGAGCAGAAACGGAGGCTGGAGGAAAACGACATAGACCTGAAATTCTGGGACGATGAGTATAAGCGTCTCGTAAGACTCCGCGAAACAAAGGGGAATAGCGACGCATTAGCAGAAATCTTGGGAGCAGATATGCCGAAGGGGGAAGCCACCAAAGCTTACGGGTTGGTAGAGAACAGGTCAGACAAAGAGCTGATGGAGATGGCGACGGAAAATGTTATAGCTCGGAAGGGAGCCATTGCCGGTGGCTTTGTCTCCCCCGCTACCTCCTCCGCTACTTCCCCCGCTACCTCCGGCATGTCTGCCGCCAGCGTTGCATCCTCCCACATGGCCGCAATCAAGCCAATCCCCCGTGGAACCATAGTCCCCGCTGGGTCCACGGTGGTTGGTAAGGGAGGAAAGCTCATGTTCGTCCCAACCCCACCCGCCAAAACCCCTTAATCATCCCTACATAACCACACAATTATGCCAACAGCTTCGGAAGAAA
>CEOU01008569.1_pt1 | contig 19658 bp, 26 predicted proteins | sample 530731 | NCBI WGS metagenome assembly CEOU01 (sample SAMEA2620894, study PRJEB7988) | marine metagenome | isolation source: saline water (ENVO:00002010), including
ACTGGTTCTGCATATATAATTTTCTTCACCTCGATCTGAGGTATGCCTACTTCTTTGTTCTCACCTATCTTTGGCTCGCTCCCCATGATTGCGTATAGCATTTCATCGGTAGTCCTGTCGGTGTTCACCCACATAGGTGCAACTTCTATTAAACTAAACCCTGTCAGTGACTGGGTTACTGCTCCTTGTAGCTTTGCTATACCAAACTTATAGCCTGCACCGTTCAGGTGTATACTGTTCTGTTCAAACGGATTCATATTATTAGTAGCTTTCAATGTGAACGTCAGTGCCGAAGGACATCCGAGAGTCGTTGAACTGAAGTAATAAGTCGTTGACCCGATAGATGACATGATTGTCAGCGTGTGTTCTGTTAAGACTGAGAGACTCAGAGCCTTTGAATTTCATTCTGAATCTAAGAGCCATTAGGTATTTATTGTGAATCTCTCTTTTGAAATCAGATATAATAACAGGATCAGTTGTGTGCCTTATGTCCGTTTGTAAGTTCCTTGTCTTCTGGTTGGAATCATGAACGTACACGATAGCTGATCTGTATGGGTAGTGTTCAAGTGAGTCTATTACAGTAGTAGGTTTTATCCAGTGATGGATGTATTCTATTACGTGATTCGCCATTGTTTTTGGTTCTTTTAACCAAGCCCAAGGACATTCTGGGTTTTTAAAGTTATGTATTGCCATTGATTATATTTTGTAAGGAGTTGCTGCCTCCCATTTCTTTTTACATTCCTTCATGTCCATACCTGCGAGCTCTCCGCTTATCTCACTTATATCTATAGGGTCGCACCTCTCATGTCTCTGTAAGTAACGGATCGCATAGTGCAACTCATGCGGGGCTGCAAGAATACCCATCTTTCTGCCTTTCTTAAGAGGCCTTCTCGCAAAGTGTTCCATTTCTCCAAGTGACTCTAAGTCTTCTTCATGCAGCAAAGCCTCCATGATGGGCATACTTACATTACCACAAATATCCGCTGCCTTATAGAGAGGCTTGGGGTTTTCCTCCTTGTACTCCTTACGCCACTTAAGGAACTCGTCATGCCTTTCGTGTAAGTTATCAAACAAAATATCAAAGTAATCATCATTGAACTTTTCTTTTGCCTCCTTATGTCTCTGATCCTCCCATACGACCAACTCTTTAGGCCTATAAAAAAGATGGGTGAACCCCTTCTGCATTGCTGTCAGCAATCCAACCTCATCATACGATTTCTCCCACTTGTCGTTCGTCCTGTCCTCCCAATCGAATTCCCAATCTCCTTTCTCGTAACCTGATACGAAAATAGCTGGAAGCCCATATAACTCTACCTCCTGCAATCCATTTTTATACAGTCCATTCAGACATATGAAATCGGGCGGCTGAAATTCCCATCCATTAAATGACATCATCTTCTGAACCCAATCTTCAGCCGATCTATGTGCCCAACTCCAAGATGGTCTATACCAATCGGTACTCCCATCTGATTTAACTTCAACCTCTTCTTCAAACGGGTCTATTTTGTTTCTAGGGTCTGCATATGCTATTGCTTGTATCATTTGCTTAGCTCCTTCCATATTTTCTTAAAGGCTATCTCGCCTTCCTTCATTGTCGCAGGTCTGTCACCAATTATATTAGTGAATACTCTCTGCCCATTGTCCTTCTCTACCTTGAGCTTTCTCAAGGTCTTTCTCTTTCTTCTCATAACATATCCTTTATTATATCTATGATGTCCTCGCCGCCCACATATAAGAACCATGCGAACGGCACAAAAAAGGCCGAGAAGATTAACCCCTCGGCCACGCCCCGAACTATATCTTTCATGTTACTTGCTGTTCAGCTTTAAGTCTTTTTCAGCAAAACTTTCCACTTTTGTTTGTCTCATGCCAAACATATACCAGTGAGGAGTCAAGGTTCTCATGTCACCCTCTACTCCATCACACCATTGGTGCTTATCCATAGCGTGCATCGCCGCTGCTGCTCCCATCAGAAAGTCAAAAGGTCTCTCTGACTTTTCGTCATTTTCTAGGTCTTCAAACCTAGCCTGCATCATGACTACCACTTCTGTTCTTATTTTAGATAGTAGTGCCTTCTGCTCCTCGCTTAGCTCTTTCATAATTATTCTCCTATTAAATCAACTGATTCAAGATAATCTTCAAACTCATTCTGAACAAGCTCGCTGAAACTAAGACTCCATTCTGACCTGAAAGGGTGAGACTTTCTCACAGCTTCCACACCACACTCGTGTGCACGCATGTAAGCTTCAACGATGTCTTCAGTTTTGTGCGCTGTGTCCGCAACAGCCTTTGCGACTATATCAATACCTACGGAGTAGGTAGAAAATATCGTCTCATAATCATTGAAGGCATCAGGCTCCAACATCTCGTACACATATGCGTATCGGTAGTTGAAGTTGACCATCCAACTTCCATTGTTAGGGTACTTCTTGAAAGCCATATGACTCACAACATCCAACAATGCCAACAAAGCTTCTTTATTTAATGAAGCTACTTCCAATGCCTGCTCCTTGTTATCGGTCACAGGACTTTCGCATTTAGCGATCATGTCTCCTGATAAGAACACAAAAAAACCCCAACCTTTTTGGCTGGGGTATATGTCGTGCCCTCTTGTGTGCCTATCGGCGGTGGAGCCCTCTTGCTTTACTCAACCTAGACTATGCAGGCTTTCCTGCATTTATGGGGGAGTATCGCCCCATACTGGTTGAAACCACTAAACGAGCAGGTTCTAGCTACTCGCCGAACGGCTGTCCGTCCTCTACATGGTTCCGATAGACACAAAAGAAGACACGCCGATAACTAGGGCATCCGATAGTCTCGGAGGAGAAACCCCTAGTCACTAAAACGTGTCAATGATTCGTGATTGTTATGTCAAACTCCATCTGACCGCTCTCGCTCATGCATAGCGGATACCACAGTACGAGGACTGATCTGGTATCATATACATAGGCTTAACGGCTCAAGGTTAGTCTGCTTCATGCCCACGACGGCATGTTACGAGATACACTGTATCCCGTATCTTATTTTGCTGAAGGTCAGATAAACTCCTTGCTTAGCAGGTAAATGCCTTGTGCTCGCTCTCATTACCATACTCGCGGCCCAAGTGTACCCTGACCCGTTCTCTAGGGTCATTGCTCAGGCGGCGGTGTCAAGTGTGGACGCTTGCATATGCCAACGCATATACAAAGATTACTAGCCTGCCAGCAACCTGATGCCGAACTATGGGATATCGAAATATCTGGACACAATCCACCACAGACAGCCTCCAAAGGGTCACGCTACACCCACATATAATGTGGTTCACGATCGCGTTTAGAGTGCTGTCTGCATTCTAGCCTACATCAGGCCCGCCACTACTATCCCCCGCTAGATGTTGATGCGTAGCCTGTCCGAGTCTATCCGCGCCTCCCATCAAGTATCCCTTCTCTAAGCCTAACTGGACGCAACAAGCATGGCTTGCTGCCCACCTGAATCCACAGGATGCTACTGTCATAGCTCATTACGGCACTTGCGTATGTTTCAGCCCTCGTAAACGAGAACCCCAGATCGGAACATAGATATCTACATACCATCAAAGATAACGCGAAGACCAACTGAGTGATCCATTTTACTGGATGTTGTCACCCCTCAGTTGTGTTCGACTCTGCTACTGTCTCTGTCTAGCAGGTTAACAGTCTATTGACTGTCATTAGCATTGGATACCAACACTAATGACAACCAATAAAAAGTGAGCAGGGAATGAACCCTGCCCACTCATGTCACTTGCTACGCATATATCGCGCAGCCTGCTTGGCAGCTTTGTAGTGATTGCCAAGCTCGGTACAACTACGCCAGCCATTGGGTAACTGTCGCTGCTGATCATAAAGATCACCAACGTATACAGCTACACGTTGCGCTTCATGTCGTGTCGTACCATCGGTGACTGTCATGTGACCTGTCACCTTGCCCTGTCGCTTTGCTTTGCGACTGGCACGTTGTTTTGCGTATTTCTTTCGCATAACTTAAATGTCATCGCATCTGTCCGAACTGTCGGAACTGTCAGATGCAATGACGTTTAAATTATTTAAACACAAAAAAAATATGCAATCGCATCAGGGCACAAAAAAACCCCCCGCTTTCGCGGGGGGTAATGATCAGAGAACGTATTTTTCCGCTCCGACTGTTTTTGTGTTCAATCTGTGGAATAAATCCTCGGATTTGAACCCTGTTTTCTTTGTGACTACCTTTTGTGTGAAGGCAATCCCATCGGGCGAATCCACGTTGCCGTTGAATCCAAGCGTTAACTCTTGGCTGAGTTGCCCGCTTTCAACGTCATTCTGCTGGCGCTGGATTACTTCAACGGTTAATTCCGCTCTGTATTTCCGCAGGTCTTTTACAAGCGCGGTTGCGTCATTGGTTGATTGCTCTTTGGTTAATTCATCAACCTTGCATTCCAAATGCCATGCCATGAACGGGCGGCGCGTGGTTGCGTCTACCGCTCCCGCTTTAGTGGGCGGGATTGCTTTAAACAGACGCATTCCCTTTGGATCGCTTTGCAACCTAGCATTCACTTGGGCGATTTCGGCGCGGCGTTTAGGGGTTAACCCTTTTGCCTTGCGCTTGGTCGCTTTCCGCTTGGCCTTTGGCTTGGTTGCCTTTGGCGTTGGCTTGGTTGCGTTGCGAGTAGTGCGGCCTTTGGTTGTGCCGCTCTTTTGCGTTTTAGTTTGCATGATGTTTTTTGTATCGGGGGAGAGAATGCCTTTGCCCATACGATGGGGGGCCGTTCCTTCCCTCACAAGTGAAACTCTCCCCCTCAACTACCTGTCATTTTCCTACTGTATGAAAACAGCATTCCTTTGTTTATGATGGGGGAGTGTAGCGCGAGAAGAAGGGGGGTGGGAGCGGGGGCATACCCCATGTGTGTATATGTATATGTATATGCCCTTGCGCGACTCTAAGCCATTTTCTAGAAACAACTTTTCGCGTATAAACCTATACTGTAGGCTGTCTGGGCTATGGCAGACTTAATTAAAACGCTACAGTTGGCTCTTGAGGAGGTTGCGACGATAGGAAATCAGAAAGCTATTGATATAATAGAGCGAGCTATAGTGCAGGCTAGACGAATTGATGATCCTAGATAACGTCTTTGAAGCCTTTATTCTCTAAAAGTCCCCATGCGCCTAGATAGATTCCCCATTTTGCATCATCTATGTTGTTTGTGTTGACTGATATAGTCTTCATTCCGTAGATGGCATCGTAGGGAATGATAAGAAACTCCCTTGTAGGTATCCCGACGAAGATATAAACGTCTATATCGCATCGGTCATGGATAGTTTTTTTAGAGTGTCCTCCCCTGATAGTCCACTTGTAGGACTTTTCGTTGCCTGAAGGGTGGTTAAATTTGGTGGCAGACTTGATTTGCACCTTATGAATGAATCTGCCTTTAGTTATTATTCTATCGTAGGGAGCGTAGTCCCCTTCTGGGGTGGAGACATACCAGTCACGTTTAATTAATTCAGCAGTGACAATGCATTCAGCGGCTGTTCCTAGCTGCTTGTTATGGTGTGTTCCCATAGCTGTCTACGGGAATGTCTACTATGGGTGAAGCGTCTCGCATCTTGGTGTACTTTGGGACGAACTCAATATTGATTTCACCCACTGGGCCATTCCTCTGTTTGGCAACTATGAGGGACAAGGGGTATGGTTTTCCATCAGACATGTCAACGTCATTATCCCTATGGAGCATAACTACTACGTCTGCATCTTGTTCTATTGCTCCTGAGTCTCTGAGGTCTGTTAGGCGGGGTTTACGTTCGTTTATGGTTCCAGCGCGGGAGAGTTGAGATAAGCAGACTACGGGTACGTTTAAGTCCTTTGCTAGGGCTTTTAGTTGTGATGACCAGTATCCTACTTCTAGGGCTCTTGTTTCAAATTTCTTGGAGGATGATATTATCTGGAGGTAGTCGATTACGATTAGGTCTATGCCTACGTCACGCTTGAGTCTTTTAGATTTGGATTTAATATTATGGATGGTGCAGGTTCCGCTATCGTCTACGAAGATTGGGCGTTTACCGATGAGGTCAATGCCAGCCTGAATCTTCTTCATATCATTTTGGGACAGGTCTCCTTTGAGAGCATCGCGGTAGTCGAGGTTCATCTCGGAGCAGATGGATCGCATTTGGAGTTGAGCGGCTGTCATCTCTAGGGAGAAGAACAGGACGTTATGACCACGGGCTGCTGCTGCATCGGAGATGCAGAGACCGAGTGAAGTTTTACCTACGCTTGGCCTAGCGGCGATGATATTTAGCTCACCCTTGTTGAGTCCTGAGATCATCTGATCGAGGTTGTAAAGGCCAGTGGTAATACCCTTGATACCGCCTTTACGATTGAAGCAATCAGTGAAGAACTCCACGGTATCCTGCCTAATGTCCTTATAAGCCCTTACAGACGTTTCTGAGTCCCTTACCTTGCACAGACCCTCGGCTCTTTCAAAAAGCTCTTCTAGCACCCCTGTGGGCTCAGCACTGGGGTCTTGTGCTATCCTTGATGATACCTCATCGCATAGCATCTTGGTTTCCCGCTTCATTTTTGTCTCTTGCAGGATTTCCAGATAGTACGACCAGTTGAGCGGGGAGGGTGTGATGCTCTCGCATTCATCCACGAACTGGATGTTCTGGTGGATATTATTTTCGATGAACTTGCGATTGATGGTGACTTTATCTATCAGCCGATCTTTGTCGTATAGGTCAAGTATCACCAGCATGTGATTCTTGCAGATCGGATCGGTGAATAGATTGAGCGGCCTATCTTCCCTAGCAAGCAGCTTGTCTAAGATTTGGGGGTCTAGAAGAATACAACCGATCAGTCCTCGCTCTGCTGTGTAATCTTCAAGGTGGTCTAGCTTTTTATTATTTAACCTCTGCATCCTCGTTATTTATATAATACTACTATAGATGTTAAATTGTGTTATAGATATATATATATATATAGATATATATGTGTTAGGAGAATTTGGCCGCAGTTGCGCCCATTCCGCCGATAAAAATGTCCTGAACTGGGTCTTTTGACTCAACAGTTGGGTTTATTGACTCAACACTTGAGTCATCTGACTCAGTAACTGGGTCTTTAGACTCAACTTGAATTGGGTCATTTGACTCAACTACTGAGTCATTATACTCACCTATTGCGTCAATTGACTCAGTTGTGTCAAGTCCTGAGTAGGTGGCGACCTTGGAGCGGTTGTTGGTCTTGATGACTAGCTGTTTGGATATCAGCGAGGGCAATCTTTTACTAATTGCTTTGCGAGTCATACCTGTTCTGTAGGACAATCTATTTATAGACATGTCATCTTCACATAACAGGGCGGCGTATATGCGAAAGCTCAGTGGGTCGAGCTTCGTTCGGTTGAGTTGATCTACTGTCATTGTAAAAAAAAGACCCCCTTGCAGGCCTGAATGCAGAGGTCGGCTACTAGAAAAGCGAGAAACTAGCTAAGCCATAGGCCCGTAAGGGGGTGTAAAATACTGTTGTTCTTCTTCTTCCTAGCCGATAGCCTGCGTGTAGCAGGCAACTAACCTCTGCGGGGGTAAGAGTACACATGCCCTGAAAGGCGGCAAGCCCTTTTTAAAAAAAAATGCAAAACAATGAAAAACTCCTGAAAAACATAGCAGAAACAGGAGTTATAAGTTTGCCTCAAATGAAGCTTGTATGGGAGGTCATGCAGGAGCAGATGCTCGAAATGATGGTCAACAAGCATGATTCCATTGATCTAGGATTTGCAGAAATTTATCCGATTCCTTACCGAACTAACTGGAAGAATGGTCTCTATGATGAGTTCAAATCGCTTGGCCAAGACTTCAAGGGTAAGAGCCATGAGGCGTGTGTGGAGATAGCGCAGGACAAAGGATTCTGGGCCGAGATGAGCAACACCAGACTGCTGGCATTCAAGGACGATCACATCTATTGGACGATAGAGGTGGCTCCTAAGAAGCAGTGGTGGGCGAGTACCATAAAGGCAGAGAAAGAAAAAAGAAGCAAGCTATCGGCGGCTGATTACTGCAAGTATGTGGCCAAGCTAATTTATAAACTGAAAGGAAAACTGTTAGATGTCTATCGTTCGTTTGTATCACAAGCGGCTATCCCGTGCGGGGGCATTCGCAATAGTCGCGTTGCAGGGGGCCACTTCCTTGTGCCGTTCATTAGGTCTCGTCAGGTGTCTGCCAAACATCCTGAGAACAGGGGGCCAGTTGATGTGGTGGTCAATCTTCGGGATGCCTTACACGCAAACGGTGGCCTCGACCACACGGCTGGCGAGATACCGAGAGTGTTGGCAGTGTCCGATATTCAACCACAAGAGAAAGACTTGCGGGAGCCATGATGAGCCTGAATTAGGATGTATGTGTTATATGCCCTTAAAAACGAAATATAAGGACGCGACATGCTGGGCGCGTGATAATGATTTAGAGTTTGGATGGAATGAGTGATACTGGAGTAATACCTGACGGTGGGACAGTTGATGTCCCAGCTAGTAACCCCGTAGATGTCCCGCCTACCAAGGGATTATTTTCGCATAAAGAAGCCAAGCAAGCTGCGGCTGAGACAGGATTAGTAGCTTTAAAAAGAAAAAAGTATGGGGAGCTAAAGAAGCTAGGAGACTTTATCGAAAAAGAAGGGGTAGTTAAGACCAGTATAGGTTATGTATTCCTGTCAGCGGAGAAGCTGGAACCTCTTATGCAGTTAGCAGCAGACATAGCATACGAGTCAGATGACGAGACTGTTAAGTTAACAGCTATAAGTAAGGCAGTAGAAGTGTCTAAGCAGTTAACAGAGTCTGCTAAAATCTGTAGCAACATGGTGAATGCCAAGCAAATCAAGCCAGAAGAGGCTAAAAAGAAGGCAAGCTTTGCTGCTGGGCAAGTATTAACACCGATTCAAATTAATGACCCAAAACAAGTCAACATCACAGGAGGCGAGTCTGACAACGGAGCAGGCGAGGGAGGCGATAATAGAAACAATCAAGGCGATGCAACACAAGCCGAGCACAGCGTTCCTCGCGGGGATAATGGCGCAGGCGTTAGGTCTGAAGACAGCAATGGCCAAGAAGGCAATCAAGTGTAAAATTGAGAATATACTATTATTTGATAAGAAACAGAGTGACTACGGCAGCAAGAATATAGCTGCGTGGGACAAGAAAGACCTGAACATTCTTGGCGTGGGGTTCAGGCTTAATGATAAACTTCAGCGCATGATGAATTTAACTTGGAAGCGCATAGAGAGCAAAGAATCGCCAGAGGTTATAGAGGAAAGTATGATAGACACAGCGAAGGACATAGAGAACTACGGGACTATACTGGAGTTACTAGAGTCCGACGAATGGAGTTAATAAAATGCCGGGATATGGAAAAGGATACAAGATGGGTTCCGCTAAGAAAAAAGCAGGAACGATGAAGAAGGCTTCAACTAAAAAGAAAAAGCCGACTAAGAAAAAAAATAGTTATGGCTATTAAGAAAAAGCTGACAAAGAGACAGGAGGATACTCTGAAGAGACATTCAGAGCACCATACCAAAAAGCATATGGCTCACATGAAGAAGCTAATGATGCAAGGTAAGACCTTTGGTGAGTCTCATAAAATGGCAATGAAGAAAGTTGGAAAATAATATGGCAGCAAAGAAAAAAATGACCGCCGCTGAGAAGAAGGAGTTTGATAGGCGCATGGCTTTGATGAGAAGGGATAACCTGCGAAGAGCTTCCCAGCCAAGATCAAAGGCTAAGTCTAAGACTGCATCTGGAAAGACGGGTTTAATAGTGCGAGGGAACCCAGTAACGAAGGGAAGTGGTAAGCCACGGGCCAGCCAGAGCCACATAGGCAGGCAGATGGGGTCAAAAGTTAACGCGCCTCACGAGTCTACGCCTAAAAAGAAAAGAGTGGTAAGGAAAAGAAAATGAACAAGACCCAAGAAGAAATTGCTAGGAAGATTAGCGGTCTTCTTGGAGAACATTTTAGTAGCTCTTTATTGGTATTAGCCAGTGATCAGATGGACGATGACGACTTCGTGTCTGTCAGGTTTTTTGGAGGTTGCTTGGCTGCTGTCGGGATGGCTGATTTTGCTAAAACATCGTTAAATAACATGTTGAATGATGCAAGTGAGCCACCTGATACCGAGGAAGAGACTACAGTCTGAGCAATTTAGCTGCTGGCGAGTGGTCTCCGATCTGAATTTCGTGGAACATTTCGCCTAGAATGCAATAGGTCGTGGCATCCCAAACGTGCTTATGTTTGTTATTGCGAACATAAGTGCGTTTACTTCTGCCCTTAGTCTTCTTCAGTCCTCCCTTTAGGCTCTCTATAAGCCCCTCAGAGCGCACGGAACAAGTCAACCTTCCCTCGGTTAGCAATTGTTTTGTAAGCATCACACGGAGCCTTACAGACTCAGCAAACTTAGGGCAGGGGCTCAGTACGATCTCTCCACCCGTAACTCTGGAGACAATCATGGAGTCCCAAGTACCAGCCGCAGATCGGAATCGGTCAACCGCGCTGGCATCAGACCAGTGAACCCACTGGAATCTTTTACCAGCTACCTCTTCCCACTCACGCATCATCTCTTGGAATGAGATAGTGAAGTCCTCGATGGTGACTTCTCCGTCAATCACCACTAGCTCATCAAGCACGTTAAAGGCTGGCCCTGATGTAGTAAGAACCTTCTCCATAATAACAGCCGCGTGGTTTTTGTCGCCCAAGTCCCATCCAGTATAGAGCACATCAGTGTTCTCGTCTGGGAGTAATACGTCCCAATCTTCAAAGTTACCTTCGTTGTTGCCGCCTACATGGCGCGATGCGAACACGCCAGTAAAGAAACTGTCCTTGGAAGTCTCCACCCACTTGCCATCTACATAAGAGGCATATAAGTCAGGATCATGTGCAAAGGTGGCTTTTAAATCCTCAAACTCCCGTGGGTCTAGGAACGTATTATCCGCAACTTTTGTCTCTATCAGTGTTAAATTCTTTTGGTATTCAGGATTCGGGTGGTCATCTCGTTGTGCTTCTTCATACCATATTTTATATGCCCAGAAATCTTGCCCTTCTTCTTCGCATGGGTTGGTATCAGCTATCCACATATGTGAATCGTAAGGAACTCCAGGCATACGAAGCTGACCCTTCGGAAAACGGAACACATAATCCTCTTTAAAGTTGGTTAGCTCGGACACAAATATGCAGGAAAACACTGTTCCTTTAACTTTTTGGGCTATTTCATCCTCAATTTTAAGAGAATGTAGCTGAAATTCAGAGTCTCCCCCGTGCATATTGCTGATCTTAAAATGCTCCATTCGGGTGGCTCCATCCATTTTCATGGGCGTTACAAGCTCGCATCCTTCCAATTGTTCCGTCCATTCGGGGACAATCTTCTGATATAACAAGTCCCACACACCTACTTTGGCGTTTTTTAGGGTGTTAGTGAACACACCTATACGGGCAGAAGGGGTTTCCCATGCGTGACGCATGAGCCTCTGTAGGACGCCCCACGTTTTAGCTGAGTAACGGGGGCCAGATACAAGTACATATCGGCCATAGCAGTTAAAGATTTCGTACTGCTTGGGGCTAAGCCGTGGCATCCATACGCCACCATCATCTTCGCTCATCGCTCCGCGATATTAGTGTCGCGCTAATTGTATTCCAAGTAATCTATATGCTGGACAAAGAATATTAAACTAGCATAGTCGGTTCAGGGTGTACTGTCAGCAGCAGTACATATTAATTTAATGATCACTGTATCAATAGATTTAACGAAAGAAGGTTATGAGGAATTGGCTGAGCTAATGTCTTCATACACCGTCAATGACTCCGTAGTTTTGGATAATGTTGCAGGTAGCATTTCTTCTATCAGTCCAGAAGGGGTAGAGATCAAAGTCGATACTCTGGATATAGAGGATTACATGTACGAGGTTCCAGATGAGGATGAGACGGAGGAGCCCGAAGCGTTAGCTTAATGCGAGAAGCAATAGAGGATAACCTCAAGGTCTTGGTGACTCAGGATAAGCAAGGAAGATATTCCTTCTCTATCCACATAAAGAGGCTGAAACCTGAGTTCGACCTAGAGAAAGGAACCGTTGTGTTTGGCCAATACAAAGGTGCAACAGGGAAGATCGAGGAAGGTGTTCCTGTTAAAATGTTTTTAAAGCTTTATGGCCAAAGCTCCCTGAAGGAGCGTTATAACAGGTTAAAAAAAGCAGTCGACGAGGCTGAAAGAAAAGGAAAGCCAGTACTAATATGATAGATTTAGATATTCTAAAGGATCGCGGATACTCACAAGAGAAGATGAGGTCTGTGTTCTCCGCAGAGGAAAAGCCAGAGCAGATCGAGAAGCTGATCGGCAGGATGCGTAATCGCATTCAAGAAGGTGTAAGCCGCAGTCTTCGTGATCATAAGTTGTATTATGCACTGGATTTGGCTTGGAACGCTCCGCTCCGACAAATTTCCCCCACGCTGTTACATAGTCTTGTGTCTAAAAAAGGAGACGATAAGTCTGTAGCTGAGGCTCTGGATAGTTGGGGTGTATCTCATTTAATAGAGGATCATGTATCTGCCAAGGGTGAGACTACTCAGGCACTGAACCTGCCGAGATTCTATCAGATATTTGTTCCCTTGGTTAAGGCGTATGTGACGATTAGATGGGCGCGTATCTTTAATGACAGGAACTTGGTTCCTTTATTTAAGTATGAGCCTCACAAGAGCACTCAGCAAAACAGGGTTAAAGGGGAGATCGTAACGGATCGTGTTCAGATTATTTCTCAGCAATACGATTATTCCAGTGTTCTCTCTCAAAGCATATTCCAGATGCTGCACTATGGGTACTGCTTGCAGTTTCCAAAGGAATCTTGGCATAGCGAGAAACAAACAGTTAGAGATGAGGATGGTGAGGAAAAGGAAGTATATACAAAGGAGGGGATCAGATATCATACGCCCCACCCAGCTAGAACCTTTTGGGATATAGCCCATAGGCCTTCTAGTTTTAATTCGGATACGGGCTGTAAGTTTAGTGGGTATTGGGCTATACAGAGATATGGAGATGTGGCAAACAACAAGATGTATTATAACACTGATAAGGTTGCTGCTGGAAGTATTGACTGGCTTACTAGCAATGCCAACTTTGGGTTATATGTGAACTCTGGTTATTCTGGGACTGTTAAGTTTCTACAGAAAGAATCAGGTGCATTATTGTTGGATAGGGAGAAGGACGTTCAGTACTACACTTCTGATCATGATGACTATTCTGTTTTGGTTACGGAATACTTTGAGAAGCTCAATCCCAAGAAGATGGGGCTCTTCGATTACGATCACGATGTTTGGTTCCGATTCTGTGTGGCTCAAGACGATACTGTTATCTATGCGGAGCCCCTTCCATATTGCCCAGTAGTTTACTACGGCTACGACAGCAACGAGTTGCAGACAGTAAACCCATCATTGTCCTTGGAGATTTTACCGTTCCAAGATCATGTGGGGAACTTGCTGACTCAATATCTTTTAAGCATTAAGCAGAACCTGACTAACATGACCTTTGTTGATGAGGATCAGGTTGGTGGTGATACAGTCGAAGAGATCAATGATGCTGGGCAGAACATGTACAGCACATTGAACTTTGTAGGCTATTCATCTCGTAAGGCGCGTGTAGGACAGCACGATCCAGAGAAAGCATTTACATCATTCAAATTCCCGCAACAAAGTACAACGGAGATCATCAATGGAGTCAGAAGCATCTTGGATATTCTTGAGCGTGTTCTTGTTCTTTCTGCTCAGGAAGTGGGAGCAGCGGCATCCCATGAGCAAACTGCTGAAGAGGTAAGGAGCATAGCCAGTTACACCAGTAACAGGTTGCAGTTCACAAGCTCGTCAGTGGATAGGGCGGTGTATGCGTGGAAGACCCAGATTTACAATGGGTTGATGGCATATGGTGAACCTGAGTTCTACGCCCAGCTACAGACTCCTGTTACTAGAGAGAGGTTGGAGAGGCTTGGGTTTACAGTTGAGGATGCTGATGAAGGCATCACATCGAAGCCAGTTGTTGCCGTGAAAGATAAGACAGCTATTTCCTTAGAGTCCTTCTCTTCAGTTCGTGACGGGATGGATCGTATTAATAACCCAGCCAGCGCAAACGTCATGGCTCAGTTATTTGGGGCAGCAATGAGTAATCCTTTGGTTGCTCAAGTGATTGGCCCAGAGCAGGCAGTTGGTCTGCTTAATCAGATATTTGAACTATCAGGTGTGCCGAGAGACTTCAGGTTGAAGATGGCTAAGTCTGTAGAAGAATTGCAGGCGGCTCAGGAACAGCAAGGAGAAGGTGGTGGACAGAATGTTGCCGCCGTTCAGGAACAGTTGATGGGTCAGTTGCAGGAAGCAGCACAGGTGATTCAGCAACAAGTTGCGGAACAGTTAGCGCAGAATAGCGAAGCTGTGAGGCAGCAGGTGCTAACGGATGTCAGCGGGGTAACACAACAGTTAGCTGGACAGGCAGAGGCCAATGCCAATCAGCTATTGAGGCAAGCTCAGGTAATAGAGCAAATAGCAGCGCAAGTCGGTGGACAGAACGCGTCCCCTGAACCACCTCCTCCCACTGCGCTTGATACAGTTTGATCAACTACACGAAGAACACCACAACTGATCAAGAAGTAGTCGACGTTAAAGACTGGCTACTATCACCAAAGGCTAAACTGTTTAGGAAGTATGTCCTGAACGAGATCGCCTATAATCAAGCTATGGCTGGAAAAGAGGCCAGCCTTAATCACCTTTCAGATAGAGCGTGGGAAGTTAATGACCATGTTAGAAAAGCGGCAGAGTTAATATCATTTATAAGGATTTTGGGTGAGTACTCTCAGCCAGAAAAAGAACTTTATAAACTAAAACTGGAAATAGACACAAACATAGACACTTATGCCTGAACTACCACAGAAACCCACATTGGAACTCGGTCAAGGAATCGAAGTTGAAGGAGCGTTTGATACAGAAAAAACCATATCGGGTTCCGATAGGCGCGATGATAGTGTTAAATACACTAACTTTCAGGAACCTGAATCAATTAATGTAACTGGAAAGGAAGAGACTGAACCTGAACCAGAGGGAGAAACAGTTGAAAAAGAAGACGCGACTGAGGAGGTGGAGTCTAATCTTTTGGAACTGAGAAAGATGATGGGGCTTGAGACTAAAGAGGAAAAAGAAAACGAATCTAAAGCGGAAGAAGAGCCTGTTGAGGAAGCCGAAGAAGAAGAGGTAGAGGAAGAAATAGAAGAGGAAACTGTTGCAGAGGAGAAGCCCAAGAAGAGGTTGAAGAAAAAAGAACCAGCACCTTCATATGAAGATATGGCTAAGCTTGCTGGTCAGGCAGCAGCCGAAGCACTTAAGCAAAGTGACTCAAACAACAGGACTGAACAAGCTCCTGCTGTTGATTCAGTTGAGTTAGACGAAGAGGATCAGGGCACATACGAAATCTTTAGTCAGATGGAGAAGTCTAATCCTGATAAGTACAAAGGGATTAGTAAAAAGTTTGCTGACTTCGTGGAATCATCTAAGGAGTACCAAAAGGAATGGATGGCTAAGAATCCAGATGATGAGTTTGATCCCGAATCAGATGAACACGCTGCTTTCTATGAAAAGCATGAGCCTAAATATACCCAGAAAGATTTCAAGAAAGCTGAAAAGAGGGTGGACATGGCTGATGTCCTTGGAGAGGTAGAACAGAAATATCAGGATAAGATAGAGGAGCTAGAGGATAAGCTATCGCGCAGGACAGAATCCCAGCCTCAAGCAAGGGAAACTGCTGAGACTGCTATCAAAGAAATGGTTGCTCAGGTATCCCCAGAGATGGAGAAGATCATAGACGAAAAAGGGCTGGAAGAAGCTGAAAAGGCAGACCCGCTTGTATATGACAAGATATCTCAGGCTGCTGAGACTATTAGCACGATGGTGTATGAGATCGAGCAGAACAAGAGTCGCAATGGAACATTCACTCCCAACTCAAGAAACGAAACACATAAGTATGTCTCAGATTTTATAAAGGGTAGGGAGCAGTACGTTAAGAGCCTGCCAGCCTCTAGTCAGACATGGAACGGTAAGTCATTTGCTACCAACTCAGAGTTTAATAGGATGTCTAATGCAGATAAGGAAAGGCATTGGACTATAGATTCTACGCTGCTCAAAAACGAATTGGTCAAAGAAATATCGCAAACTGTTAACGCTGATATAGAGCAATCAAGAAAGATGTTGGAAAGATACGGAGTTCCTAGTGCGGGGAAAACGGCGCAGACCAAGAAAACTAAAAAGTCCAAAACAGTCAATAAACCCGCGTCCCCAGAGTCTGCCGCCCAAGAGACTAACTCCCCGAATTTGACCACTGGCACAGAAGAGATTTCTGGTTCAGAAAAAGAATTAGCGAATTTAATGTGGGGCTAATAAAATTTTAGCACCTTTTAGGAGGAATATATTATGCCTACACAAGCACAATTGTTTGGGGATCATGGCCAGCGATGCGCCACAGCTATCTCTAACAACTACGACTCATGTGGAACGATTACTCGTTCCAACATAGCATATGCCACTCCAGATGGTCTATTAAGCATATTCAAGAGTAATGATGATTACCGCGATATGCAGTCCTTAATGACCACCAATATGGAGCTTAAGGCCTGCGGAACCAAGACATACGGTCTATATGACTGGCTCATGTCTTCTGCGCGTCCCGTGGGATCGTTGATCAACCAGAAAAAGATTCAAGGTACTGACTCCATTATGGAGCCGTTCATCTTGGCCTCTCAGAAGAGCATCATTAATGATGACTACTGGGCGATAGTTCAGAGTTACCAGACAAGTTTTTATGGTAGCAATAATGCGACAAATGGAAATGCTGCTTATCCTATTTCTGACGCTCAGCTTGTCGGAGCTACTAGGGTTCTAAGGTTGCACAACCGTTACAGCCTTGATCCGAATGCTAGTTGGTTTGTTCCTGGAGGTACGCTTCATACGTTTGGACGTAGTTCTACAGGTGCAGCAACACGCACTCAATTCGAGATTATTGCTGCTGCTGTTGATGGTGCTGCTACTCCTGTTTTCACGGACGTTGCAGTCAAGGCTGTAAGCAATGGAGACAGCATATCTGATGGGACTATCGAAGCAGGTGTTGCTGTTATTGGAGCCAACAACGTAAGTGATTACGAAAGCTGGTGTAACAATCGTCCTGCTCTGAACCCGAATCGCGTGGTTCCGTTCTGGACTCAGACCTCTCGCTACACTCTTTGTGTGGATGAGTTCTACAAGGAATGGTTTGCCAAGCTAACCGCCAACAACCCTTACTTTAACAAGTTCGGGGATGTTACTCTTGCTGAGCGCAACCGCCAGTTGGGAGCAATGTGGCAGAGAGAATGGATGAACTCATTCTTCTGGGGCAAGCGTATTAGCAGTGACCAATCACTGGCCAACTGGACTGCTCTTGATCCTCAGTACGCACACTACAATGCCAACTTGGGTGGTGTGACTACTTCTGCTAGTAGCCATATCGTTAGCCGCAAGGCCAACGCTATTGGTGTTTACGAGCAGTTGCAGGCCTGCGGTCGTGTTAAGGACTTGAAAGGTCAGAAGTTGAACTTGGCTGAGTTGTTTAACGAGTTGTACACCTTGTATCGTACTCGCTCTAACAGCGGCCGTCCTGCTGACAGCATTGATGTTTATACGGACAGCAAGACTGCAAGTCTCATCCAGACTGCAATGGTTAAGTACTACGGCGCAGCCACGGCTACTAAAGGTGCAGATGGAACGAATAGCGTAATGCGATTCGACTACGGAGTTGCTGACGGCAAGATCGACAAGCTCGGTTTCCGTGTTCGCAGCTATGAGTTGCTCTACCCGCAGGGCGTCACCCTCAATGTGATAACAGATCATTACTTCGATGACTTTGTTAGCGCAATGAAGGCTGAAGCGTTAACCACATCGTCCACCTACAACAACGATGGTTCAACCCGTGCTATTGGTGATAGCGGCCGATTCCTTATGTTCTTGGACTTGGGTGGCGGTATTTATCCCGGCATCGTTGATTCCAATCGTAAGGTGCACAGTGTTGGTGCGCTGGAAGACTTGGCCAAGATCGACAGTGGTTACGGCTGTGTGATGCGTTCGCCAACCAAGGAAGTTACACTTAACAGTGTTACTTGGACGGCAGTTGTTGAGTGTCCTGATGATAACCTTATCATCGAGAACTTCGACGATTCAGAGCCAGATACGGTTGTAAATGTTTCTGCTTACACTGTACTAGGTTCTGGTGCGGGTGATTCGACTGAGACTGACGTTCTGTCTGACGATCCCACATCTGGGGACTAATAGTAGATTAGTTATATTGTTTTGCCACAAGGGTGGCAGGTGGGCCTACGACTGCTTGCCTGTCACCCTTTTTCATAATAAATTCGGGCTGCATGAACAATCGCTATTATAAGCAAGTTGATCCAACTACACCGTTGTATTTGAGTAACGGACAGAATCTTGTATTCCCAACTGTAGATAATGAGTTTGGATACATAGCCACTAAGGACAAGTTCCTGATAAATGAAATCAACACTGCCATTAACAAAGGCATAGGCGGTGTGATGGTTTCAACAAAAGAAGAGTACTCTGATTACCTAAAAAAAAAATCACAGGGAACCATGATTCAGAGGAAATGGAGGGAGGAAATAAGGGGAGGGTACGCGATGGACTCGTCAGTTCCTCCCCAACAAACAGAAAGTGTTCAGCCTGCGGTCAGCCAAGAGTCTGGTGAGCCTGCGCCTGAACCAGCCCCTGCCCCAAAGAAGAGGGTGGGGAAGTTTAGAAAGAAATCTAAATGACTTTTGCCACTTTAAAATCGAATGTTCGATCTCAGGTGTTCCCGTATGGTGTGCCTGAGAACCTTAGCACTGTAATCGACAACTACATTGTTGAGGCTTTAGTACACCTTCAAAGGTACGTCCCGTGTTATCAACAGCTTAATGTCACCAACACGGATGTGCTGTCAGGTAGCACGGCCAACTTTGAAGAGTACATTCGGACTTCGGTTACTACTGCGCCTGATGGTGTTATTAACCGCTTGTACACAATTGACAGTGATTCGGATAACACCAACTCATCGAGCAAGTTTGATGAGCGTCACTACAAGCAGAAGAGTTTTCAGGATATTACAGAATGGATTAGGAACGAAGAAGCTACCGATTATTTAAAAGTGGATACAACTAAGTCTGCTTCAGCTTCAACTACTGATCCAAAGAATGTTCAGGCTGGAGCCCAGACTTCCGCTGATACAGAGGAGAGAGCTTTCACGGGTATATGGGCCAAGTACAGAGGCAAGCTCTACATTGCCCCAAGGTTAATTGATTCAGAATCCTTGGTCATCGAATGGACAGGATTCAAGAAGACATGGGCAGATAATGATGTGGTTGATGGTGACGATCCAGAGGTGCAGAGAGCAGTCAGGCTTTATGTTACCAAGGAACACGCCAGAGACTGGGATCACGATACCGAATCTTACCAGATGGCTACTGCCGAGTTTAACGACACGGTTAGTGGAATGATCTGGGAGTGCAACCAAAAGGAGATACAAGGAAAACAAATTTATCCCGATCAGGGTAGACCTTACTAAGGAGAAATAATATGAGTTCAAGTGGATACACACCA
>CEOU01050349.1_pt1 | contig 19546 bp, 20 predicted proteins | sample 530731 | NCBI WGS metagenome assembly CEOU01 (sample SAMEA2620894, study PRJEB7988) | marine metagenome | isolation source: saline water (ENVO:00002010), including
GTTGAAGTGTGTTATACGGAAGTAAAAGAACTTCTTAATACGTATCGGGTGAAACTTGAACATCTGAAAGATATACTTGTCGAAGAAGAAATAATTGATGGACGTCTTGTGTATGAAATGATAGCGTCTTGTGATTTGAAAAATATAGAAGAATCAAAGGTTGATACAATACAAACGTATAAAGATGCGTATGATAGTTTTGATCAGTATAGAGATGGGAGTGATATTATTTTACCGTAATGTAATATAGATGGATATCGAGCGTGAAATATTTTTTTTGAGTACTGCGTGGTTTATAATAGTTAGACGGTTCTTGGAAAATTTTAAATAGTTATAGCACTCAGACAAAAGTAAAATTTACATACTAGTTTTGTCTGAGGGTAATTCCAGGGTACAATTCAGTTTAAATTTTAATAATAATGTATAGTAGAGTATAAATGGTAGAACCTTATAGATTTTTTAATAAACCTAAACCGATTACTAAAATTATACGCAAAATGCCTGAAGTTAAATTTTCACTTTTAGTTATGTGTACAACTTTTATTGCAATAACATTAGGTATGTATTATTATAAAATATATACTTGTACAAGTGGTACGATGGATACAGAAAAATGGAACCCGGATAAATGTTTTATTTATCCTGAAAAGAGTGACGATGATGACGATGATGTTGAATATGACGACGAGGAAGACGAAAATGATACACAGGATATTAATGAAACTTGCGTTCCCTTAACAGAGTATAATAATATGTACGGACGATGTAGAAGTAAAAATGAAAACATTCAAAACAGACAATGTGATGATGTTAATACACGAAAAGCGTGTAAAGATTTAAAAGATACTTCTGGTAATGACTTGTGTACATTTACATATCTGGAAGCAGATCCGGCGGATGAACGTACGTATTTAAAAAGAGAATTTAGGGAAGGTGATACATTAGACAGTTATGTTTTTTGTGGTAAATGTATCGCAAAGGAAATTGGTTTTGATTGCGATAGATATACAGATAAAAAAGATAAATGTTTATCTAATAGTAAATGTAAATGGTCACCTAACGATATGTGTAGAGGTAATTGGTATGAACCAAAAATAATGTCCGAGGGTGAAAATCAGAATACGTGTCAAAAACAAGCGGGTATGGTTATAGAGAAATTTAAACAGGAAACTACTCCGAATACTTTAAAATCGAGGTGTCCTAAATCTAAAACTGGGTATAATATGGTATTGAAAAAAACGCCTCAAAAGTATGATATGTTATTTAAAATATGTAATTATAATGCGAGCAATATTGATGAAGCTAATAGTGGTGATTTTGATTGCTGGTATAATCAAGAGATGGATGCTCAAATTCTTGAGTGGGTTGAAGGTAGTGAAAAAGATAAAGATAATATTATGAGTGAATACCCTTGGTCTGAAACTCATGCTAAGGATGGATATACTCGTCGTAAAAGATGTAAATCTGATTGTGAAGAAATAATACACGAAGATACATGTATATGTGAAGAAGACGACAGCAGTGGTAAAAATATATGTAATCGAGTGCGATATTCGGGGGTAGCTATTCCGAGAATGGATGTTGGAAATGAGAAAGGTAAAAATTGTGATTTTACAGGTCTCGATCTTAGCGACAGCGATAAAGATGAAAGATCTAGATGGCAAGGGTATACGTGGCAGAGAATAGTTGAAAGTTGTGACGAAGACGGCAAAGATTTTATAGAAACACCTTCAACGTTCGATTCTACACCGCCTCCACCACCGCCTCCACCAACTCATCAATGTGTAACTCGTGATGAATGGGTAGGTCGGTTCGGTACAGAAGCTGAATCGTGCGTGATGTACGGAAAAGGGTTTGAGAATGAGCCAGTCGCGCAAAAGGAAGGTTGTTTAAATTCTCAATTTACGAAAGAAACGTGGATCGAAGACGGTAATGTGTATTCAGACCGACGATACTTATGTAAATGGGCACCCATATAGAATTGAAAAAAGAGAAGCTGTTTGTGTCTTTTTCTTTGTAACTTTAAATAAAATATTTATTTTAAAAATATTAAATGTATATATTTTTAAAATTATATAATTTAGACAAAAACGTTACTGGGAGAATTACATGTTACTATTACTGTTTAATGAATTTAATAAATTTTTGTTAGGGGTTTGATTAATTTTAAATTTTTTCATTAAATTTTCAATGTTTTTTTTATTATTTTTAAAATTTTTTACATTTTTTACATAATTCAAGTTCCTGAAGTGTTTAATAATAAATCTTAATTTTAAAATTTTATTAGCTCTTTTATTTAAATCATCTTCTATATTTTTATATGCATTTGAATAAACTCTTCCTAAATCTAAAAATTTTTCTATAGTATTAGATTTATTAGTTCTATTTATTCCTAATTTATATTTTTCTAATAGCATTTTATATTCACTATATTTTTTTGTATATAATATAAATTTATTGTTTATTATTTTTTGAGTTTTCTCGAGACTTAGTTTATAGTTTGTTAAAGAACGGAGTATAAGTTCCTGTTTATTTTGTAAATTTTTTATAGATTTTTCATTATTAAAACTCGTTTGGGAAAGACGTTTACTAACATTATTAGAATTATTATTATTGGGAGTTGAAACCATTTATATATTATGATATTTTTATTGAGGTTTTAATAAATTGTTTAGACTAACGGTAGTAAGTTTCAGTTTTTTCCTTGCTTTTGGCGGTCTTGGTGTTCCTGCGATAAATTTAACGAATTTTATATCTGATTTTTTAATTGGTTGACGGGTAAAGGGGTTATAAGCTATTATAGAATTTGGATATTTAACAATTTTAATTTCCGATGTTTTTCTTAGACCTGAATTTAGTTCTTGTGCCATACTGTTTTGTGATTTTAAATATTTATTAAACGTGTTTAATTTCAAATAATGTTTACCTATGTTTACTGCCTTATCACCTATTTTAAAATCAACGTGAGCTATATTATTAGATAGTTTGTTATTGTTACCGCGTATTGGTAAAAGTGTTGGTTCAAAATCATTTTCATTTAAATTTTTTGCATTAAGAATTTTGTTTTGTAATTCTTTTATAGTTAATAATGCTTTAAGAGATGCTTTTGTACTTTTTCTACTTCTTTCGGAACTTGTAGCAATTTCCCCTTTACTGGATAAAGTGTTTAATATTTGATCTATTTTTTCTTTTATTTCATTTTTTTCTTTTGTTTTTAGTTTTGGGTTTTTTAAATTTTTTTCGTATTTAATTATTTTTTCAATGGCATTATTATAAACTTTTTTATATCCTTCCTGTATTATATTATCGACTTCGGTAACTTCTTCAAGTCTGTTTAGATACCTGATTTTATTAGAATTTAAATTACCATATTTACGTGATTTTAATACTTTTTCTGGTGTAGTGTATGGTCTTGAAGTAATATATTTTTTTAAATCTTTTATAGAAGCATCAATTTCTTTTATCAATTTATTTAATCTATCGTCGTAATTTTTATTACTTAACATTATTATAATACCATGATATAATAATGTTGATGTTCTGAATAATTTAGGGTTTATTAATTTGCGGTATACAGTAACACGATAGTTATATAAAGATAATAAAATATACCTAAGTAGAAATGGATTTTATTGAAAATTTAAATAAAATACTATTTATTCAGTTTTCTATAGACACTGTACGAAAATTTATTTTAGAATTACATTATCACAGTTAAAGAAAACGGTACACTTTAATAATAATGAATTATATTGCATGGGACACAGAAACGACTGGTTTACCCAAAACTTATCGTGGTGAAAAGGCTTCGGTTGATAATGTTCATAAGTTTGATAACTGTCGAATGCTTACTTTAGCGTTTGTTAAGTATAGTTCAAGGGGGCGTGAGGTTGGTTCATACCATGGTATTGTATACCCCGATACATTTGAAGTTGCAGCGACACACGTTCACGGTATAACGACGGAAATGGCGCGTGAACAGGGTCAACCGTTTGGGTATATATACGCATCGTTTAAGGAGGCTATTAAAGATACAAAGATACTTGTTGCGCACAATTCTTTTTTTGACGAGAATGTATTCTTTTCGGAATGTTATAGAAGAGGTTTCGATACCGATATATTTAATGGTGTTACGTTTATTGATACTTTAGATATGGCGAGAACGATTTTTCCAACGTTACATAACCATAAACTTATTACTGTGTACAAACACATTTTTGGTAAGGAATTTGATGGAGCTCATGATGCATTAAACGATTCGCGTGCGTGTGGTGATGTTTATCCACGCCTTCGAGATAAAACGTGGATATTAAAGGATATTGGTGTAGAAAAGATTATTTTGAAAGCGTCTGATATTTCGTCTATTATAGGTAAGAATCAATATAAAAAACCTGCAGAAATTATAGATAACCTTTGGAATAAGTATAAACCTGATACGTTCGAAGGTAAGACGAAGGAACAAGAGGCTTTGGGTGCTATTGAAAAGTGTCAACTTACTAAGGAACTTCTAAAAGATTCAAAAACGTATAAATCAATCAATTCGTCGGATGTTGAACAGAAGTTTAAGGCGGTCGCAAATCAGATCGATTTATATTCTAAACTTCGGGGTGAAGATAAGAATAATGCGACGGAATATTTACGTAAAATTTTATATACTAATCACGGTATGCGACACGAGGATACTACGGCGAGTAAATATGATGATCTTATCGTTGATGAAAAATTTTATACATACGATGTATGTTCACTCGAGGGAACAGTTTACCAAATTGTTGGTCGAATAGATAGGATACGCGAGAATGACGACGGTTCGAGAACGGTCGTCGAAATTAAGAATAGGTCGCGTGGTTTATTTAGAACAGTTCGCGATTACGAGGAAATTCAGTGTCAAACGTACATGGAAATGTTAAACGTTCCTAAATGCGAACTTATTGAACAGTATAACGATTCGACATTGGGTTACTATATTAATCGTGACGTTATGAAATGGAAAAGTGAAATAAGACCTAAAATTATTAGTTTTTGTGAGTATTTCCACAGTTTACTTTCTAAATAATATTAATAATGTTGTACCTATTACCATTTCTATATGTTCCTAAACTCATAGATAAAAGACTAAACAAACCTAGTAAACCACCTGTTCAGGATACTAAAAAGCGGTGTTGTGGGTGTTGGTTATTTAATTAAAATGTAATGTAAAAGAAATAATAATAAAAAGTAATAGTATTAATGAAAACGTACATATTTCCAAAGGTATACTTGGCGTTTATTTCAACGATGACGTTAATATCGACGCGGTCGTATTGTAAATCAGTTAAACATGATTATGAAACTAAGTTAAAAATAAGAAATCTTTAAGAATAAAAGAATGAAAGAACTATTCTTAAAAATTTCTGCAATGACAATAGCATCGTTTGTTGGTTCGTACTTGGGAACCCAAAAATGGTTCGAAAAACAAGATGATAAAATAAATTAGTATATGTATAAATGGTACAATCTAAGTATATGAAATTGGCTTATTTTGTATTAACGACGACGTGTCTTTCTGGTACTGGTATTGTAGGTTTAGGTTGTTGGCTTGGTTACACGTTGGATAAAGAGAATAAAAACGTATTTTATTTAAAAAATAAATAGTCATAAATAGCATGTTGAGAACTCCCCTTCTCTCATCTTCTTTTTTTACCAGTACACGTTCTAGAAAAACATCCAGGGTGGTGAAAAAAAGCGGTTTATTAAATAATAAAGACACGGATGATATATTAAGAATACAAATGGATATAGAAAGAATGAAGGCTCATTGGGCGCATGCAGAAGGTCGTCAGGAAAAGGCATATATAAAAATTATAATTGACCTTGAGAAAAAAAGGGACGATTTATTGGGTATTAAAGAAAAAGAATGATAGTATTATATAAATAAAAATGAATACTTTGTATAGACCGAAATTGAATATTGTATGTAAAAATCATGATATTAAAAAATATAAAAAGAAAATTCCTAAATATACGACGCATAAAGATCTTAAACTTGAAATAAATAAAAACGAGACTAAACGTGATAAAGTTAATCCATTAAAGTTATTTTTTACTAATATTTTCGGTGAGGAAATTGATTATGAAAAGTTTAATAAGGAATCGAGGTGGGCAATACGTATAAATGAGGATGATGGTAAAACAAAAAAATGGTAATATTAATAAAAGTATAAATGAATAGAATTGAAAATTTAAATAATCATATAAACCCTAAATTTTATGAACAAGATGTTGCTAAACATTATAAGGAAACGGATTGTTGGGTTATAATAAACAAAACCGTTTATGACGTAACTAATTTTTTAAATGACCATCCAGGTGGTAAGAAAGCTATAATGCTTTTTGCTGGTAAAGATGCGACGGAGGAGTTTGATATGTTACACCCACCTTCCGTTCTTAAACCGGGTAAGTATATACCTGCTGAGTGCATAATGGGGACGTTATATTACTAACTGTTTTATTACGATGTTTGAATAACATGGTAATAAAAGTGTTTTATTTTTTTCGTCTTTTAAGAGGTGTTTGTGTCGATTTGTTTGAATGTGTAGGCGATTGTGTTTGACTTACTCTATTATTGTTAAAGTTTCTGTTTACGTTACTATTCGTTTCGTTTTGGTTATGAATTGCATTTACAGATTCGTTCCAAAATTGTTCAGCTATGTTATTTCTGGTTTGTCTATAGTTTCTACCAAAACTAGAATGATAACGTCTAGCTAAATTTTTCATCCGTTGTGTTATTCGGACACGTTCGCGTGGTCTATTAAATCGTGGTAATCTTTGGTTATGAACTTCATATGCGTTTGGGTACATCATATTAGCGATGACTTGTAAATTGTTTCTATTTATTGTATTCCAATTAGAACCTATTTTTTCCAAGTAATTCATTTTCCAAGGTTCACAAATTTCACAATCTCTTAATGGACGTCCATGTGGACATTCGTTCATTTGTTGAGGAGCCATTTATATACACTGATATTTTTTCCTCAGTATATAAAAATGGCAGGTTTTGAAGTAACTAATAACAATGTGAAAAAGCAAAGAGAAATAGCTCGTAAAATACCAAATTCTGAAAAAAGAAAAAGGGCGGAAAAGGTATCCAAACTTATTAAAAATATATCTAATCGCAGTTCTTCTGGTTCTGGTTCGGGTAGAAAATCAACGTCATCTAATGAGTCAAATATATCTGTAAATAGAAATAAACCTAGGACTAAATTACCTGAAGGTGGTTTAACAATAGCATTCCGTAAATTAAATATTTCACGTCCCAGTAGTCCTGTTGAACTGGTTGCGATGAAGATAGACAATGCGAATACTAAAAACAGACAAGACTTAGTTCTGAGACTAACAACTAAATTAACTCGAGGTCTCTCGACTTTATCTAGAAGTGAAAAGTCGAGACGTTCGAGGGTCAAAAAGAAGTTGTTGAATGCTATTACTAATAAAAAAATTAATACTACAGATCTCAAACTAATGACTAAAATGAATGTAAATAGTTTGGTAAATGCTTTGGAAAAAGAATTTCCTACTAATTTACCAGTTTATATACCTGAAAATAAGGGGAGTGCTATAAAACCGAAACGACGTTAATAAAATAAATGTTTACGTAAAGTAAATATGGACCCGCGTTTATTTATACCGGGTTTTGCTATAAGTTTATCTAACATACTCGTTACACGGGAGTGTGGTTCACTCGTTCAATCGGCTATTAACGTTCCACTCAGACCACCCGGGTGGGTTTTTGGTCTCGTTTGGCCAATACTTTACGTAACAACAGGACTTGCTTGGTCATGGAGTAAAAGGGATTTACTCTTTTCAATGATCATAGCCTTATGTTGTTCATGGCTTTACGTGTATACGTGTATGAAAAATAAAAAAGCGTCTGCGTTTCTTCTTTTATCGACAACTTGTGTAACGTGGTACCTTGTTACACTTTTATCAGGAAAGACACGAAACGCACTTGTTCCGTTAGCTGCATGGACAAGTTTTGCGACGTATCTTAATACCTACGATGCCTTTGGTAAATAAAATAAAATTTATATTATAGTGTTATAATGTCAAATAAAAAACAACAAATATTAAAAGACCTAAAAGGTAATGCTAAACAGCTTGAAAATAAAATTAAGAGAAACATATCTAAAAAATATAAAAATGATCCAACTTTAACGGCATCTATAAATAAGCTCGATAAGGTTATTTTGAATAAAATTCGGTTAGCGATTAAAAAATTAGAAACCCAAAACGATGAAGCGGTTCCTATGAATATTAATAAACCTTATAGTCCTCTTAGTGCTAAGTTTACACCACGCACAAGAAAGGCTGTTCAAAATGAAATTAATAATCGTTCTAAAATTTCTACACCATTAAAAGAAGCTTATAAATTACAAAACATGCTTTATGGGAAACGTAGATATATGTTTAATAATAAACATCGTTTAGAATCAAACAAAATTGTTCGTGAATTAGAAGAGAAATACATAGCTTCTCTAGGACGAGGGATGGCCGGTGTTGGTCGAGCAAATGCTTTTGGTTCGGAAAAATTGGGATCTACTACCAAAAATTTAAGTTCTTTGTTTAAGAATTTAGGTATTAATAAAGTTAATAAAAAAAATAAAGGAATATAGTAATAAGTATGAGTTCTAAAAAAAAATACGTTTCTAGTCAAAATATGTACGAAAATATACAAAAAAAAATTATAAACACAACTACTAAAATTGATAAAGAACATGCAAAAATTCGTGAATTTATATCTTTGATAGAATTTAGTAAAGAAAAAATTAAAGAATTGGAAAAAAATAAGATAAATTTACAAAAACGAGAAATACAGATTGTGAGTGAAAATGCGTTTAAACGTGCTAAAAGAGCGGTTTATAATAGTAATAATGATAATTCGAAAGCAACGCCACCCATTAAACAGTTGAGTGTCAGGAGAAGAAAAAAATAATTGTTATAAATAAAGATGATGAAGACAAATACTATTTTACTCGCGGTATCTGTCGTACTTGCAACTGCTATTATAATGAACGTTAAAAAAAATGGAACTAAAAAGAATGGGTGTGGGTGTGGGTGTGGTAAATAATATGTAAGTATATATAAATGGGTGGTAAACGACGTGATTCACTACATTTATATATGCTATTTTATGGAATAGCTTTTTTTGTTGTTTTCGGTGCCATAACTACGTTTGTTTTTTCTGCTTGTACAGGAGGAACTATGGATAGTGGAGATTGGGATTGGAAAAACTGTATAGGTAAAGATGATACCGATACCGATACCGATACCGATACCGATACCGATACCGATGACGATGATGCCAATTCTTATATGTACGATGGTAAAGGTGATTTGCTTAAACAAGAGGAAAAATTAGAAGTATCTGAAGCATTCAACAATTTAAAAATAGGTGATCAATTTATTTGTAAAGAAAACTTTCCAAAATATATGGAAGGATTGTCAAGGCGTGATGGCTCAACTGATGACTTTAATGTATTAGATAAATTTAGAAAATCGAGTCATTTGGGGTACGCCCAGTATTTACCTACTGCTCGAATTGCAGGTTCTTGGAAAGAAGGGGTACAAAATATAGGAAGTATTGATAATTGTAAGAATATTACTTTATTAAAAGATAAATTCCATAGGGTATACACACACAATGAAATGGCTCAACATTATGATCCCTATGACAGGATTGACACCTGGAAAGAAAAAGCACTTGAACAAATCAGCAACCAAGAACCAATAGATGATAAATACGTTTTTTATGATAAAGGATGGCATATAACAGATGAGGGATGGAAGGTTATCTACGATGACTTTACAGATTTAGTATTTAATTATGCGAGTACAAAAACTGTAAATAATGTTAAATCTTTTTTGTGTATTCTATATAATTGGACAAAACATACACGACCTGTAACAACCACCGGTGACCTCGGTAAGTCGTATAAAGGTTCTTTAAGATTAATTTTTAAACAAGACACGGAGAATCGTACTGTTTTCTATAGCGAACCTTTTGTTGAAAATAAACACATTATGAACGACGAAGACGCGGGTTATGATGATAAGACGCTGTATTGTATTAAAGCTGAATGGTCGAGTGGATATGAAAATATTGATCTCATGACAGGTACGTATACTTTATGTGAACAAACCAAAGATGCAGATGGGAATTATTCTGATAAAGTACCTGTTGATAATACCAAAGTTGTTTTTGACCCAATTATAGGTCAATTAACTGGTGATGGTACTAATTGGCCTGGTGGGAAAAAGGAAGATCCAGTCTTCTTCGTCGGCGGTGACGGCGACCTCAAAGAATTTAATCATTTAACAGATTTACCCATGCAGAACAACACTATCTGTAATTCTGTGTATGGAAGTTGGAATATAAATAACAATACAAAATCCTGTGTAGATACGGTGGCTCTTACCAATTTCACGACCTGTTGGACTGATGCTGGTGATAACTGTACTGACAAAAAGAATTGTTGTAATCAATATAGTACTCCGAGTGATAGTCAAGAATGTTTGAAATTCGGCCGGGTGATGTATCCACAAGGTTGTGTAGATGAAAATTCGTGTTATGAAGAAATATACAAACCCGGTGAGGGATACACATTGACCATTAAAGATTCGTGCATACTGCCATATGGTATATAATAATTAAAATGTGAGTGTATAATATAAATGTCTAATTCGAATAGAGGGTTGTATATGATATTTACATGTCTTTTTTGTCTTATAATTTCAATGGTTGGTGGTATTGTATGGGGAAATGTATGTACAGACGGAACACTTAATATAGACGATTGGGATTGGAATAGGTGTATAGGGTTAACACCAGCCGACGAAAGTGACAATAACGATAACGATAACGATAACAATAACAGCAATAACAATACATTTATTTCATCAGATGATTGGAAATCTCTTGGTACCGGTAAACATTTTACGTGTACTAAAAATAGCCCGAAAAACAGCGATACTTTATTTCGTAAAGTGGATGAGGATGGTAATGTTCAGGCATATGCTTCTGATGCTATTAAGAAAACGTGGGTTCCTGACGGTTCTAGCATAATGAATTTTCCAGATTGCGAAGGTGTTACTTTGGAAAGAAATAATATTAGGTTACCTCCAATAGGTGAACCTATAAAGTGTAAAACGGGAGATCCGAAAGGACATAGCTGGCCGAACGAACAAATTTATAGAGTTATGGGTACACAAACGATAAGTCACTACCCATCTCATGGAACGGCAGGGAACAAAGACCCAGATTGGCAAGATACGGTTATTAACGTTGATTGTACTGACCTTATGTTAGGTGCGGATGTACAATAGATGATAATTAAAACGTTTTTATACACAAATTTAACTTTGTATATAAAAATGAAGTCTAATACTTTTATTAATTCATATTTTTAACGTATGATGGGTAACGTGCCATCGGTGCATAAGCACCTTGTACAAATAATAAGGCGGTTCCTCCACCAACAACAACAAGTGTTACTATCCATCCCAAGACTGTTTTTCTTAGAATTTTGTAATTTATACCCTTTTTACCTTCTAATAAACCAACACCGACCGTTGCACCTACCTGACAATGTGTGGTTGAAAGAGGCCACCCAAGTCGACTTCCCATAATAATAACACACGCACTTCCAAGTTCAATACACGTCCCCCGACTTGGTGTGATTTTAGTAAGTTTTGTGCCAATTGCATGTAGGATTTTATATCCGTATGTTGCCAAACCAATAACGATGCCAAAAGCACCTAAAGAAAGTATCCAGTATGCATTATCACCAAGATCGTTTTTCTTTTTTGACACTTCACCCGATTCGTATATGGCCCATATAGCCCCGAATGGTGCGATTGAATTCGCGACATCATTTGCACCATGCGCAAACGCGTCACAACACGCCGTTATGATTTGTAGATACCGCATGGATATTTCTGTCCTGTCATCGAATTTTTCAGCGTTTTCGTGTATATTCATAACAGTTTCATCACCTTCGATAATTTCCCTTTTGTCCACGTTTAGAGAATTTTTTATAAAATTATATATACGCACATGTAATGTCGTATTGTTTGATGGTTCACATTTGTCATCACTGATTTCGATTTCATGATTTTCATTATCTTTCATTTCATTTATAAATGTTTGTTCTGCGAGTTTGTGTAAATACGGAACAATTGTTAATGATAATAAACCAACACCACCACCTAAACCAAATGCATATGCAAATGCAGTTTCAATTGGTGTTTCATTAAGTTTTAAAAACTTGGCACCTTTATACACTATAAAAAATACATTAATGCAAACGGTCGAACCCAATAAGATTGGGAATGCATATTTACTTCGGGTAAACGAATTTTCAGAACGAAGAACACTAAGTCTTAAAATATAAAAAAAGAATGATGCGAAAATACCGGAGACGAACGGTGATAAAAGCCAAGATACAACTATAGCGGAGACACCTTTAATATACGGAAACTTATCTGTTTCTTTAGTCCATGTAACACAATTCACACCTCGTGAAACCATGGTCATTCCAATCATACCACCAACACAACTATGGGTTGTACTTACTGGCATTTCTAAATATGAAGCTGTAACTAACCACACGGACATGGCTGCGAGAACACACATACAACCATACATGAGTATAGCCGGATCATCTTCGAAACACGAGTAATCCGCTATACCTTTTCTTATTGTGTCTGTGACATGACTACCCATGAGTAATGCTCCTGAGAATTCAAAAATACCGGCAAGTATGACAGCTGTTTTTATTGAAAGAGCACCTGAACCAACCGAAGATGCGAATGCATTGGCGACATCATTAGCGCCAATACCATATGCAGTTGTAACTGCGAAAAGACCACCGAGACCGACGATCCATTCGTAAGCGTGAAGATCCATAAACCTTATTATAAAATTATAATTTTATTTACAAAGTTGTTATTATACTCAGAACATTTTGGTGATTATTTCATAAAAAAATAGTATATTATAATAGAAATGTTTATATTCTTTACAACATTTGGTATTATAGCTTTGATTGCTATTATATTTTTAGTGGGTTTGCTTATATTGAGTGATATAAGACAAAAAACTTTTAATATGAAGACGTTGGCAAATGATACAAAGGAAAAATTGTATAATTCTGCCACACTTCTTGATTTGAATGAATTTGAAATTGATATAGCGAGAGAAGCTGCATTAAAAATGTTTGGGTGTCCTATTCCTCCTATACACGAAAAGGAAAATGAACACGATCCTAATTTGAAGAAATGTCCAGTAGGGACATCTTTTACTGAAGAAGAAGATTGTTGTACAGTTGATGATATTAGTAAGCTAACTTCTTTTGAACAAGCACTTAAGATTGGTGAAGTGCTTATGCTTGGTTTTATTGTTGATTATATATTTGGTACACTCTTGATCCATCTTCATACTAGTATGAAAACACTAACTGGTGTAAAATTAGCTACGTATAAAAAGGCATTAGCAAAAATTAAAAGTTCTCCTGCAAAGCTTGGTAAGTGTTTAGGAAGTTTCGCGACTCGCGTTTCTGCAAAATTCACTACGACATCGGCTATTCGTGCAGGTGTTCCTGCTACAAAAGTAAGTATTCGAGGTGTTGCGGGAGCGGCTTATCGCGGTATTAGAAGTGCTTCTGCTGCTGTAAAAGCTGGTGTTGTGACTATGAAAGCGGGAGCGAGAGCTGGTGCGTCTGGTGCAAAAGCCGTATTATTTCCAAAAATGGGTGCGAGTGGTCCTTTGATAGTTGCAATGGTAGTTTTTGAAGTTATAAGTTTGACGTTGGATATGACAGATGTACACGGTTACGATACATATACGGCTAATTCTGAAATTATGAAAATGAGAAACGCACTTGAAGTTTCATTGCAAAATAAAATGATAGAAGGAGACGAAGAGGAAGATATTGCTGGAGAAAGATCATATCCGATGACATTCCCATTACTTCATGCGTATCCGGATGTTGTTGATGCGTACATGGAAGAAATTATGGGAAATTCTAAAATATTTCAGGGGGCTTTGGCTAGAATGGAAACTAAGTATATGATAGAATTTCTTATAAATGCTTTAGCTGGTTTATCTGAAGACGGAGCTGAAGATGGTGGAGACGAATTGGAATTGACAGCGGATGCTGAAGACAGTTTTGCCATGGCTTTAGAAGCGGAATTAAGTTATCAGCATTTTGAACGCGATAAGATTATGATGAGAGCTTTCCAAAAATTTGAAGGTGGTAAATTTAAAGAGTACGTGAAAATGCACCGGGAAATGTCTTCGCCGAGTAGACATGGTATAAGTTTATCCGTTAAAGGTGCTGATGAATATAATAAAAGACAGGAGGAAAACCATCTTACATATTCAAATCCTACTATTGAAATTGATGCAGATGATATACCCGACGATTATAAACCTTTAGTTGCTTCTTACTCGAATACGTATCGAGTTCTTGATAAAACAAATCCTGGACCTAAACATAATCCTAACGTGATTGAAAAACGATTAATGAGACCTGTGGTTTTAGCACAACCTTGGGCACCAATAATAAGTTCATGTATAGAGAGAAAGTTTAGTCAGGATTCAAAAATAGGTAAATTAAAAATTGAAAAACATAATTATTTCGCTATAAACCCTGCTGAATTTGGTACAACGTTTGATTATAGTAAAGGTAAATGTAATTATACGAAGGAATATTGTGATAGAATGGGTCTTAAACATGTGAACCGTAGTGATTGTGAATTAAATAAAGGTCAAGAAATTGCCGAAATGATATTTGGTACAACTGTTACGCGTAGTACTATACGTTCATGGGAAGGTCGTATAGATGATTGGAAATCTGGTGATGCAGATAGAATAGCGTTGGCGACGGTTCGTTTAACTGCGGATATTTTTACATTTGGATTATACGGTGTTTTTGGTGAAATGCTTGAACGTGATTTAACTAATTTTGTTAGGAATTGTAAAGGTCGCGGTATAGGTTTAATACCTAGAAAGTGTTCAAAAGGTAAAGAGAAGAAAGGTCTTTTATGTTATAACAAGTGTAGAGATGGGTATGAGAGTAAAGGTTTGATGTGTAAAAAAAGATGTCCGGCTGGAAGTAAGTCTATTGGTTTATTCTGTCACAGTACTTTTCATAATTATATACCGAGCAACAAAAGTTCAAATCCTTTTAATAAAGGCTTTTATGAACGAAAAGAGTGTAGAGATGGGTATAAATATTGTAAGAGTGGTTGGACGTGTCAAAAAAGGGCATTGACTCCACTTTCTCATTCATTAGGACTAACATGGGAGGAAGCGAATAAAAGAAGAAGAGAATCGCAAGGTAGTGAGGAGACCAAATGGCTTAGGAACTCCCCGTGTCCGGAAGGTTTGAAGCTAATGTCTTGTGCGGCGGGTACAGGATATTGTTCTAAAGAACAAAACCTTTATACGAGATGGAAAGGTAGAGCGCCTACAGAGTGTAAGGGTAAATGTTTATTCAATGGTGAAGACCCTAAATGTTCAGAAAAAGGGTTACAGACTGATTGTGAGGGTCAAACGGGGTGTCGATGGGAATCGCACGACGGTATGATTGGGGTTTGTAAAGACAAGTGTAGTGATCATAATAACGATAAATCTGAGTGCCAGCGTCAAGATGGAAATGCGTGTAAATGGGATGGAAGAACAAACCAGAACGGTTTATGTTATAAGAAATGTCCAGATGATAGACCTCGCGGTCGGGGACCTATGTGTTGTAAAGTGACAGAAAAGGGTGGTAATTAAAATATTATATAAACATATACAATAAACATGTCCTGGTTATCAACGGGAATAAAAAGTGGTGGTAATCTTTCTACCGCAATAAGAAAAGCTGATAATTTGGACGATAATTTTTTTAAATCGCTTAAACTTGATTTTAGCGCGGATTGGTTAAAAAATATTAAATATAATGATTTTGATGATGATTTTGTGAAACTTTTAGCTAAGAATGTAAGCACATCGCAATTGGCAAATATATCACCTGAAAATCTTGTACACATGAGTAAGAAACTTGAAGGTGATAAACTTACAGATTTTACTAGGAAACTTGATTCTGATACACAGGAAAAGTTATTTAAACAATTAGATGCTAATGGAGATTATGTATTTGCTAAAAAATTGGGTAATTCTTTCGAAAACACGGATGATCTCAATAAATTGATGAGAAAATTTCCAGATGGTTCAGAAATGAAAAAAGCCCTTAAAGGGGCAAAAAAAACCGTCAATAAAAATGCAGACGCCGCCAAAAAATTATCCAAGAGTCAAATTAAAGATCGAATCAGTTTGACAAAGGCGACCTCATCAGAATTTGCTGATCCGAAAAACACAGAAATTATGGAAAAAGGCGCAAAATATCAAGGGAGTGTTAACCAAGAAAATATTCAAAGATACGCGGATGATTTAGGTGATAGTGAATTGGCAAAAAATCTTAGCAAAAGAAATGATACGGTAAACATTTATAACTCGAAACCTATGAAAAGTAGTATGAAGAAAATAGGTCTTGTGGGTATCGGTGCTCTTGTTGGTGTAATGATAATGTACGGTGAGGCTAATCCTTTTAAAGCTATTCGAAAGGCAGGTGAAGACCTTGGTAAAGTCATGAGAGTTGCGAAGGATGCTGCTATATCAACTGCTAAAGCTGCAGGCGATACCGTCGGTGGTTTAGCTAAACTTATATCATGGATTACTAAAAATGCGCACATTCCTATTGTTGGATCTATTATATGTGTTGTTTTAATGCTTGCAATGTATGCATATTCATCTTTTTCTAAATGATATAATTAAAAAATACGATTAAATAAATAAAATTAACTTTTGAAAATATAAGGTGTTTTAAATATCTTTTCAAAATTTAAATAGTTGTTAAAAGTAAATGGATAATAGTGGTTCGGCTATTGGATTTTACGTTATTAGCGTATTTATAATGATAATTATATTGTTTTATATGAACAGTACCATTATATTATCGAATGTAAATGTAGACGATACTGTTACTGAAAGTAATGAAACGGATGTAGGCGGTGGTATAAAATTATCAAATTACACAACATCTATAAACGGTGATGGTAAAACTAACCCATCTGTGCATTATTTAGATAGACACAACGTGACGTGTGGTAAGAGACCAATAAACGGTTTTGTATTGGTGAGTAGTAGAGATACGTCTGAAGCCCCCGAATCGACTATATATTACGATTATGATTGTTTAGATAAAGAGGATGAGAAAGATGAGTTTAATTCTAGTAAAACAACGTCTTATATGTACGAAAATGTGAATGATGATCATAATGATGTGCGTAACTTGAGTCACCACACTATATCGTGTAGTACTAATCCTCTTTTACGATTTCAACTCAAAAAAATTGATGAGGGTGATAATAAAGACAAGGTATATTATAAATACGAATGTGGTGATACGTTGGGTGTATCTTGTGAAAATGAATATACTGATTATATTCAAACAGAGGGTAACAATTTTGATTTATCTAAGCACAGAGTGTATTGTAAAGATGATAAATTTCTTAGTAGTGTTCAGATGGAGAGAAAAGTAGATGACAACGATAATGAAGTAGAACGTATACGGTATAAATATAGTTGTTGTAAATACGGCGACGACGATACTGACGATGATACTGACGACGAATAAAAATATAATGTTAATATAAATGAGTGATTATTTTACATTTTCATCTCACGTATATGTTTTTTTTATAATATTAGCAACTATATGGTTTGCATATTTTACATGTACTAATGGGTCTTATGATATGGCTAATTTTAGTTTAAAAAAGTGTGTGAACATAGGATCTTTTAAAAACGAGGAAACGGATACTGACGACGATACTGACGACGATACTGAAGACGATACTGAAGACGATACTGGTAATGATTTTTATACAGGTGGTAGTAGCGATATAATTCGAGATGCTAGAGATTATCAAAGTATTATTAATAATAAAAATATATGCGGTGTAGATTATTATGAATATAGTAAAATTTTAGATAAATCAACTGCTAAAATTGCATCATTAGCAGGTAAACGGTGTAATGCTATTAAAGATAAAGCATCCTGTGCGGGTATATGTACTAAGAAAAATGAAACGACAGTGGAATGTGACAAAATGAGTAAAGAAGATTGTGATAAAACCACAGGAGACTATAAGGATTGTGAATGGGATACTAGTAGTACATCGGAGCTCTTTACAAAATTTGAGCAGGGTGATATATCGTATTGGAATTTTAACTCAGACTATAAAAAAATTAAATCTGAAGAATTGTGTAGATGGTTTAACGATAGTACAGAAGTTGAAGATAATAAAGTTACTGGTATTAGAAGAATCAAAGACGACGGTGAAATTAGTGATTTAATGCGAGATAATGTATACGTACCATATTATATAAACGAAGATTTACAGGCTTTTATAAGAAAGGATGGAGAAGGTCATAAAGATAGACTTAATCTTGCAATACAAAGTTGTGATGATATAAATAAAAAACTTTTGAATAATAATGAAAGTAGTGTGAACAGAAATTGTATGGGTATAGGTTTAAGAAGGTTCGACGATTTTAATATTGTAGGAGATGCTGTTAATAAACCACCATTCGGCGGCTCCTACGAAGGAGGAGGAGGAGGATTAAATTTTTTTGCTATATCGGGATCGTATTTGGGACAAGGAAAAAGTTTATATTGTGATAAAGATCATGAAGATCCTAATTCAACAAGAAACTGTCTTAAACATTTAAAAAATGGAGAGACAAAACATAAGGTGACCAGTTCGGACGAAATTATAACAGTGTTAAAAAAGTCTGATAATTATTCACTATATCTTGAAAAAGAAATGACAGCAAGTGATAAACAAGAAACAGTTTTTTATAACCTTCAAAGTTACGATTATGGACTGACCGAAGACATGAAGGCTGTAAGAATTGACCAACAGTCTAAAATGGCGTTACAAGATGCTTTATGCGAATGTAGGAAAAGTAAAACGTGTCGATATGTAGGTATAGATCCCTATAACTCTCTAAATTTTCATTTATTGGGTACTAATCCAATTAAACCAGGTGGTGGTTCCGCAGAACTAATATCGTTACTGACATATAATACGGGTTATTTTATAGATGTTAATCATAGAGACGGTATGTTTATTAGTGGGGTTAGTGGTTACGCAGGTAACGAGTGTGTTACAAACGACGACGGCGACTTCGAAAAAAATTGTATTATAACCGGACATGGATATTGCGCAGGAAGTTATTTCGAAGATTATTTATGATTTAAACTAGGAAATTTTAATTATATAATAGGTATATTTTAGACATATTTACTATATAATCACAAACCCTAACGTAAAGTAACCCTTATACGTAAATATCACCTTCTTTTATTAGTAAGAGTATCAGGGTATATAAAACTATTAGTGCATAGACAATTGCTTCCATACTACAGGCGAAACGATGTGATAATTTAATTGGTGA
>CEOU01014263.1_pt1 | contig 19456 bp, 28 predicted proteins | sample 530731 | NCBI WGS metagenome assembly CEOU01 (sample SAMEA2620894, study PRJEB7988) | marine metagenome | isolation source: saline water (ENVO:00002010), including
TTGGTTAAAATTGTACTTCTTCTTTTTCTAGTAAAAGTTCAACTAAGTTTTGAATGTTGTCTTGTACTTTATGTAAAGCCTTTTGAACATCTCTTGGAGTAAGATAGCCGTGTAGGTTATCTTCGTTTATTCTTGAGAGGTTATGTCTTTGAATAGCCAACTCTTTTAATAAGGCTTGCTTAGTTAATTCTGAACTTTCTTGGATATCTAAAGAACCAATTTTAAGGTCGTTTTTAGCCAATAGGTTAGAATTGATTAGTGATGTAGTTTGTATTGATATGTAGTTTTCCATAATATGTAGTAAGTTTTTTTGGTTAATGTTATTTGATTATGTAATTAGTAAAAAGGGTTTTTTTATCGCTGTAAAGAGTAAATGTTAATTTTTTTTAACTTTTTTATAATTTTTTTTAACATCTATTCATCGTAGTCAAAGTGTACTTTTTCTATCCACTCGTCTATTTGATTTAAATGTTTGTTATATATGTTAGCCATTACATAGTTCCCTTTTTGTTTTGCTTCATCAAATTTAAATAAGGTTGCTTGGTATTCCTTATGCAAGTTGCCCATTTGTGCATTTATTTGTTTCTGTGTAGGATAAGCCATATTAACTATTCATTAAAAGATTTTCTACTGCATTACCAAAGCCAACACCTTCGTAAAGTGTAGCACCGTAATCTGAATCCTGTAATAATTGAAATACAGGATTTTTTAAATCCACAGTTAAGTGAATGTTATAGGGTTCGCCATCTAATTTAAATGAAGCCCTAAATATGTTGCCTTCTAATGAATAAGAAAGCGTGTCTAAGCCATAGTTGGCTGACTGTACTTTTATGTACCTGTTATAGAATGTATTTTTGTCCATAGTAGTAAGTATTAAGGATTAATATTGTGAAAAGCTAACAACAAAATCATTAGCGTATGCCCCTAAACGATAAGCATTGTCGTGACTATCTAATGAATGACCAACTGTTATTAGTCTGTCGGAAATATCATTAGCATTTGCCATTGCTTGTGCTGATGAATCTCCATCTTGAATTAGATTGTGTGCGATTGCATTTAAAAGAACTTGATGACAAAAATCTCTGTCGTTTAATAAGTCCCTTGCGATTTGTCTCCTTTGTGAGTGAGTGATTGTAGTTCTCATTGTAGTAAGTATTTATAATTGGTTAATTTTTTTTTAGTTATTACGAAGCCACAAATTGTGTAGCTCTTTTTCTTTTGCTCTAGCATCCACAATTTTTGTTTTAGTCTCAGCTAGTTTTGTTAATAGTTCGTTATGTAATTGTTCTAAGCCAACAAGTTCTTGACTGTGTTTTTCTATGAGTTTTTCTAAGCTTGTTTTCATAATTTATAGTAAGTGTTTTTAAGTTAGTATTATAAAGGTTTTGGATAAACTGTTTCTTCCATTAAAGATATTAGATTTTGTAATTTATAAATTTCTTTGTTAAGAGATTCTTTTTTGTGTGTATCTTCTAATCTTTCTTGAAAAGTTTGCTTTGCTCTTTTTGTGTTGAGTCTTTCTATCTCTGCTTTTAAAACTGAGATTTGGTTTTTAAGAATTTTGTTTGTATTTTCCATAATTTGTAGTAAGTTTTTTTATTAAGGTTATTTGATTATGACTTTAATAAAATAAACAAAGTCGTCCCTGTAAAGACTTTTTGTCAATTTTTTTTACTTTTTTTGACCATAAAAAAACCCCCTATTCCTAGAAGGTTTTAAAAGATGCAGGATTGTGAGGGTTTTACTCAGGATTCCTGCGACCTTGAGGGAAATAGGGGCTTGCCCTTGCGATAACCCTTTAACGAAAATCTACATAGGCTCTACATTAAAGCCTAAACTTACTCTGTTGCATTTACTGCCTACACAATGCCAATATAAATCTGTACTAGGAATTTCAAAAGTATTTTCATTCCAACCTTTCTTTTCCCATTTGGTTACAATCTCTCCTGTGTTGTTGTCTAAATATCTAAAGAAAGATTTATTGTCTTCATCTGCATAGGATAAATAAGTTCTTCTGCCTGCTCCATCAGAGTTAGTATGCCAACCCATATATCCATTTTTAGGATAATGAAAAAATCCTGTTACTAAAATGCGTGCATTAGGATGTGCTTGTATAATAAAATTTTCAACTGTCGCACAGAAATCTTTGTCCCTTGCCCTTATGTGTTTAAAGTTATAATTATTTTTTAACCTTCTTGCTCGCATAATGTTTGAATGTTCTGTGATTATTTCCTGTAATCTTTTTTCTGATGTTCTTTCATCAATATCAAAATCTGATTCATCATAAAAATTATCACATCCATTTTTTATAAAATCAAATTTACCTGAATTTAATTCTAAATGTTGTTCTAAGTAATTGTACAAGTTTTGATATTTAGTTATCGCCATAATTTATTCCTTCTATTCTACATTTTGTTTTGTTAAATACTTTCATAAATTCATCTTCGCTAATTACAAAAAATAATCCTGATTGGATTCCCATTCTTTTTAATTTATGCAATCTATTTTTACCATCTATTAATCTGTACTTTTTATTGTAAGGGTTCTGAACATTTTTTGCTACTACCATTGGAAACCTATAATCTGCACATTCATATCTTAGGTTATTTCCTTGGACTCTTTTTGTGGCAATATCTTCAAATTTTATTATTTCTAAATTAGGTATGTTAAAATCTTTTAAAGATAATCTGATTGGATAATTATTTATCGTCCATTCATTTAAACATTCGTGCTTACCATTTATAGCCACTTACTTGTCATTGCAGTTGTTAATGTTGTTTGATATAACATACAATAGTAAGGATAAAATCCTGTATTGGCATTCCAATTATCAGGACCACCAATCATATCAATTTCAAACTTTATTTGGTTTGCACTTGTTCCTGTACCTGAAAAAGCAAGTGTGGTTCTAAAGTTAGGTCTTCCAACCCAATTTTGGTTATCACCTCCACCACCTCTTATTTCGTGCTTATGTAATGAATTGCCTGCACCATCACGAATGTAGAAATCCCAACCTTCAGTTGTTCCAACATCGTCACCTCCATCATCACCTGTATAGATACCTTGATAGCCAAATTCTAAAACATAAGTGCCATCATTTTCTATTGTTATAGTATCTGTTGTAGGATTAAAGGTAAAGTTTTTGTTAGTACCACCTGCAACAGGATAAGTATTATGTAAAACATCAAATGCAGTTTCATTATTACTACCTTGTACATCTTGTGATTCACCAATAGTTCCTATTCCAAAATTGCCACCACTTATAGGTTGTCCACTTTCTGCTACTAATGCATAAGCACCATAGTTGGTATGGCTTGAATAAAACTTTCTAATTGGGACTGTTGCCACATCAGCGTTACTCCAATTAATATCAAAAAATGCTACCTCTTGTGCCTTTAATAAATATTTAATATCGCTTGCACCTACTAATGTTGATGCAAATCCTGAAACTGCACTCTGTGTTGGAATTAAACTATTACTTGGACTGCCACCACCCATAGCAGTATCGGTAGAAACTTGCGAGAGCTTAGATGTAGGGATTGTATTATCTCTAATTTTTGCACCTGTTACACCTTGGTCTGATGTATTTGCATCTGCAATGTTGGCAGTCTTTATAACTGCACCATTTAACGATGCGTTTTGAACTTGTCCTATAAGTTTGGCACTATCTACTTTACCTGAAGCAGTAAGTCCACAAATGCCATTGTTTGCATTAAAGCTACTTACAATGTCATTGACCTTTTGTGCCATCGTAAGCAAGTCTGCCCTTGCATCTTTTGGCTTATCTGTTGATTGATTTAAATTGTCTGTTGGTACACTACCTGATGGGAATGCTGTCATATTAATATCCTCTTACTATTACATCAATGGTAGCATCTGCAAGTGTACTGCCATTGTATATTTTTATTGTTGGTGCTAATTTGCTATTTACTGTATTTGTTTTGCTTATTATTTCTATGTTCCTGTTGCCCCCTGCATTGACTACTGAAACTTGTATTGTTGTAATGTTATTAAATTCTTTTTGTAAAGGAATGTGTATGTGTCCTGTGCCGACCCTATAAGATGAATCCAATGTGCTTGTGTCTATGTTTAACAATGTTTCTTCTGTTTGTTTTCCATCTAATAAAATGCCTAATGCTAGTAATGTAGCATTTACTCCTGTAACAGTCGTTTTAGTTTTTATTGCTTTAGCATCTACTGAGCCTGATGGCGTAAAGTAAGAGCCATAATCAGAAGCACTATATGGTTGTGAAGCTGAACTTGTGCTAGGTACAATCGCTACTTGGTGTGTAACTGTACCCACTTGTGATGACTGAATTACAGGTCTGAATGTTAAAGTAGTTCCAAACTCAAATCCATTTGTTTCATATACCATAGTTTCAGAAGCAAAGCCCCATTCGTTCCAATTATCCCAAGTGGTAGTTCCTAAATCTTGCCATTCAGCACTAGAACCTGCATTTGATGTTAAATCTCCTGCAGTATCTACGAAAGCAGTCGATGTAGTTCCTACTGTAAGCCATCCTAAAAGCCTTGGGTAGTAAGATGCCAATATTTCAAAATTAGGATTGTCTGTTACTATTCCTTCCGTAAAAGTTGATGCTTCGCTTTCATTGCCTGATGTGTCAACTGATTTAATCCTAAAACCATAAGTACCTGCTGAAAGAATTGTAAAATTATAAGGCGATTCTGTAACTATACCTTCGTGTAATGATGTCATATTATCGTATGTCTCATTTACATTGCTAGAAAATTTTATTTTTACTCCTGCAAAGTCAGGGTCATTTGGTGGTACAAATTCCAATGAGCGTGTATAGTCTGCTAATTGGTCATAATGGAATCCTGTTGGTCTGTTTGGCTTTGTTGATTTACCTGCTACCTCGTGTTCTAAACCTGCATCTGACGGATACCAAGTTGACCTTCTATCGTTTGGATAAACTGCTCTTACTTTAACAAAGTAAATGCCTGTATTAACATCGTTTGTTGAATTTACAGGACTAATAAAGAAAGTTGTATCGTCTGTTGAAATAATACTAAAACCTGAATCGCTTTGTTCTTTATAGGCTATCTCATAATGATTTACATAACCAAAATTAGGAGCAGACCAAGTTGCTTTTATTCTTTCTATAATTGTTCCATCTTTACTAACAAGCAAATCGCTACTATCTAATGCAAGATTGCTAGGTGGAATTGCAGAGTTAGGGTCAGGCAAATTCGTGGTTGGTGCAGAAGGTGGTGTATTTACATCAAAAGAATAAACAGATGAATCATATTCAGTAGCAGTAATTTTAACCGTGTCTTCTGATAGTAATTCAACTGATGAAACTCTAAATAGTTTGCCTTCTGATAAGCTACCACTATCCCACCCAACAGTTGAGTGTTTGATTCTAACAACATCCATTGCTTCTAATGCCAATGCTTCTAGTGTAGCAGTAAAAGAAACTGACCATTTTAAACGAGTTTGTTTTAATAAATGTTGTGATAATAAATCTACTCTTTGTTGCTCGTTAGTAAAAGGCATCATTACTTCTTGTACTAACTGCCTATTGTTATCGTCAGCTAAAAAATTTGTGCCTGTTGTAATAGAAATATCCTCATCGTATCTGTTGTTTTTATTTCTAAAGCGTGCTTTAATTTTGTTTTTATAGTTTCTTACTCCTGAACCTGCTATTGTCCATTCGCCAATGATGTTAGATTTATCGAAAGTAAAAACGGATATTTCAGGCTTATCGATAACGAGTTTATACTTATCTGAAACGACCAATGTACCTCGACAACTTATAAGTAATTTTCTTAATGTGCTTATTGCTTCTTCATCAGGGTTTACCACACCATTGCAAGTAAACCTTTTTTGACCTGTCATATCATTACCTGCCTCATCTACCAAGGTAAGAGTTCTATCATCGCAATAATTAGCAGAAGTAATAAAAGATTGTAAATCAATGTCATCGTATGGAATCCCTCGTCCGTAAACTGTGTTTGTCAAAAAATCTAAAATACATAATGCAGGATTTTCAGACCATTCCCAAGTTGCAGGATTAGTCTTACTATGTGTTGCATTAACAACTGTTTGGTTACTGTTAGCATTAAGCGTGCCTGATGTAAGTTCTTCTATTTTTAAATTTTGATATTCAACAACAATTTCGCCTGTTGTAACTGTACTTCCTACAACGCTAAGATTTATATCGATAAAGGAATGAGACAATGTAGTTGTGTTATAAGTTCCGTTGATAGAAAAATATCCACTATCGTCAATGTCCACAAAAGTGCTAGATGTTGTTTCATTAGTAAACTCTCCTGTGTCATTACCATCTGATAAATCCCAAAATGCTTTTGCAGTTCCACCTGTGGTATTCTTTACAACTCGTGCCTTACCTGTTACCCTATAATAAACACCTTCTTTTAATGCATTTATTCTAAAATAAGAACCATAACCTCCAACGCCACCTGTTCTAGCGACTCGCATTGTTAAAGTGTCTGTGTCTCGATTGTAAGAATAAGATGATGTTTTTGTATCTACATCCTTATCGTGTAATGAAAATTTTATGTTAGATACATTTATCGCTTCTCCATCTCCAATAAAGAAATTAATGCCTTGTAAATTGTACTGAGTTGGGTTGTCTTCTAAATCAATCGTGAAAGAAAAATCACCTGTGGTAGTTATATAAGCATTCCCACCATCAGGTGTCCAAGAACCTCCTCCTGTTGTTCCCTGTGTTGGTGCAATAGGAATGAGATTTGCCCCTGTCGTTGTTAGAGAATTAACAGTTCCTGAAATAGTCAACAATGTATGGTCTGCTTCACTTGCATATACTGTTCTGCTTGTAAGCATACCGATTCTAATTTCAGAACCTGAATTGTTTACTACATTAAAACTGTCACTTGTAGCACTAAATGATGTTGGTGTTCCCAATCTTTCAAATGGTGTTCCTAAAGTAGTTGGCGTATATGTGCCTGTATCGTTAGGATAATGTCTGTGCCAAATTCTAAGAGTTCCATTATTAATATCAGGATGTCCGTCTGCTTCTGATATTAAGGTTGTATATTGTGTGGCTCCAAAAGCAGGTGCTGAAGCTGAAATATTGCTTCCATTTGCTACTGTTATTGAACCACCATCATCCCTTCTTGGGTCGTAAACTTTCTTACCTTTTACATCTGCAGTAATTGTTGGCAAACCTGAAGCAAAAACATCTTTGTCATAATCTAATTGTGTTACTAAATATGCAATTCCATTTCCTTTAAAGTTTGGAGTCCACTGTGCAAAGTTTTGCATTACTGTATTAGCAGTTTGATTTTGTGTTCCCACTTGTAAGTGTGTTGTTACTCTGCTTGCCAATGTAGGTGTAGTTGATGTGTCTGTACTTAATCTGTCATTTAAATAAACATTTTCGACTGAATCTATTTCGCCTTCAGACAAGACCATACATCTTAAAAGTTTTTCATTTTCTGCTCCATAAACTGCCCTAAATTCAGAACCTCCAACTCTTGCTCTTCCATAAATTACAGGTATAGGTGCGACATTACTTGTGTTATTAAGTTTTAATCCGTGCTGAAAGTTCATTGCCTCAGGCTCAGGTGCTAACCTTTCCATCACTTTACCAATTAAAAAAGAAAAAAGAAATTGTTTAACTACTTCTTTCCCTGCTAAATATTTAAGACCTGCTACTAACCAATTTGGCATATTATTTGTGAACTAAAGTGAATACCTTATATGACTTATTTTCCAAAGACGCTACTAAATTATTGTAAAGGGTAACTTCTACAACACCATTTAATCTGCTACTAACAAAGTGACTGCCTGTAAATACATAACAACATTCATAGCCATCATTCTTTGCATACAAAACATCTCCTGATTTTATGGTGAACAAATCAATTTCCATAAATCCAATATCGTTAAATACTTCTAATGTTTCTTCGCTTTCACAAAGTTCTAATGCCCTTTCTGTACTATCTACATTATGCGTTTCTTTATGCCATTGATAATAGTTAGTGTCGTAAATAGAATCTATTGACCCAAACACTAAAGCAGTACAATGAGTTTCTCCCCAAACAAATTTTTTACCTATCTGACTTTCTAGGTAATTTGTTAACCTTATAACATAATCATTTGGCGTAATCGCATTAAGTTCTTCAGCACTCATTTGTCAGGCACATACCCCCATATAATTTCTTTGTCAATTTGCCCCCATAGCTTAAAAAAATCATCGTTTGGATAATAGTAATTATGTTCCAAATGATTTGTATGTCTGCTTGGTTTTCTCTCAAAGTCTGCTAAATAACTTGAAGCATTTATACTAACTGTCGAAGTGCCTTCGTTGGGGTTATCTGTAATGCTTGGGTTGTTTATTCTACCCCTAAATATACAAACAGGGTTGGCGTAAATAGCATCATCGTCTGTTATTAATGCTCGCTGAACTTCTACTTCCCTATCAATGTAATCGTAACTTAAAATTTCTGATATTTTTGTTTGGTCAATTCCTGACATAGAAATTGTTATGTCGTTAATTTGTAAATCGCTTGTAGTTTTTATTTCTGAAATATTTAATAAATGCCCACTTGCTAAATATGAATTACCACCATATGAAAGATTTTTGTGAAACTCTGTTATAAAAATATCATATGTTGCACCGACAGTATCCGTTAAAACAATATGAACTAAATGTGCAGTATGTAACTGCCCTGTTGCTAATTGTGTTACCGATGTTCCTGCTAGTGTTCTCATTAATAAATTACTTGCGTTCCTGAATTAGTTACCACTTCAACAAATTCGACTGAGAAATTTGCATTATTTGTAGTTGGTACATTTGCATCTAAGTTATCACTTGCCAAAGAAACTGTAAATACAGGCTCAAAATAAATAATATCATCAACTGCAACACTATTTACTATGTTAGGATATGTTGTGACAGTTACATCGCCAACTGAATCTGAATCATAATCTTCGCAAGCAATGTAAACTTTTGAACTGCTACCAATTCTAAAGTAATCGCCTTGTTTGATTACGCCTGTTTGATTTGCTACAAAGTTTTTTATAGTAAGTTGATTGCCTGCAGTAAGATTGTTTTTTGCTCTTAACTGCAATGACGATTGTGTATTTAAACTTCCTCTTGGTTCTTGGTTAGGAAGGGCGATTGTAAACCTTCCATATCTTCCCCTTTGTTTTATCAGAAAAGTCCATATAGGTGCAAATTCGTCCCTTGAAAGTGGTGCGTAGTTAAACGATATGCCCCATCTCTGACCACCTTTATCAGAAGCAGTTCTATTTAGTGCTTGTGTTATCGAAACTTGTGTTTGTGCAATAGAGGATAAGTCGTAACTTATTGGTGCTACACTTTGTGGATAATCTGTTGTAAAATTAGTATAGTTAGGCATTTATTCCTTGTCTCCCTTGTCTGTTTAATGCTTGGTCTATCATTCCGACAATCATATTTTGTCTTTGTGCTAATTGGTTGTCAAAACTATTTGCGTCAGTTGCTTGAACATTAAAGTTAACAGTAACACCTCCACCGTCCATTTTATGGTTTGGTATAATTTTGCCTGACTTTCTAGGTACAAACATTTCTACGCCACTTTCTCCAACCAAGTAAGGCTTTCCTGCTTTTACTGCCCCTCCCATATTTTTTAAAGGTGGATTTTTAAAAAAGTCTGCGAATGGATTTGTGACTGTGCTTGGATTCTTTAACACAGTTCCTGCTCCAACTGCACCTGCAGTACTTGGTGATGAAAATAATGCACCTGAGACTGCATTTAATATTGGATTTACTACTCCCTTTTGAATTATGAGTCTTTGTATTTGACTTAATATGTCGCTTACTAAATCCCTAAAGCTAAGTTTACCTGTATTAACAAATTTTTGTATTGCATCTGTCATACCATCGCTTGCTTTTTGCATTACGCTTTTCATTTCTTCAGCTACAATAGTTGTGTCATTGCCAATTTCTTTTAATGCAGTTTTGGCTTCGTTAACTAATGAACTAAATACTGATGGCTTATCTTTCTTGCCTTCTTTAAATTTATTTGACTTTGGTTGATTTGCTAAAAAATCTTCAAATGGATTCTTAAATGGTGTCGCTGATAGTTCTTTAATTTCTTGACCTAAAAGTTTTGCTCTTTCGATAGCACTATCAAAATATTCCAATGTAGGTGCAGTCGCTTCTTCAAATCCACTTTTTAAATTTGCTATACCATCGTTGATAGTTTTAAAGACATTTGGAAATGCAAGTGTTAGTTTTTGTATTTGGTCTGTTACAAAAGTAATTGCAGTCAGTAACATTTTTTTAATTACATTGACTATGCTTGTAAATATTTCTGCAACTTTATTGTATAAGCCTATAAAAAGATTTTTTACTGTTACGACAAAATCAACAAACTTAGGAATAACATTTTCCCTAAATGAGTTTACTAGGTCTCCAATAATTACCCTTATTAAGTTAAAAGTATTTTTTAGGTATTCAAGGTAAGGGTCAAGTAGGTCAAATTTTTTCATTAACAATACAATCCCTGTAACCAATGCTACAACGCCTGCTACAATAAGCCCTATCTTTACCCCTACTACAATTAAAGGAGCTCCTATAAGTGTCATTACACCTGCTATGGCAGTTATTGCGAATGCTAATTGACCTGCCACAAATACTAAGCCTGCAAATAGTGCAGTAACTAAGCCAACAGGAATAGCGATAGACATAAATGATGCAATAGCATCTTTGTTTCTCGAAATAAATCCTGCAAGTGCATCAACTATTGGCTTTATGTAAGTATTTGTTAAAACTCCAAATTGAATTGCTACTGCCTCAACTGCTGACTTTAGTTTGAATAACGAACCTTGTAATGTGTTGTCCATTATATTTGCCATTGCCTGTGCAGAACCACCTGAAGCATTAAACTCATCTGTAAGTCTTGAGAGTTTTTCTGAATTTTCTGCAAGCGTAATTAAACTTGCTTGAGCCCTTCTATCGACAAGTTGTGTGGCAGTTGCAGTTTTGTTGGCAGAACTATTAACTAATTCAAATGCTTCGCTAAGTGATATGCCTTCTGCATTTAACCTAATAAAGATAGTTCTTAAATCTGTACCTGCTTTTGACGCATCTGTGCCTACATCAACAAGCGTAGCAATCATTGCAGTTGTTTCTTCTAAAGTAAAGCCTGCTATACGAGCATTTACTTGTGCATTTGCCATAGCACTAGCAAATTTTTCCAAGTCCAAGGCAGATGAACTAAATGACTTAGCCATTACATCTGTTATTCTTGTCATCTCATCTGCTTCTAGTGCAAATCCTTTCATTGTGGAAGCACCAACCCTAGCAGACTCGGCTAAATCTTCCCCTGTTGCCAAGGCTAAATTCAGCGTGGATGCAGTTACTTTATTAATTTGGTCAGGCGTTAGACCTAACTTTGAAAAGTTTAGTTGTAAATCTGAAACTTGAGAGGAGGTAAATCGTGTTGTTGCACCTAAGTTCTTTGCAGTTCTTGATAGCTCTGCGAATTGTTTGGTAGTTGCTCCTGAAATAGCTTTAACTTTTGCCATTGATTGCTCGAATGAGGCAAATGTCTTAACTGATGTTGCCCCTAGTGCAGTCAAAGGAGCACCCAATCCTATCCCTATTGATTTACCAATAGAATTAGCACTCCTTCCAAAAGCATTTAGCTTTCTCTTTGCCCTATTTAAATCGTTAACAAAGTCTTTAGTCTTTGCTACGATGTTAATATTTAAACTACCTAAAATTGTTTTAGCCATAATACATCTTTAACATACCTGCAAATTTTTGCACATCGCTTAAAATATCTCTTTCATATCTCTTTTCTTTAGGCATAAAGTCCTCAATTTTATAAGGCTTGCCTTTCTTGCCTCTATTGACTTCGGCTAATATGTAACAGATTTGTGCGAAACGATAATCCTTTCTCCTTTCTAATTTGTTGTAAATATAATCGAATGCTTCGAGTTCATTGTATTCTAATTTTAAAAATTCTTCTTTAGATAATCCCCAAGCAATTTTGGCTAAAGCGATTTGCTCTAGCCATTGTCTTTTTTTTCCGATGTTTCTCCTGTAAGTCCACTTTCAGCCATAGCCTCTTTTATTGACTCTGCTAACTCTGCCATTGGAGGTAAGTCGTTAGCGTGGTCTAGTGGGTCTCCTTTAAGTCCTAGGCAAGCACAAGCTAATGATATTGAACTAGCTATTGGTTTGCTATCAAACTCAGCTATGCTACCTCCGTTTATTTCAAAAAGCATTATAGCCTTGTTATCGACTACGATGTCTTTTTCTTCACCTTTATATTTTATTTTTGCCATAATTTATTTCCTTTAATTTTTTTTAATTTATTTGTGTTATATTAGATGTAAGTTTGATTGTTATTTCTTTTTTAATTACATCATCAATAGCGAAAGTATCTGCTACATTTATAACTATTCCTGAAGCCTGAAAATAAGTAGTGTCATCAGGTGTGGAATATTGAACATAGATTGTAGTATCGTTTGTTAATAAACTTTCAAAAGTGTGTGGCATATTTGATGAATCAATTTGACTTTCATCAACATATCCAAGTGTCGTAAAACTCAATTCGCCTGTATCTACCAAAGCACCGTTGTACTTTTTAATTCCTAAATCAGTATTAATGTTTGTTATCTCATAACTGTCTTTGGTTATGCTTGGTAGTGAAATATCAATAATGTCAGTAAGAGTTACATATGTACCATTTGCAGATGTTGCAATTCTTACTACTGTTCCGTATGCTTTTTTTGCCATAATTTTATTTAATACTTTTTAATGCCAAGACGAAGGGGTTTTACCCCCTTGTCTAGCAAAGTTGTTAAGCCTTGGTTACTGCACCTGAGACTTTAATTGTAATAGTTGCTGAAAGCTGACCATCGATTGGAGCTTCTTGCTCGAAACCTGTTACGATTCCGTTGAATGTTAGTACTGTTGCACCTGTGTCTGCATAAGTAATTTTAAAACCTGTATTTGTTGCATCAGCGACATCATTAGGTGTCTCAGCTAGGGTTCTAAAATTAGTGTGTGCAGTATCGTCAGGGTCATAGTTTACTGTAATAGATACCTCGCCAAAATCGACAAGACCACCTATGTATTTTCTGATTCCACTATCTCCGTGACTTGTAACTTCGATTGTGTCCTTAGTTACAGAAGGAGGAGACAAATCAGTTATGCTACCAAGTGAGTCATATGTTGAATCGACTCCGTGTTGATAGCTGAATGTTAATCCATATGCTTTTTCTGCCATAATTTTATTTTATTATATATTTTAAGGATAAATCTAACGACCTAATCCATAGTTTATTGTTATCTTCATATGCGTCAAACTCATTAGAGGTATCGGCATAAGCCATTTCAATAGTCGAATCCAACAAGATGGATTGTCCTACAAAAATTGTTTTAAAAGTATTTATATTTGAATCAATAGTTGCTAGTGAGTTGCAAAAGAAATCAAACTCCACAACCATTCTCCCATTTGAAAATCCACCACCAAATTCAGTTTCAGGTGTGTCGTCTTTCATAGTAAAGATAGAAAAGTTTGCATTACTAAGTGACTGCCTTTGTGGTGCTTGTATTGGGTAAAACTCAAACGCAGAATCAAATTGGTTTTGAACTGTGCTTGATTGTAAATATGTTGCTAGTGCTTTATAAGGTGTCATCTGAATCTCCCAATTATGTTTTTCATTTCTCTTATAAAGTATTTTCTTGCAGGCTCTTTTTTTCTTTTAAAAGATGCCATAGCAAATCCAAAACTTTTTGCTCCACTTAGTCTTTTACCTTCTGCCCCTTTATTACGACTAGGGTTAAGTGACCAAAATTTGACATAAGGATTTTTTTCTGCCCCTTCTATCCATTTTGCACCAATCATAGAATGTATGCCACCTCGGTTTCTAGGGGTTCTTACTTTTTGCCTTAGGTTTCTTTTTAGGTCACCTGTATCAACAGGAGTTGAACTTTTTAAATCTTGTAAGAAAATATCGCCTGTTTCTTTTACAATTTTTCTTAGCTCTTTTTTTACAAGACGAGTCTCGAATCTTTTTAAGTTCTTAATGGTATCATCAAGTGACTTTTTATCGAGTACAAAAAGTGTGTGACTATCTGCCTTTGCCATTATACAACCTCCTCTGCTAATATTGTTAACGAATCATCTCTTGCATCTGCATTGGGTTCGATATGTATAATGTCAAAAGTTCTACCATTATAGCTGATAGAGTCTTTTGGATTTACTGCTCTGTGTCTTATACGAAAGCGTGCTTTGCTGATTGCTACTTCTTTTCCATTTACAGTCTTTTCTGTACCTGCAAACTCAGTAACTTCTGCAAATAATGGGACTTCAGATAGACTAACATTTGATGCACTTTCTTCTATTTCTCCAAACGCACCTCTGCCTGTTGCAGACTCCGTTATGGTCTTGCTAACAAGTGTAATTTTTCTATCCAATCTTCCTATACGCTTCACTTAAAAATTCTTTTTATTTTAGTTATAATGTTATTTTTAAAATTAACTATTTTTGTTTTTATCTTTTTTTTGCTTAAACAAATGCAACAGTTTTTACATCTCATATTATTGCTTGATTGCTGAACTGCCAAAATAATAACCTACGATGGCAATCAATGTTGTTCTTATCTCAGGCAGAATTACAAAACCACCTAAAGTTTTCCAAGTTTCCCATTCAAAAAATAAGAAACTTCTTTCCTTGCTAACAGTTACTCCTGCTTCCATAAAAGCCATAATAAATGGTACTACAACTACGCCAAACAGACAGACGATTACGATTAATCTTCTTACCCATTGACCACCCCTATCGGATGCTCTGTCAGCTGAGTCGTCTGCTAGTTTTTGGTTTACTTGATTTGCCTCAAGTTGTGCTTTATTCATTTGCACGCTACTAGAAACAAACAAGCCAATGACCTTGGTCAATGCCCCTACGCCTGTTCCCATAAATAATGATATTAGTTCATTCATTTTAGAATCCCATTTTTGTAAATTTCCATTCTAGGAAATCAATTCTCATATTTTGCTCTACATCTAATGGTAAGATTCCATCAGACTCCCATTCGTCTATCCAAGCACTATTACTTTGTATGTATTGTTGTGCTTGTTCTAATTCGTGTTCGAGCATCATTATACGCTCGTCTATTCCGAAATAACCTATAACGGCTATTGCAACTCCAAAGATAATAGCCAAAAGATTCCTTAAAGGAATAGTAATATCTGTTCCTTCTCCAATCTTAAAGTCTGTATCTTTGTCGCTCATTTTTTGTTTTTAAAGTGAATGTATGCTACTATCAATGAACCTATCCCACCACATATGTGCATAAATATGCTAGCCATTACATTGTATTCATCTAAACTTGTTGAAGCCAAGTTTGCTATGCCAACTGTTCCCCATATTTTTAAATGACTTGCTAATTGTTCCATCCTAAATCTTTCTTATTTTATATTGTTCGCTTATGAAATCGACTGCTCGTGCAATCTTATGGGGAATCTCTCCAAAAGATATTGGCTCTCGTGTGTCATAATAGTGAGCCACCAACATCAAAATTGCTTGGTGTAGTGGCTTTGGTAAAGTTGTGTAGCCTGCCGTGTATTGTATAAATACAGGAGACACTCTCGATTTAGTTAATGTAGGCATTGAGAAGCCATCTTTCATTGCTAAGTAAGCCACGCCTTCTCCTGATTCTTCTACTATGTAATGGCTTGCGTTAACTGTGTTTAAAATGTTTTGGTTATTGTAGTATTTTAAATGAGTAAAACTATTTAAAGGAGGTGTTGGTATTTTTAACTTACAATAAGTTGTTGGAAATTCTTCGTAGTAAGCCTCGTATGATTGTGATGCCCCTAAACTTCTTCTTGTAGAAATTTCTAGGCTTTGTCTGCAAGCAGTTATTAGTGTTGTGATATACGAATCGTCATCAGAATGTGATACCCTTAAATGTGCCTTTGCTTCTGCTAGAGAAACAGGCTCAGATGATGAATCGGTTGTTCTTTTAACTCCGTGTGGTTCTATTAACTTTGAATGATTTGCAAACATTTGTTTTTTTATTTGTAAGGTGTAACCCCCTTGGGATTGCCCAAAGGGGTCGTGCCTTAATTACATTATTCGGTTACTGTTACAGATTTTTTCTTGGCTACTTTTTTTGTGACTGCCTTTTTTGGTTCAGCCTCAATGGACTTACCATAATATGCCTTCTTTCTCATACCAATAGTCCAAATCTCAGTTAGATAGTTTTGACCTTTAATCTCCTCCATCTTGTCTAGGACTTCTTGTTTATTTGTACTTGAAAAAAGTACCACAGGTTTTTCACCTTTATCTTTGTATGCTATAATCAGTTCCATAATTCTTATATCCTATTTTTAGGAAACTGCGTTAGTGAAAGCACCACTTGACTGTGCAGTTGAGACTAATCTCAAGCCACCCTTGTCTGTTAGTGAGTCGTCTGTTCCACCTTGAGCTCCTGCTACGATACCATAAATCCAAGTTAATGTTGTATAAACATCAAATGTACCTGCATCTTGGTAAGTGATACCCATCATAGACAATCCTGTGTCAGCATCTGATACGACATCAACTTTGCTGATTGCAGGAATACCGATACGATTTGCCAATGCTTCAACATCATTAGGGATACGAGAAGCCATAACAATACCTGTCTTGTCTCCAAAGAAACCTTTAAGGTGTTCGCTATTAGATGGTAAATCAGGATATTCAAAGATGTTTTCAAATCCTGCTACATTGGTTAATTGACCATATGCAGAAGCACCTTTTTGTTGTCCGTGATAATCACCACTTGCGATTCTTTGGTCGGAATCAAGTGCTTTAAATACACCTGAGTTAACGATACCAAAACGACCTGTTGGAGATGCACCGTTCTTATTAAGAACAGAGTTTGCAGTTGCTAATACATCGTAATCTGAATTTGCTTCAGAAGCCACAACTTCGTGAGAGAAATTAGCTTGAACTGCTAATCCCATTGCATAATCAAATGCCTCTTTACCAAGAGCGTAAGCCATATTGCCTACTGTCTCTGAATAAAGGTCTCTTTTTGTTGAAACTTGGTCGATGAAATCAACCTTGATAGGGACGTGTTTGTGTCTGTTAAGAGTCACATCGACATCTGTTGTAAGACTATTTGCTGAAGCAGAGTTAGCTTTGTAGCCATCTGTTCCGTCATAGTCTTGAACTGAAGGTAAAGACAAAACTCTACCTCTTATTGTTTGCCCAAGTTTAGCTTCGTCAGATGAGAAATCAGTACCGATTGCACTCATAAGAGGGAAGCGAACTTTGAAAGCATCAATCACATCTGTGATTAATTCTGTTGTGCTTAATGTTGCCATAATTTATTATTCTTATTTTTTGATTGGTTATCGGATGTCTCTAAGCTGACGAGCTAATAGACCTTTTTTAACAGGGTCTTTAGTTTCGGCTAATTCAGCACGAATCTCATCTACTCCTTTATCCTTTGTGTTTGTTAGTTTATTCAACTGTTGTTTAGTTGGTGCTTTTGCAAGCTTTTCCAAAACAATATCTTTGAATGAATCGACAGATGTATCTCCTGTGAGAGCATCAATGGCGATGTCATTTAAAATACCATTTGCGTTATACTTTTCTACGATAGCTTTGATACCTGCTTTACGATTGTATTCGTATGCTAGTGCATCTTCAGCATCGCTTTCTTCCTCAGCCTCATCTTCGAGTTCAACCTCTTCAGCTTGTTCTGCTTCTTCGGCTTCTTCGGCTTCGACTTCTGCTACATCTTCAGTCACTTGTGCAACTACTTCTGTTTCTTCAGCCTTTGCTTCGATAGTAGGCGAGGTTTCTTCTGTTGCTTCTACCTCTTCGGTTTCTTCAACTTCTTTATTTTCTGTTGTTTCCATTGTGGGTTTTACCTCGTTTCTGATTTGTTCTAGTTTGTCGCCAACATCCTGAGGAAGTGACGCAAAAAGTGGAGTTTTCAAAACATCATCCAAGCGAGCTACCATTTGTACTTTATCGACAACTGCAGTAGCTAATCCTGCATCGACTGCTTCTTGACCAAAAAACCAAGTGTCGTTTTCAAGCCAACTCATTACAGTTTCAGGAGATGCACCTGTATGCTTTTGATAAATGTTAGAAAGAACTTGCTCGAACTTTGCTAGTTCTTCAATTCCATTTTCTAAATCTTTTCTATTTGGATAATCAATACCACCTAACATTGGTAAGTGTGTGAACACGCTTCCGTTTTCAGGTATGTAAACATTATCGCCTGCTAAAATTATGATTGAAGCAATACTGCCTGCCAATCCTCCAATATAGACATCTACCTGTGCATCTTTTGCCCTTAGGTAGTTATACATTGCAATTCCATCTAAAATAGAACCACCGACAGAATCGATATGAAGGTTAATTACATCAGCATCTATTTGAGATAATTCTTTAATGAACTCCCTAGCTGATACGCCAAAACCACCTATCTCATCTAGTATAAAGACATCGTAATAACGCTTGTCTTTTTTGCTTTTGCTTTCCTGTATGTTATACCATTTTTTCATAAATTATAAGTTTATTTCCTCTACTGTTCTTTCCTCTTCCTGTTGTGTAAGAGTTGTGTAATCAGTAACATCTAATGCCCATTCCTCATCCAAAGTGTAGATTGGTGCAGTTAATGTTCTTGTAACATTTGTTGGGTCTTGCCAAAAGGGTAAGTTTAGTGCTTGTCCTTCTTGGTCTGCCTTTTCGTCTGCTTCTTCTTTTGACTGATATATTAAAAACTTCATTAGTAATTAGCTGAAAGTATTGAGTGTAATTCTGAATGTTCGGTTGCAGTAAGTTCTTTGTTAAAAGCCATTACTGTACTTGCTCTAAAAGCAGTACTGTCTCCAAATACAAATTTATCTGCATTAATACCTGTGCCTAAGGTTGTTGTGTTGCTATCAATTTCCTGAGTAGCGTTTTCATATAAATCTAAATCTGTAACAGTTGAACCACTTACAGGTCTTCTAGTAAACAAGCCTGTGTATGTAGTCAATGATGATGACATATTATTTTCAAATTGCTCAAAAAGTACATAGCTAGGTGTTTCTGTTCTCATACTTACGCCCACTTTAGCCGTAAAACTTCCACCACCTATTACGATAGCCCTATGACCTCTGTTAATGTAAGCAGTTGGTGAGAATCCTTCAAAAAGACCAAACGCATTAACATCACTAAAGCCTAATGTACCACCTATCTTTTTCGCTGACATTACTAAAGTTGTTACGCTATCAATTTCGTTACCATCAAAAGTATTTGCAATGTCTGTTGAGGTATTTGTAAACAGATTAGATTTAGTATATTGGCTAGGTTGGAAATGTTCTACCGTATTATCACTTGAACTATATTTAGGTTGTGAACCACTTGCAGGGTGGTATAAATCATTGCTACTTTTTTGGTCGTACATTTTGGTTACAAAAGTAGTGCCTGAACTATACCAACTTGAATATGTTCC